>Ga0210049_1004640_pt1 | contig 11971 bp, 16 predicted proteins | sample CryGeyCG2014_300_2_FD_183964 | JGI IMG/M metagenome (GOLD analysis project Ga0210049, IMG submission 183964) | Groundwater microbial communities from aquifer - Crystal Geyser CG06_land_8/20/14_3.00 (SPAdes) (version 2) | ecosystem: Environmental > Aquatic > Deep subsurface > Groundwater | place...
CATAATTGTTCTTTCATTTCTTTTGTAAAGATTAATGGTATTGGAGATCTGCCGAAGCTTAAGAATCTTTCAAAGAATAATCCATATTTAATGGGGTTGATTTGAGTTATACCCATGGCCCAACAGGCCAGTGAACCAGCAGAGCTTCCTCGTCCTGGTCCAGGCAGGCTATTGATACGCCAGCTTTCTTGTATGACTTGGGCCACTATTAAAATATAATCTGAAAAACCCATTTGTTTTATTTGCTTAAGCTCATAATCCAGACGATCTCTATATTCTTTGGGAGGCATTCCATTAAAGCGGTCATATAGACCGTGCTGTGCTTCCACTTCTAAATGCTCCCAAGAAGTGAGACCAGCCGGCGTATCTTTGTAAGTAGGGAACCTGCTTGTAGTGTCAGATAAATAATCTTTATCATTTATCAATTCAGCAACATAAGAAGTATTGGTAATTGCTTCTTCAGGAATTCCTAAATTCCTGCAATGATTAGAAATCCATTCAGCATTTGCAAAATGGCAATCTAATCCTCGAAAAGAAAATCTTTTCTCAGAACTTCTTGGTGAATTTGTTTGCACGCATAAGGCAATGTCATGCAATTTCTGTTGAGATTTAAGACCATAGTGAACATCATTAGTGACAATGAGTGGTAAGTCTAATTCATTAGCAATTTTAATTAGCTGTTGATTGACAAGGATTTGCTCTTCAGAATAAATCTGTTCTTTGATTTCAGTGAGTTTTTCGCGGCCTTTAGATGTATAGTTTCCAATCTCTAATTCAACTAATAATCTTCCACTAAAAATTTCTTTCCATTCAGTAATTACTTTTTTAGCTTTCTCATATTGACCAGATAATAACAATTGAGAGGAATAAGATCCCAAGCAGGCCGTAGATGCACACAGTCCATCTGTATGACATACTAATAGGTTGTTATCTAACCGAGGTTTAGAGTAGAACCCCTCGGTATGTGCTTTAGAAGATAAGGTATATAAGTTTTTCAGTCCCTTATTATCTAAGGCAAGCAAAAGGAAGTGATAGTAAGATTCTCCATCAGCATCCTTTTCTTTTTTAGTCATATCATGAGTCCAGTATGCTTCAAGACCGGCGATAGGTCTTATGTCTTCTTTTCTACAGGCTTTAATGAACTTATATAAGCCTCCCACAGATCCATGATCTGTACAACTAATACTATTTTGTCCATTTTGTTTGGCCAATTTAGGCAAGTCATTGATCTTGTTAATAGAATCAAGTATTGAATACTCGGACCTTAAGAATGAACATGCAGATGAGTAAATCTACAGTCCATTCGAGGTGCCTCCTTTACAGCAGCCATTGCATTTGTATCCTTTATAAGAAACTGCCCATAAATTTCTGAATACACCAACTGGAATATTTAGACAAGCAGAACAATTGAGATATCCGCACTTAGGGCAAACACCTTGATCTTCTAATAGCTCATAGCTTTCATCTTCATATACAATCATTAATTGCTTGCCACAAGTGGCACATTGAATATCTCTATCAATCTTCTTCTGAGATTTCTGTATTCTGACTGTCATTAGTAACTTCCATGCATTTTGTTTTGATCTTATCGAATAATTCAGTGTTGGATTTAAGTAAAGCAATCAAGCCTGCCCGTCCACCTATGCAAAGTGTATCTTCGGAGCCTTTGACCTTAACAGCTTGACCGGCGAATCTGATAATGCCTTTATTTTTAGCGCATTGAACTAGGTCTGCATAAGGATCAATTCCTCGACCAACAATAAATTCTACTTCAGCTTCACCACCCTGCATTGCTAATTTATTTTTCTTAATAGCAATTTTCATTTCTAAAGCTTTATCTTTTTTTGATGAAATTTTAGAAGTTACTTTAAGTCGTAGAGAAGCATAGTATGGCAATGCATGACCTCCTGAAGTTTTGGGGCCAGAGTACATAGACATTGATTCGCGTTCTTGGTTTATAAAAAGATATAATACTTTGTGGTCTTTGGCTATTTTAGAAGTCTCACGCATAGCTTTAGACATTTTTCGAGGCAGCGTTGCCATAGAGCTTTCATTCATATCCTTGTTGACTTCTTCTTCTGTCTGGGCTGCATCAACGGAATCAAATACAACACAACCGATTTCAGAACTATTCCCAAGATTTATAGCGATTTGCAAGGCCTGTTCTGCTGTATTTGGACGAATATAAAGCACTTCTTCTGTGTTTACTTCAAAACCTTGAATAAACTTTGTATCGTTTGTTCGTTCGAGATCTATTAGGGCGGCAATTCTTTTAGCGCGCTTTTCTTCTTGAGCCTTCTGATTCTCGTATTTTTGCCACTGTTTTAGAAATTGTAAGCACAGTGAACTCTTCCCGCCAGAAGGAGGCCCGTATACTTCTATAATCCTGTCAACAGGAATTCCACCACAGCCGAGTTCTGAATCTAGTGTAATTGATCCAGATTCGAAGCATTCAGAACTCTCTATAATATTTCCAAGACCAAATTGTACATCAGAATTATTCTTTTGGAATGCCGCAATCATTGAATCAATCGCAGCTAATCCGGTTATTCTTTTAACACCCATTCAATTTATAAACCTCTCTTTAAAAGCTCTATTTAATTGGTTAGCCAAATGATCTAATTCATTGGTTACCCACCAAATCTGTCTCTCAATCAATTCTCTGGGCAGCGGAATGTCTGAAGAATGCTGGTTTTGGTTTACTACGCTATCATAAACCAATTCATCAGCCTTATCTAATTCTTCAAAAGAATTGAAGCGTCGAGTCTCCCACACCTCACCACTGAAATCTTTAACTACCTGAGTTTCGTTTTTAAAGCGAACATCATCAATCATAAACACGCCAATTTTCGGAAAGGGTGGTGAGAATGATTTAATTTTATTTTGCATAGCTTCAGTAAAGTAATCTTTCTGAATTCCTCTGAAGAAGTCCCCAGTCTTTTGCATTACTTGTCGAGGCGAATGATTACCCAATCTCTTAATTGGCGACTCCTTTATCTTTTCATCCATATCTGGTGTAACTTCTAAATCTAAAAATTGTTTACACAGATCTCGAATTGGTTCTGCAAAATTATGAGTTACACAATGATAGATATTAGGATCTAGAGATTCAGTAAGTAAACGAGCCGACAGTGTTTTGCCCATACGTCTATATCCAGAAAATCCTAAGACAATTATTTGAGGCTGATAATAGACAATAGCTTCAGGCTTAAGCTCAGGAGGAATTGAATGTTGCTTAGTAATTAGATATGGAGAATCTTTTTGTTCAAACATTTGTTTCCTTGATTTGCATTCTGTTGGAATATATGTGACAATGAAACTATAGTGATTTCATGGAGTCGTCAAATGAAAACAGAAGCATTAGTTAATGGTCATTTTGCAGTTCTTCATGCCGGACACATTAGATTATTAGAGTTTGCTAGTAATTACGGATTGGTAACTGTCGCTTTGAATAGCGACTACTGGACTAAGCTTAAATATGGAAATGACTATATACCACTAGTAGATAGAGCTTATGCATTAAGATCTAATAGATTTGTATACAATGTTGTTGTGTTTGATGAAGAAACGCCCGCCGAATTGATACTTCAGTTACAACCTAAGTATGTTGTTAAAGGTCCAGATTATATAAACATCCAATTGGCTGAGCAATGGGCTATTGATAGGATCAAGGCTAAGGTGGTCTACATGGACGGGCCTAAGACAGAACAGACTTCAAGCTCTGGATTGATTAAGAAGCTAAAGATTCCACTTTATTGAAGTTCCAGATTTTACGCTTGATAATATACTTTCTTTAGTTGTTTCTACCTCAAATGATCCGAGCCAAGCAATAAGTCATTCTTGTAGTAAAGTTCTTTTTTACCATTAGGATTGGCAGACTCTATGAGTTTGCATTGACTACAGAATTCTTCAAGAGATAGCAATGGTTCTATATCTAGCTTTTTCACAAGGCGTGAATAAATTACTAACTCAAAGAATTTATTCTTTTTTTTGAAGAGTTCATTAGATAACTGATTAACTATATTATCCGCCTGAGTGTATTTAATTAAATCTTCTCAAGAAAAATCATCCAAGCTGTTGGTGCATGTTGTCATATGTTCTATACTTGGTCTTGATCATTTCTTTAAGCTCATCTCGTGTTTTTCCAGACTGTTTGATCAGATATTCTACAAACATATAGTCAGGAACATATTCGAAATTGCAGACTGGACAGTACTGTGAGGGAATATTATATTCAATATTTTCAATCCACAGCTCTTGTTCTGCTTCGTCTTCAGAATCTCCTCTCTCGGCATTTTGTGTGATTAGCTGATTGATGTTTATATAGGCATGAGCCTTACAAAAGGTGTGACCCTTTTCACATTGAACCATTTCTGTTTCAGTGAGGCAAAGGTCCCAACCTCCATCTGTATATGAACAACAATCGCAGACAAAGGAGGAGCTGCTGGAATTCGAAATAAAGGAATTTCTAATCTTCATTTTGGGTCCAAACTATATGTTTAGCGATATGATAATAGGCTTCTCTTTTGTTTTTGCTATTCTCTACGTATAGAAAAGAATAATGGAATCTATCGGGGATTTTTTTCTGCATTATGAATTGCTGATATTTTTCTAAATAAAGTTTCATTTGATTACCATCTTTAGGCCAACCCATTTCATTCGCTTTGTTGATTGTATCTTCTACAAAATTGGTTTTCCTTTTCAAAGATATTTATTTTCTAGTCCTTATAATAGACCCTCATATAGTTCAGCTCAGTAGGAAGACAGCCATGGTAGCCAAGCTCCATTGCCTCTACAATCTTTGCTGTGTCTTCTGGCAAGGTCAGTCGAATCTTTGCTGAACTCTTAGAAGTGGTATCCATATGATCAATTTTATAATCAAGAAGATCATTTGGCCCGCAAGCAAAGAGTGGATAATAGAATTTATCTGCTTCTAAAACAAATGTTTTGGCAGAGAGTCTTGTCGGCGCGTAAAACCAATTACTGCCAAAGCCGAAGAACTCTCTATTCTCTTGTTTAGAGATTTCAATAATTTCTTCACCAGATAGAGGACCTTGTAGATCTGGATTGATAGTTCTTAGCCATTCGTTAAATACTTGAGGCTCTTCTACAATTGCGATTCCATACACATGATAACCGTTATTCATTATTTAATTCCTTTCTATATTTCCATTTAATAATATATTCAAACTCTTCTCGATCCCATTGATGATTACAGTTTTTGCAGATAACTGTTCCATTTTCTAATGGTTCCATATCTATTTCGTCATTAAAGACTATATATAGATCTTGAAAATGATCATCTTTGTATTGGCTTTCTAAGTTGAAAGACCACCAGGAAGTTATGTCCTGCTTGATTATCAGTTTTTCTGAACCACAGTCAGGACATTCTATTGCTGGGTTTTTGTAAGTAAACTTAGACATTTAGTTTTCCATATACTCACTTACATCATCCCAGGTAAACGCTTGCTGACAATCTGGACAGAAGAAGTTGGCGTCACCATTAATATTTGAATCTATCATTTCAACCAGCTCCATTCCGAAATTTGAATCATAAACTGCTTTATGATAATTCACGGTACGTTCTTCCCAGTAAATATACTCTGAATTACAACTTGGGCATCTTACTTTATTATCCATTTTATACTCCGATGAAACAGGCGTTCATTCTGAGCGCCTGAAAAATTCCTTTTCCTATTTGATCTATTTTTGTCTGTGCTAAAGCGATGTCATCATGGTAGAAAATTATTTGAGTAACAGCTTTAATAAATTTTTCTTGGTTAGAAGTATCGGTGTGTTTATTTAAAGTAATGATTTTCTTCTCGAAGTCAATCTCAAACTCATCCTCTTCTTCAGAATGATAGACTTGGTAAACATGACCTTGGTAAATGAATGACTCTGGAATAACCAGAACATTCAATTCACGATTATTCCAATACTCATAAGCTTGTTGAATTACATAATTTCGGATCTTATCAAGATTTACTTTGTCTCCATCAAGTAATTGGTTCACTAAGCTTTTTAAAGTAGTTGGTTCACCATTTTTATCCGGGACGAGCAGCATAGAATATTCTGAATTAAAGAACATATCTACAGCGTCATCAAAAGCTTCTTGTAGATACTCCTTTGATCTAAGTTTTGGATGTTGAAGTTTTACATAATCATCCATAGCTTGAACAAGAATTTTGAACAAGAGAGCTTTGTAGTCGTCGCCATCGAACATTGTTTTGTCTAAACCAAGCATTAATTTTCCTCTTTAATTGTAGTTTTCAGTATTTCTTCAGTTTCTAAGTCTAGCAACTTTCTGTAATCATATCCATAGAGATCTAAATCTTCATTGACTTCCATTTCTAAGATCACTGTGTATTTCTTTCTGGGCGGTTTGTAGTCGTAACACTTCTTTACATGTCCATCCTCCTCTTTTTTGATGCCAGTAAACTCATTATTGCATATAGATGGTTTACTTATTTTCCATGTACATTCTTTGCAGTGGATACAAATATCGTTTTCAGTTATTATTCGTTGCATATTGGCATAGTCTTAAATTTGTTATAGTCACCACACTCAACTATGTAATTATCTAAATCAAACAAAGCATTTCTGAAATCTACATCACAAGAAGACTCCTCTCCTGGTTTGTAATCACAAAAACTACAGGAAGAACAAAGATCGTTATCAGAAATAGAAGCAGTTGTCGTTAGTTTGGTTCTTGATTCCCTAGCCCTTTCGCCAATCCCACCATGGCGAACGGTAATATAATTACTTCCACCGCCGAAATTCTGATTATCAGTATTGTATTCATTGTTGCCTGTAAAATAACCACCAGTTTTAGAAGTCCAAGAGATTCGGCTTAATGCCAAACGAAAAGCCTTACCGATGAAACTTTCCCAAGCATAATTGACGGCATGATTATTTTCATTAACAATCCAAGTTACTGTTTTGGTGCTATCGTCAGAAAAAATGATCACTCCATCATTAAATGAATATTCATGAGTACGAGTATTTGCCTTGGCTCTTTTTGTAGGCTTTTGATTTTTCGTTGCCGGAAAGCTTGTACAGGTTTTTAAATCCTCTTGATAGGCGACTTCAATCCACTGATTGTAAGCTTCACGAATAGAGTCTTTTAAAGATTTCCAATCGCCTGCTGGAATTTTTAGGCTACCCTTTTCCCATTCATAGCAAGACATTTAATCTCCTTTTAGATAGGGGCCCTAACGGGGCCCCCCTCTTTTCTTTTTCTTTTTACAAATTGTTTTAACACGCACTGCAACCGCAAACCATACATGATTTACATCCATCAATCATTTGATGAGAAGTAACTTTTCCACATTGTTTACAATGTAGCTGGGCATTGCCTTCTTTATCTTTTTTAATAAAGGCAGTTAGTAATTTAGATAGTTTGGTTGGTAGTGAAAATAGATGCTGTCCGTCGATCTTCTCTAACTGATCAATAATTTCCTCAACTGGAACATTATATCTCATAGCTAAAGAAGTTAATCTCCCTACAGTTCCCAATTCTCGCGCAACAGATTCTTCTAAGTCCTCCTTGTTTAGACCAGCGAAGAATACTTCATATGGACAATTATTCAATGCATTGATTGTTATGTAGATATTCTTCTGAATCTTGCCAAGGTTGACTGGAACCTTCTCTGTAAAGCCCTGTAGTCGATTTGGACGGCTTTTTGAATCTTGGCTATGGGAGGATACCAGTTGGCTATTAACATTGCTTGTAGTGGCTTCTACAGTCGTAGAATTCAATACTTGAAAGGGTTTAGAGTTATTTCGGTAAACAGTAGTGCCGGGTGTGTTTAATGACCAGGCCATTTTATATGTTGCTGCAACATCTTTACGAGTGGCAGATTCTGGCAGGTTGATTGTGTTGTGTGTAATCAATCCATTAACATTATATAAATGAGTTTTTGATTTTACTTCAATATCATATAATTCTGCTTGACCGTCCTCAATCCGACAAATTCCAACAACTTCCTGAAGTGATTTTATGTCGACATTGAGGGACGTGAAGAACCTACCTCTTGCTGTTTTCTGTTTAAGTCTTCTGGCCGTCTTAAGACTATGCAATTTATTTTTAGACAAATATGCAATCTGTTCTTCAAGATCGTCGGGTATAATATAATTATGCCTCTTAGTCTTTAATGAAATTCTTTTGTGTAATTCAATAGGCTCAATTCCACACATCCCATATTTTTCAGAAGGCCAAGCAGTAACTCGATAAGTATATTCTTGGGAACTCGGCGAATAAATTTTCTTTTGTCCACAGCTGCCAGAAAGATCCATGTTCACGATCATAGAATAAATCTCGTTACGAAGTCTTTCAGAATAACCCTCATACAAGGTCATTCCGCCTTCACCTTCTGCCACAAAACCATTAAGGGTAACCCCTGAAATGAAAGAAGCCTGTTCAGGTTCAGAGCCACAAAGAATTTGATAGGGCGTATGTTTGTCATTTGCTCGCCAACCAATTAAAGAGGCGACCCATCTAACAAGATGTCGAGATATGATAAAAATTTTTCGGCACCCTGTTCTCTTGTTAATTGTTTTTCTAACTGGTAGGCCAAAAATTTGTCTTACTAATTGAGTAAAAATAATTTCTACCGTATCATATTTTGATTGTTTTCCAATAGTAATCCCAACTTTTCCAGTCGACTCCGTTAGACTACCATCTGCGACAATCATTCCCAACAAGAGTGCAAGGTCTGCTGACATCTTTTCTGGCATATCAAATTTATTGGAATTGGTTTTATTTCTTTTGCTTTCGCTTACGGTCGGTAAAGCCTTACCACCGATAGTAAATAGTCGGCTTCCTCTTTTCTGAATTAACAAATCGTTAATTGTAATGGCTGAAGCTGGTTTGAGACCCTCAGCAGTTAATAATTGATGGTTTAAAGATGTCTCAATTTTATATCCATTGGAAAGACAAAATATCTTTGTTGGACTGAATCCATTAGAATAATGGGATAAAATTTCAATTTCTTGATCGTCTTCATTCTTCACTTTTGCTGAGATGCTGTTGTTAAAACAATCTGTTCCGATAGCAATCCCACATTTTTCGATAGGGATGATACCTTCAGAGGTTGCGATAAGGGTTCCCTTCGCAATACATTTGCTACAAGACATGCTTACAAATTTAACTATTGCATCCAGCATTTTAATATGATCTTCTGGAGCAATTAAATTAGCAGTATCGTTTTGCAAACCACACTGATAAGCACATGTTTTCAGCCAGTGATTAATTGTTACTGAACCATTATTATCTTGACGATGGGTAGTCCAATCAAACACAGGCTCAATACCAGAGCTTACACCCGAATGACCACTAATGAAACCAATAATCTGAGCAATGGTTCCAGTCGGAGCAATAGAAGTTACTGCTGCATTGGCTGGAACTTTTCCTTGTCTCACCAAGCCAATTAGCATTCTAAAGCTATCTTTAATTCCTTCCCAATGCCCAATATCAATATGCTTATCAAGTCCATTTTGGATTTGTTCAGCGCAGAGACTCTCATACTTTTCAAATCGCTCTGTCAATTTGGTAAGATCTATAGTAGTGCTTTTCCAACCAGTTTTTTCTGCAATATCAAAACTTGTTTGCCAAGCAGCTTGCTCGACAGTAGCCATAATTTTAGAAGCATACTCTCGACCTTCTTCTGAAGCATATGCGGTACCCGACATAAGAAGTAGATCGTGCAGACCCATAATTCCTAAACCAATGCGCCGATTCGCCTTATTGCCTTTATCAATTTCTTCAATAGGGATTTTGTTTATATTAAGAGCTTCATTTAGATACCAAGTAGCCAACTTGGTGATATCTACTAAATTGTTCCAGAAATTTCCATCCATATCTTTTATATTTGGAAGACTCAATGAGGCTAAATTACAGGCATCGTTAGGTGGGGCAATAAATTCACTACAAGGATTGGCCAATAACAAACCCTGTTTTGGCGTAGTGTTTCTTCTTTCATATTCATCAGAAAACACTATTCCTGGGTCTGCATGATTCCAAGCATTGTCAATTATCAGATCCCAAATTTGTTTGGCAGTAATAATTCCTGAATAATCTTTGATAGCTGGAAGTAAAACCTTCTGATAGAAGAAAGCAGCTAAAGGATCTGCTGTTTCGTTTAAGGTTTGCTTCCAGACTTGATCGTATTTTTCCCAGGTTTCTATTGAATAAAATTGGACTGGATTATTTCCGTGGGTCTTTTCATTATTCCAAGTTAAAATCCACTCTTTGTTTAGTTCAACAGCTTGCATGAATTGGTCAGAGCAACGAACCGACATATTGCATTGTGTTAACGGAAGATCAAATTCGGCTGGTTCTTGTCCAGTGTTTCTACGAATAGGCCGCTTCGCCAGGATAAACTCAATAATGTCAGGATGATCAACATCAAGCTGCAACATGAGAGCACCCCTGGCACGACCACCAGCAGTAATATAACGAGTAGTAAGATTAAGGCGCTCTGCAATAGATAATACGCCCACCGCAGGGTTTGGTGAATTACCAATTTGGCTACCCCGAGGGCGGCACTTGCTAAGATTAAAGCCGATGCCACCAGACGCCTTGTAAACATTTCTTGCTGTTTCATCTGCTTTCCAAATACTTTCTAAAGTGTCATCAATATCAAAGACAAAGCATGAAGAACCAGCAGTTTCCCCAGGTACTCCAAAGTTCCACAATTGAGGGGAACTGGGGAGAAATAAACCTTTAGACATGGCATCAAAGTATTGTTTTTGACGAGGCTCATAAACAGTCACATGTTTGCAAACTCTTTTGAACACGTCCTCCCAAGACTGTTCATTACCAGCCCTGGCGTATCTTTCTTTAAAGAGCTTCTCTTCATACTTTGATTTGAACGGCATTTAGTTTTGATCTTTCCAGCGATAGTAGGCATCCATGATCTTCTGAGTTAATTGATCTTTGAACTCTTTTCCACGTTCGCCAATGAACCAGATTTCATCGTACCACTTGTCATTTCCTTCAGCGTCTTTTCCCTTGTTTTGAGGGAACCCTACAAATAAACCATTATTGCTATTGATAACTCTAATATTATGTAGCTCTATCATTTCATCAATAATAATAGTGGCAATTGCTTTTACTTTTGCCTCTGCTTTCTTGGTAAGGGTAATTTTAACTCTATAATCAAACATTATTTATTCCTTTCTCAGTAATTGCTTTCCCAAAGGTTTTCATCTTCTGGATTTACGGCTTCTCTGCAGTAAAACGTAGTTAGAATTCCAGGAAGATCTTCTTTATTCACGTCAAGTAAGAAGCTTAGCAGTTGGATAGCCGATTCGTTTTCTTCCTGAAAAATTTTAATTAATAACTTATCAAATTCTGTTCCGTCGTCCACCCAAGGCATGCAACCAATATCTAAAAGAATGGCAGCACAAGCATTTTTACGATCTGTTTCTTCAAAGTTAAGATATTCACTTGCGAACATTTATTTTCTCATAAGCCTTATAAGCAATTAGTGCAAAGTTGATTATTAATCCAGTAACAATTGCTGCACTTACTGCTGCAAAGCTGGATGAAACGATTGATAAGGTCAGATAGACTACAACGCTGACAATTATATCTGTGATGACAAAATGATGTAAGAAGAAATGTTTAAAAATTGATGGCCAATGAGAGAAGGAAATGATTAGGGATACGGCAAGTATCAAGCCTAAAATAAATCCTGAAAACATATTTCTTAACCTTTAAATATATTGTCAAGCAAAGCTAAAGCTATGCGGATTATTTCTGTAAATGGGGTCACTAAAATTCCTTTCTGGTTGGGAAACACAGAATTCTATTATCTCTAGCTCTGTGTTTATTATTGGCAAAATGTTTTCATATCTAAGATCAACAGTGGTTAACTCAATGTCATTATAAAGAAGTTCTTCTCTTAAATATTCCGTTTCGTCTAATTCTGGGAAGTTATACATTTTGATTACCTTGTCAAATGTTTTG
>Ga0210049_1004641_pt1 | contig 11969 bp, 9 predicted proteins | sample CryGeyCG2014_300_2_FD_183964 | JGI IMG/M metagenome (GOLD analysis project Ga0210049, IMG submission 183964) | Groundwater microbial communities from aquifer - Crystal Geyser CG06_land_8/20/14_3.00 (SPAdes) (version 2) | ecosystem: Environmental > Aquatic > Deep subsurface > Groundwater | place...
CTTCTGGAGCAACTTGGGGAGCAGTTTTCTCCGGCCAGGTGCTATCGATTACTTCTGGCACAGGCACAATTACCGCCGCTTCCAAGGTAATCATTGAAATTGGGACTAATGCCACCTTCGGTGTCGCCGGTGATCAACAAATTCAAAACCAGGCCACGGCTGCCACCTATACCATCTCGATTGCTGGCTCTTTTGGAGATACTGGCAAGATTGCGATTGTGATACTTACGGATGATCAATTCGCTGTTACCGCCTCCGTTGATCCGACGCTTACTTTTACTGTAAGTGACACTTTAACCGCTTTTGGCACACTTTCTTCAACTTCTGTTACTACCTCCTCGCCTAATATCACTTTAACAGTTTCTACTAATGCCCAATCCGGTTATACCATTACTGTTAAGGATGCTGGCAATGGCACTAATCCCGGTCTTTATAATTCTACCGCCGCTTTTATTATCGGTTCAGCCGATTACAGTTATGGCAACAGTGCCAATTTGGCGTCAGTCGCCGGTTATGGAATCCAGGGCTCTTCGGCAACTGCCGCCATTGCCTCGCCGTATAATGTCACCAGTGATAATGTCGGTGGCTATGAACTTGTCGCCCAAAACTTAGCGACATATTCAGGGCTTGCTGATAATCATACCATTACGATCACCTCTAAAGCCAAAATTACCGGCTCAACTCCTGCCGGTGCATATACTGATACAGTTACAGTCATTGCCACTGGAAATTTTTAATAAAATTTAAAAATCAAAATGCAAAATAACAGTATAAAATTGAAATTTTTTACAGTAATTTTTAGTTTTTTTTTGATATTGAGTTCTTTTCAATTTGCCTCCGCTCAAATCTCCGGTGATGGTTTGACTATTTCCCCGCCGATTCTGGAGCTGGAAACCAAGCCCGGAGAAACTTACAACCAAATAATCAAAATTACCAATCCGACAAATAATCTAATTGAAGTCTATCCTCAAGTTATGAATTTTCGGGCTTCCGGTGAAGGCGGTGAACCGGCATTTTATCCTGCGACTGAAGAAGAAGCTAATTTTTCGCTTGCCCAGTGGATAAAATTTAACCAAAGTAAAGTCGCCTTGACGCCTGAACAGGTTGTTGAGTTTAATTATAGTATCGAAGTCCCGGCCGATGCTGAAGCCGGCGGGCATTACGGCGTTATCTTTTTTGCCACCCAACCGCCAAAAGCAGAGGAAGACCAAAGTCAGATTTCTATTTCCAGTATGATCGGCAGTTTAATCTTAGCCAAAGTCCCGGGAACGATCATTGAAAAAGGTTTTCTGGAGAGTTTTAAGGCAAATAGGATTTATCTAAAACTGCCAGCGACTTTTCAAGTCAGAATTTCCAATTTAGGCAATGTTCATTTTAAGCCCAGGGGCGATATTACAATAAAGGGAATGTTTGGCGGAGAGAGTGACAAAATTCAACTCAATCAAGCCAGGGGTAATGTTCTGCCGGACAGTATCAGGAAATTTGAAGAAAAGTGGAATCCAGAAAAAATCATTATCGGCCGCTACACCGCTGACTTGCGAGTAGTCTATGGCGAGAGCGAAAAAACGCTTGACGGCCAGGTTGTTTTTTGGGTTTTGCCGCTCTGGTTTTTACTGGCGCTTGGTGGCTTAATTATTTCGATCATTGTTCTAATCATCATTATTAAAAAGAAGCGAAAAAATCGGAATTTGGCCTGGAATTCTTAAGAAAGCCTGCCTGCCGGCAGGCAGGCAGGGGGATAGAGGGATAAAGAAAGAATGAAAAAGAATATAATTTTCAATTTAATTGCCTTCATCGTTCTAGCTTTTTTTATTTCCCTATCCTCCTATCCTTATATTCACGCTGAAACCAAAGCTGAAGCCCAGAATTACAGTACTACTGCCACTGTTCCCTCACCTGTCTCGGTGAAAAAATCCACAGTTGATCTTAATGCCTCCGAGGTTTTGGCTGAGCCGGAAAGCCATTCGATTTTATTAACCGTTACTTTGAAAGATGATGAGCAAAAACCGATATCTAACAGAAAAGTCGAGGTGGTCTCTAATCGGGGGATAGTTGATGTTATTGAAGCCGTATCAAAAATTTCCGAGTTCAAAGTTCAAGCCGCTGAATCGGGGACAGTTTCTCCACTGCAGTTTGATGAAACGGACAAAAACGGTCAGACCGCTTTTAGAATTACCAGCTTTATCTCCGGCGAATCAATTTTATCAATAACTGCTGACAGCGTTGTTCAACTAGAGTCGGTAAAGATTAAGTTTTTACCGCTGCCTTTTCCGGCAAATTTAACTATTGTTATCAAGTCGCCTTTTTCAAATAAAGAGTGGAGTTTGATATCGCCGCAGTATCAGGAAGAAAAACTTTCGGCTGAGCAAAAAGAAGCGAAAAAGTTAGTTAACACCGGCAGCAAAATTCATCTTCCTCTCTGGCTTTTCGCTATTTTGGTGTTTTTACTTATCGGCTGCCCGGTTTTTATTATTTTAAATTTCGTCAATCTGCGCAAACTGAAGAAAATGGAAAAACAAGAGATTGATTTACTGACTTCTAAAACTCCGCCACCAAAATAAAAGATTCCTGGCTTGGAAAACTTCTTTCAGCCGGGCCGGTAAGATAAAATTTATTGGAATCTGAAGCAGATATTAGCAAGAAATTCACTGGCAGGTTAGTCGAGACAGTTAATTTTTCTCTTTCCTGTAAGAAAGTCAAATGTTCATCAACAAAAGCGGAGACAGAAACTTCTTGAACTTGAGCCCCAGTGTGATTATTCGGAACAAATAAAAACAACAAAACCAAAATAAAAATTAAAAAGGGGGAAGCTTTCATAAAATGACTCCTCCCCTCCGTTTTGGGTGTTGGATAATAATTATAGCATGATTAAATCAAAAATAAAAGATCAGAGATTAAAATGATAGATAAAAAAATAGAAAAAAGTGAGTCGCAGTTCGATAATCGCCAATCGTCTCGTCAGGCGTTTAATCGCGATGCGTATAGAGGAGGTTTTAGAGATTTGAATGTTTATCAAACACTCCTTGAGGGTGTAGAAATTGTTCATTCCAAGATAATCCCGTCTTTGCCGGAAGTCGAAAAATACGGACTAGCCGATCAATTAAGACGCTCATCGAAATCACCGCTCGCATTATTAGCCGAGGGATATGCTAAAAGACGGCATCAGAGAAGTTGGATTAAATATTTAGAAGATTGTATCGGGGAGTGCAATGAAACAATTTGCCATTTGGATATAGCTCTTAGATCCTATCCAAAACATATTCCCCAATTAGATTGTTTAAAGGCGATGGATATTTATGACAAAGCTAGTCGATAGCTTTATAACTTAGGAAAATCATGGAAAGACGAGAAAAACCGTTGATTGTCTATCGCTATTTCGTTGTTCGTCACGGATTACGTACGTCGTCTACGATCAACGTCACGATCAGCGATTGACGACTAACGATTAACATAATTAAAAAACAATGAGACGGATTGACAATGGCGAGGGAAAATTTGTTATAAGCCGGCGGCTTAGGCAGTTGAGGATAAGGAGATATATTTTACTCTCCGGGCTTTTTGTGGCAATAATTATCACTGCCGCGGTCTTTTATATCTTTAACCGTATCAGCACCAAGGCCTCAATTTCTCCCGAAGGTTCACTGACAAGCGATTTTTCAAGTGCTCTTGAGCCAACATTTGTTGTGAATTCTGCCGGGATGGTAAAATCGAATGGCCAAGCTAAGGCCTTGGGAGAACTTGACTTAGCAGAAGGGAAAATATCTTCCTCCTTAAAATATAATGGCGAGATAATTGAGCAAAAACCGGAGATCAGTACAGTTTCAGAAGAAAACGACCGGTTTGTAGTCAAGGTTGAAAAAAATAATCAATTCAAACCGGGGAAATATCAGCTTGAAGTAGATTTATCCGGTGAGAGTGAATCTCAAACTTTAACCCAAGATTTTACTTGGGGAGTTTTAGCGCTCAATCCTGACCAGTCTATTTACAAACCGGGCCAGCTGGCTAATCTAACCCTAGCTGTTTTAGATGATCAAGGAAAAATGGTCTGCGACGCCAAATTGGAATTAAAAATTAGGAGTCCAGAATTAACGATAGATGATACTCTCTCAACCGAAAACGGGAAAATTAAAGTCAATCCGGAGTGTCAAATGCGCAGCTACACAGAAAAAGCGGATTATCAGGCAAATTATCAAGTCGGAGGAATGGGGATTTATTCAATGGAGCTTCGGGCGGAGACCAAAAACGGCCTGCGCCAGCTGGAAGATAGATTTTCAGTCGAAGAAAATTCCGATTTTATTATCAAAAGAGAAGGTCCGACAAGGATTTATCCGCCGGAAAAGTACAAGATGAAAATTAGCGCTGAAGCCGGATTAGACTTCCCCGGTCCGGTTAGAGAATATCTACCAAAGAGTTTTGAAATTAGTCCACAGGAAGGGTTAAAAGTTGAAGAAAATGATAAATCAAAAGTCTTGACTTGGGAAAAGGATTTTTTTGCCGGCGAGAAAACAGTTTTTGAATATGAATTTAAAGCGCCGGATATCTCACCGCAATTTTATCTTTTAGGGCCGCTGGAGATTGGACCGACTGTTGATCCGAATGGTCAGCCGACACAATCAGATCACATTTTCACCGAACCCCGCCAATGGCAGATCGCGGCTGATACGCCTGTTTCTGAGGGTGATGGAATTTTGTTTTATGCGGCTTCAGCTAATACCACGCCACAGTGGAGAACTTACACTAATTCTACCAATGATTTTTCTGCCAACTCCGATACCGTAGCTGGTGCTCAACCGGCAATTAATCAAATTAAAACTTCGCCGACCAAACAAGAAGCGATTGCCGGCTATCAAGATACTTCCGGAAATTTGCGCGTGCTCTGTTACGACGGCACCAGCTGGTCCGAAGATTGGACCGTGGCGGTAGCAGGAGCCGGAACGCCGACCACCCGGCGTTTTGATATTGCCTATGAGACAAACACCGGTGATGTCACGGTGGCATATTCAAGAAACACAGCCGCGGCTAATGCCTTGGCTTATAGGTATAAATTAGGGAGTGCTGGTTGTGGCTCGGCTAATTGGCAGGCGGCGCAAAACTTTCCCACAACCACAACCGTAACCAGCGCCACCGTGATGTGGGTAAAGGCCCAACGCGACGGCAGGTCTGCCCAGAATTTGAGTGCCTGGGTTTGGCTCGACAATGCCGCCACCCAGGCTGATTTAGGCGCGGCAATCTGGAGCGGTTCCGCTTTTACCAACTTTAAGTCGTTGGAAACATCTATGGAACACATCACCGCCGTGGGCGATACGGATAACTTTGATGTGCGATACGAATCTTTGTCAGGTGATGTGATGGTTGTCTGGGGAAATTCGGCGGGTGGCAGTAATGTAAATGGCTATCGATACAATACCTGCACCGGCGGCACATCAAGCTGCACCTGGCTTGGCCCGGCTGCAACATTATCAGGTCCTACAGACGGCGCTATGATGATAGATCTCTCCGCCGACCCGCTCTCAGACAAGATGGCGATGGCGGGCATTTGCGCGGCCTCGGATGATATGTCGGCTGGTTATTGGGATGGCGGCAGCAGCGGTTGGACAGGCTATGCCAATGTGGATAATTCGACTGAAACAACGGCTCAACTTCCGGGCATGAAATTAATGACAACGGGGTGGCTGACGAATAATGGCAATACAAAATGGTATATTTCTTATGATGACAGCGCGGGGATAGGCCTTAGTTATAAATATGCCATAGATGGCGGAACTATTACCTCTCCCAGTGATTATAATAGCACACCCGATCTAAACGACCTTAAAGGTCGTTATGATACCGATATGAATCCTTTTAATAATGCTGAATTAATCCAGACCGTATCTGATAAGACGAATGGTATTTTTGCCTATAAGCTTTCTATGGATACTTCGGGGAATTTATCTTGGAGCGATATGGCGAGCGCTGTCTCTTTGGGCACCAAACCAAACCATCCGCAGCAGGGTTTCTCTTATCAATATTGGCGATATATTCCGCCATTAGTTATTACGGTTTCTTCAAGCGGAACTCAAACCTCATCGATGACTATTCCTTCAACTAATAATTATGTCGGCGGTGCTTTTACTTTTATAAGAAACGCTGGTTCTGCTAATGTTACCCAAATTATTATCACCGAGCAAGGCACGGTAAATGCCAATGCCAATCTTTCCAATGTTGATATTTATTATGAAACTGCCGGGACTTGCACTTATGATGGCACGGAAACTCTTTTTGGTACCGCTTCTTCTTTCAATGCGTCAGAAAAAGCAGCAGTTTCTGGTACGATGGCAATTGGCACTTCACAAGTTTGTGTTTATGCGGTATTAGATGTTGGTTCAGGGGCAGGTAATGGTCAAACTTTGGAAATTGAAATTTCCAATCCTTCAACCGAAGTGACAGTTTCATCTGGGACAGTTACACCCGGAACTGCGGTGGCAATTGCTGGAACTACTACTTTGTCCGCACCTTCTAATAACCCGCCTAATAGCCCTTCGAATTTGGTTCAGAAGAAAGTCACCGGCGGAGCAACGTTGGCAACCGGTGACTGGACAAATGAAACCCAAGTCCAATTTACTGCCACGGCATCGGATACTGACAATCCCGATACGCTTTATCTTTGCGTTGAAAAAGATTATATTGAAGCCGCACTTTCTTCGACTGATGGCGGCGATTTATGCGGAAGCGGAGTCGCATATTCTGGAACGCCGGTGACTGTATCAGTAACAATTACCGGGATGACCGATGCTAAAGAATATCATTGGCAAGCACAGGTGAAAGACGCTGCCAGTGCTTATTCGGCGTTTGTCGGCTATGGCAGCAATACGGAAAATCCGCCAACTAATCCAGCCGCTCGTGACTTTGGTCTTGATACTACTGCCCCGACCGGCGGGACAGTTTATGACGGAACTTCCGGTGACCAAGATTGGAATGATGGTTCTCTAACCTCGATTTCTGGCAATTGGACCGGTTTTGACGCTTCGGTTTCCGGGCTCAATAAATACGAATATGCGATCCGCCGCAAACCGGATGATAACTACTGGAGTGTCTGCTCTGGTGCTGGTTCTTGGCAGGCAGGGGCAAATTGGTGCGATAACAGTACTAACATATCATTTAGCCAAAATAACTTAAATCTTCAAACAGGAGTTATCTATTATGTCTCGGTGCGGGCAACGGATAATGCCACCAATATTGGCAGTCCTATCAACTCCAACGGCCAGCAGGTCAGCCCGACTTTGAGTTTTTCCTACGACACAAATACAATCACTTTTGCCGACTTAAACAATACAAATAGCTGGACCGATACAAAAACCAATACTTTTACCACTTCAACCAACGCCACTTCCGGCTATACAATAAAGGGTTCTATCAGCCAACTTCTGACTTCATTGGCTTATCCGACAGTTACGATTGCTGATTTCGTTGGCAGCTGGATCTCGCCGCAAAACTGGGTCAATTTCTGCAAGGATGATTCGGGCGATTGCGGTTTCGGCTATACTTCAAATGACACAACGATACAAGGTGCGAATAAATTTTTAGGCGGAACCTTATTTGCCGCCTTTAATCACAGCTCACCGGGGGATATTGTCGCCGATCACACCGAGGTGGTCAACGGCCAAACCGGTGCCGTTTCCGGCGAACAATTTACTGCCACTTATAAGGTTTCAGTTTCATCTTCCCAAAGCGCCTCGCAATATCGCACGACGGCAATTTATATCGTAACAGCCAACTATTAGAGTTACTAAGCTAAAATATTATTTTCTAAAATTTGCTAAAATATGAATATAATGGGAGCTAAAAAATCTTTTACGCTAATCGAACTTTTGGTAGTAATTGCTATTATTGGCATTATTGCTACGTTTATTACTGTCAGTGTTAGGAGTGCTCAAAGCCGAGCTCGGGACGCCAAAAGGGTCTCCGATCTTGAAGCGCTAAATACCGCGATTCAAATGTACTACCGGGCAACCGGTCATTTCCCAAGTTTACCTGATGGTTGCGGAAACTATACGCAACTTCCCGATGGTCAATATACTTGGGAGGCAGACCGCCACCCGAGTAGCAATCAAGTTAGCCGCTGGGCAACCGGTATGTGCTTGACTTCGGATTTTATTCCCGGATTGATACCAACTTATATTCCCGCACTGCCGACAGATCCCGGTCCGCAGATTGGCCAGCAAAATCGCCGCGGTTTTCTCTATTATCATTTATATGATCCAGGAACTAAAATTGAGTGCTATAAAATTATTGCTCATGAGCCCGAGTATCCCGCATTGCAGATTTATAAAAGAGTTTGGGATCCGGCGAGAGACGGTGGAGGAGATGGTCAAGGCCTTTTTCAACTTGATGGTAATCAGCCATGGGCATGGGCGCTTTATTCTCGCGGCTGTGCTAATCAATAATTTGGACTCTTGCTTTGTTCGGAAAATAGTGATATATACTACATAAACAAGTATATATTATTTAAATAATTATGCCCTACGACCCGAGAACAAAAAAACTAGCCAAGCTGGTTGTTGATTATTCGTTGGCGGTCAAGCACGATGAAAATGTCGTGATTTCCGGCTCAACCGAGGCGGCGGAATTTATCGCCGAACTCTATAAAGCGGTGATTTTGAAAGGCGCTCACCCGATTTTGCGTGTTTCATTGCCGGAGCTCTCGCCGTTTTTTTATAGATACGCCAAAGAGCATCAGATTAAAAAATTTCCCGATCATTTTGATTATGCCGTCAAAAAGGCCCAAAAATACATCGGCATTGATACGGTTTCCAACACTCGCGACTTATCTGATGCCGACCCGCGTAAAATTGTTGCCAGAGAAGTTGTTACTCGGCCGATCAGTAATTACATCGTCAATCGTCGTGATAAAATCTGGCGGGTAACAGTCGGTTTTCCCTGTATGGCAATGGCCCAGGAAGCGGAGATGTCGCTGGCTGATTACGAACGCTTTGTTTTCGGCGCGACTCTCTTGGATTGGAAAAAGATCGGCGAAAATATTGATAAAATTCTTCATAGATTTCGTAAAGGCAAAGAGGTCCATTTGATTGAACCGGGCGTTGATTTGAAATTTCAAATTCACGCTGAGTTAGCCAAGGCCGACAAAGGCGAAGAAAATATGCCGGGTGGCGAGGTTTATATGGCACCGCTGCGAAGTAGTTTAAATGGTTGGATCAAATTTGATTATCCGGCGATAGAATCCGGCAAGGAAGTGACTGATATATACCTCGAATTCAAAAAAGGCAAAGTTATAAAATTTAATGCCTCGAAAAATAAAAACTTCTTGCGGGAAATGCTAGCGACCGACAAAAATTCCTCATATGTCGGCGAATTTGGCATCGGCTGCAATCCGAAAATTAATCGCTTTACGAAAAATCTTTTATTTGACGAAAAAATAAATGGCACAATTCATCTCGCGCTTGGTATGGCCTACAAAGATAATGGCGGTGGCAACAATTCGGCAATCCACTGGGACATCGTCAAAAATATGCGCCGCGGCAAAATCGTTCTCGACGGAAAAATGATTCAGGAAAAGGGGAAGTGGAGGATTTAAAAAAACTGATCGGGTCACGGCGACCCGATCCATGTAGCGCTACCTCTAGTATGATGGCCAGTTGATAGGTGCAAGTAAAGTCAGTTGGTGGTGTCGGGGTTTACTCGGTTGGTCTTCCTCTGACTCTTCGTGCATCAGCTCATCTTCCGGCGATTGGGTAACTTGCAGGACTTTCTGCCCGTCCAGACTGAGAACACCCTTGTCCTCAATCCGCGGCGCTTCACCAGCCATATGTTTTCCTCCCATTAGGAGATGAATTGTTCTATTTTTATTATAATTTAATTTTTGTGCCGCATCTTGTGGATAACTTGGTGGGCGGCATCAAGATATCGGATAATCGGCAATAGAAGATGCAAAAATAAAACTATTGACAAGATATTTTTTTTCCTCTATATTTAAAACACATAAGTTGTTATAACTTAATAGATCCAATACAAATTGTTTCATAAGCTGAAGCAATCCTGTCTTATCGTTAAGTTATGTACTTTAACAGCTGAATAGTGGTAATTTTCGTCGTCAATTTTTTTTGTTTTTATTTTCGAGCTAATCAAGCTCAAAATTATTTGAGAGTTTGATCCTGGCTCAGGATTAACGTTGGCAGTGCGCCTAACACATGCAAGTCGAGCGGTCGCATCTCATTTCATTCGAGCGACCGCCAAGAATGGATAACGAATTAAACTAATAACTAATGACAAATAATACAAATATTCGTAAATATTAGTTATTAGTCATTCGAATATCAGTCATCCATTTTTGGCGGAGCAATCGAGCGAAGCGAGATGCGACAGCGGCAGACGAGAGAGTAATAGTAAGGAACTTACCCCCGAGTGAAGGATAGCCCCGCGAAAGCGGGAGTAATCCTGCATAATCTCGCAAGAGCAAAGCCTTCGGGCGCTTGGGGAGAGGCCTTACTCCTATCAGCTTGTTGGTGAGGTAACGGCTCACCAAGGCGATGACGGGTAGCTGGTCTGAGAGGACGATCAGCCTCGATGGAACTGAGATACGGTCCATACTCCTACGGGAGGCAGCAGTTGGGGATTTTGCACAATGGGCGAAAGCCTGATGCAGCGACACTGCGTGAAGGATGAAGGTTTTCGGATTGTAAACTTCTTTTAGCGGGGAGTAATCTTGAAAGTACCCGCTGAATAAGGACCGGCTAACTACGTGCCAGCAGCCGCGGTAATACGTAGGGTTCAAACGTTATCCGGAATTATTGGGCGTAAAGAGTTCGTAGGTGGTCTTATAAGTTGAGTATAAAAGCCCTCGGCTCAACTGAGGAATTGTACTTAAAACTATAAGGCTTGGGGTTTGCAGGGGCAGATGGAATTTCTGGTGTAGCAGTGGAATGCGTAGATATCAGAAAGAACACCAATGGCGAAGGCAGTCTGCTAGGCAACACCTGACACTGAGGAACGAAAGCGTGGGTAGCGAACGGGATTAGATACCCCGGTAGTCCACGCCGTAAACGATGCACACTAGGCATTTGGAGTATCGACCCTTCGAGTGCCGAAGCTAACGCGTTAAGTGTGCCGCCTGGGTAGTACGGCCGCAAGGCTAAAACTCAAAGGAATTGACGGGGACCCGCACAAGCGGTGGAACATGAGGTTTAATTCGATGGTAAGCGAAGAACCTTACCAGGGCTTGACATCTCGCGAATCCCCTAGAAATAGGGGAGTGCCTTCGGGAACGCGATGACAGGTGCTGCACGGCCGTCGTCAGCTCGTGCTATGAAGTGTCCCGTTAAGTCGGTTAACGAGCGCAACCCTTGCTGTTTGTTGTATTTCTCAAACAGGACTGCCGGCGTTAAGTCGGAGGAAGGTGGGGATGACGTCAGGTCAGCGTGGCTCTTACGCCCTGGGCGACACTCGTGTTACAATGGGTAGTTACAAAGGGTTGCTAAGCTGCAAAGCGGAGCTAATCCCATAAACCTACCCCCAGTTCGGATTGAAGTCTGCAACTCGACTTCATGAAGTCGGAATCGCTAGTAATCGTGGGTCAGCCATACCACGGTGAATACGTTCTCGGGTCTTGTACACACCGCCCGTCAAGTCAGGAAAGCCGGTAACATCTTAAGCGCCCAACAGGGTGCCACGGTGGGATTGGTAATCAGGACTAAGTCGTAACAAGGTATCCGTATCGGAAGGTGCGGATGGATCACCTCCTTTCTAAGGAGACAACACTGATTAATACTCAGTGCATTGGTCGATCGCATTTCGGCCATAGGCCGATCTTGCGACACGACGAAATTACCACTATTTAGCTGTTAAACAAAAAAATTCCAGAGTTTTCTGGAATTTTTTTGGTGCGCGTACCTGGACTCGAACCAGGGACCTCGTCATTATCAGTGACGCGCTCTAACCGGCTGAGCTATACGCGCATTACACTAAGAAATACT
>Ga0210049_1004643_pt1 | contig 11966 bp, 8 predicted proteins | sample CryGeyCG2014_300_2_FD_183964 | JGI IMG/M metagenome (GOLD analysis project Ga0210049, IMG submission 183964) | Groundwater microbial communities from aquifer - Crystal Geyser CG06_land_8/20/14_3.00 (SPAdes) (version 2) | ecosystem: Environmental > Aquatic > Deep subsurface > Groundwater | place...
CGGTGTTGAAATAGAGCGGAGCAACGTCGGCATTGAGATAGGCCAGTAGCTCCAACGGCTAGAGCAGCGGTCTCCAAAGCCGCGTGTTGGGGGTTCGAATCCCTCCTGGCCTGCCATTCTGCTACGCCCTAGGGTATAGTAGTTAGGAGCTATATGACGGGCTTCGCAGAATAAATTCTATATTTAAGGATTAGGTGAGATATTTAGTCTATATTCTTAGGAGCAAAAAGGATTCAAAAAGACATTATATTGGCATTGCTCAAGATTTAAAAAAAAGATTAAACGAACATAATGATAGCAAAAGCGAATATACTAAAAAATTTGCTCCTTGGGAAATAGAAACGTTTATTACATTTAAAGATAAACTTTTAGCTAAGAAATTCGAAAGATATCTTAAATCAGGCTCCGGGTATGCATTTTTGAATAGGCATTTTATATGATTAAAGAGCTTCGCAGTTCTGCTTCGCGCTAGAGTAAAGTAGTTGGCTCTCTATGACGCGCTACGCAGAATTTATTCTGCGAAGCTCGTCATAGAGAGCTTAAGCGTATACCCTAGAGCGAAGCAGAATGAAAATATTCGAAAAAACAGCAAATTTTATAACAGAAGTAAAAGTAGAGATGCAGAAAGTATCATGGTCAACAAAGGAAGAGCTTATAGGCTCCACAACAGTTGTTATAGTATCGACGCTTCTATTAGCCATGTTTATAGGCATGGTAGACATAGTATTGTCAAGATGCATCGGTCTTATATTAAGGTAAGTGAGGGCATGACTTACGGAAACTGAAAGTTTCCGTAAGTCATAAGCCCGAACTTATCCCGCACCAATTTGCTATAACAATTACATTTTTATAACGGAATAATTAAATGCTAAAAAATAAAAACAGATTATTTTGCTTTAATATATTGGCGTTATTATTTAAGCAAATTGGTGCGGGATCAATTCGCACAAACAAAGAAACAAAACAAAGAAGAGGTGGTTATGAAAATCTTCGATTTTCATAACCACAGTGCTCATTGATATGACTCATAATTGGTATGTAATGCATACGTTAACGGGACAGGAAGATAATGTAAAGGCCAGCATAGAGTCCAAGATACAGGAAGGCGTATTAAAAGATAGTGTTTTTCAGGTCCTCATACCTACGGAGCAGGTTTCGGAAGTAAAAGACGGTAAAAAGAAAATATCCTTAAGGAAATTTTTCCCAGGCTATGTAATAGTTGAGATGGATCTTAATGATGATGTCTGGTATCTCATGAGGAACATCCCCGGCGTTACAGGTTTTATAGGCTCAAAGTCAAAACCTGTCCCTCTTTTAGAAAGCGAAGTAAACCACATAATCAAGCAGACAGAAGAAAGAAAAGAAAAGCCAACGCCTAAGGTGGTTTTTGAAAAAGGCGATAATATAAAAATAATAGAAGGCCCTTTTATAAATTTTAACGGAACGGTTGAAGAGATTAACCCGAATAAAGGCAAAATCAGGGTAATGGTTTCTATATTTGGCCGCGCCACTCCAGTAGAACTGGAATATTGGCAAGCAGAACGACTGTAGGGGCCGATTATGAATCGGCCCGTTATTTCGGGCGGAATAAATTCCGCCCCTACAAAGAATTGAATCATGGCTAAGAAGATTAAATCAATGATCAAATTGTACGTAACAGGTGGCCAGGCAAATCCTGCGCCTCCGGTCGGGCCTGCTTTAGGCCAGCACGGCGTGAATATAATGGAATTTTGCAAGTCTTTCAATGAAAAGACAAAAGATAGGCCGGGTTTGATATTGCCTGTTGTTATAACCGTATACGAAGACAAGTCATTTTCCTTTATAATCAAAAGCCCGCCATGCTCAGTGCTTTTGAAGCGCGCTTGCGGAATAGCAAAGGCGTCCGGACAGCCTAACAAGGAAAAGATGGGAAAGGTCACAAAGGCTCAGGTAAAAGAAATTGCTCAGGCAAAGATGAAAGACTTAAATACGGTAGAAATTGAAGCGGCAATGAAAATAGTGGAAGGAACCGCGGCCAGCATGGGCATAGACGTGGTGGATTAAAGGCAAAGACCGAGAATAGGCACATTTTAATGTGCCTGTTTATGGAGGTCTTTGCTACAAAATTGCAGGGCACACTTTAGTGTGCCAAAATCAATGGCAAAGTTAACAAAAAGACAAAAAGAGATTCAAAAGACAGCCGATATTGAGAAAATTTATTCCGTAGAAGAGGCAGTTTCTATATTAAAAAATATACCTCATCCTAAATTTGACGAAACCGTGGAGCTGGCATTTAATCTTGGCACGGATCCGAAACAGTCTGATCAAATGGTGAGAGGGACTCTTATGCTTCCGAACGGCACAGGCAAAAAAGTCAGAGTCCTTGTGTTATGCAGGGGAGAAGCCGGCGACGCGGCCAAAGAAGCAGGCGCAGAATATGTTGGCGGGGACGATCTCATAGCAAAGATAAGTTCCGGCTGGATGGATTTTGATGTGGTAATAAGTTCGCCTGACATGATGAGAGATGTAGGCAAGCTCGGGAAAGTCCTTGGCCCCAGAGGCCTTATGCCTAATCCAAAAACAGGCACTGTCACCAATGATCTGGGCAGGGCGGTAAAAGAGGCAAAAACAGGCAAGGTGGAATTTAAACTTGATAAACAGGGCAATATAAATATAGGCATAGGCAAGGTTTCTTTTGAAGAAAAAGCTATCCGCGAAAATATAAGTACGGTTATAAACGCAATAAATAAATCAAGGCCTCAGACCGTAAAAGGCAAATTTATAAAAAATTTATCTGTTTCAACTACAATGGGCCCGGGCTTGAAGCTGGACCTTGCAAAATTAGGGACAACATAAATGGCAAAAGTAGTGTTGGAAACAAAAAAAATAATGGTCAAGGAAATAGCTTCCAGGATTAACAGCGCCGAAACGCTTATAGTCACGCGTTATAAAGGCTTGAGCGCCCAAGATATGAATGAGCTCCGCAAAGAGCTTAAAAGAGCAGCGGGAGAGTACCTGGTTGTAAAAGATTCAATGGTTAAAAAAGCTTTAAAGGACAGCGTTAGCAGCATGATAGCAGAGTTTATTCAGGGCGAAGTGGGCATTGCGGTGCACAAAAGCGACCTCAGCATCGTATCTAAGGCGCTTGTAAAATTTTCAAAGGAACACGAGCCTTTGAAGATATGCGGCGGATTCTCGGACGGAACAATTCTTTCCAATCAGGATATAATTGCTATTGCCGCTCTTCCTTACAGAGATGTGCTTCTGACAAGACTTGCAATTGTTCTGAATTCTCCGATTCGGGGACTGGCTGTTTCCCTGAGCGGTATTATATGCAAATTATTGTACGCGTTAAACGGAATAAAAGATAAAAAAGGGGGAGAAAATGTCGGATAACAAAAAAATCGAAGAGATGCTCGGCACCATTGAACAGATGAGTGTTTTAGAGCTGTCAAACCTGGTAAAGGCTGTAGAAGAGAAGTTTGGCGTCTCCAGCCAGGCCCCTGTTACGGTTGCCGCGTCCGGCGCCGGCGCAGCTCAAGGCGTAGCAGCTCCGCAGGAAGAAAAGACTACTTTTACGGTAGTCCTTGTTTCATCAGGAAGCAGCAAGATCCAGGTAATCAAGGAAATAAGAACCATAACTAATCTTGGACTTAAAGAGGCAAAAGATCTTGTTGAAGCCGCTCCTAAGACAGTCAAAGAAGGTATTTCAAAGGAAGAGGCAGAAGACATAAAGAAGAAGCTTGAAGCTCAGGGCGCGAAAGTAGAATTGAAGTAAAAAGAAGTTTGCGTATGGAAGTTACGTAATGTTGCATAAGGTTACGTAAGGTTGCATGAAGTTGCAAAAGCAACTTTATGCAACATAATGCAACTTCAAGCAACTTTATGCAACCTACAAAGAGGAGATTATGCCAGGTCGTAAAAATTTCGCACGTCTTAAAGAAGTCGTTGACATCCCGTATCTATTGGAACTGCAGACAGATTCTTACAAGAGTTTTGTGCAGATGGATACTCCCAAGACCAAAAGGAAACCAGAGGGCCTGCAGGGGGTATTCGAAGAAGTGTTTCCCATAGAAAGCAACGACGGAAATTATAAGCTGGAATTTGTGTCTTATTCCATAGGCAAGCCGAAATACGACAAATTAGAATGCCAGAAAAGAGCGGTTAGCTACGCGTCTCCTCTAAAGATAAAGGTAAGGCTTAAATCCAGGAAGGATACTAAAGAGCAGGAGGCTTATCTCGGCGATTTGCCCTTAATGACAGAGACAGGCACTTTTATCATAAATGGAGATGAAAGAGTTGTGATCAGCCAGCTGCACAGGTCTCCGGGCGTATCTTTTGAGGAGACAGTGCATACGTCCGGCAAGAGGCTGTATTCCGGCAGGATCATACCTTCCAGGGGCTCGTGGTTAGAATTTGAATTTGACGCAAACGACGTCCTTTATGTATTCATAGACAGGCGCAAAAAAGTTTTAGCCACCATTTTGCTCAGGGCGCTGGGTTATGAGACAAACGAAGAGATAATGAAGCTTTTTACCGGGGTGGAAAGGGCCAGGCCTTTAAGAAAATCGTCTCTCCTGAAATACGCCGGCAGGGTGGTAGTCCGGGATATAAAACATCCCGAGACCGGAGAAATACTCCTGGCAGGCAACGGCAAATTAGACGAAGCTATTATAGAAAAACTCTGGGATAGCGGGGTGCGTTATTTGGAAGTATTCAGGGATACTGTGCAGGAAATTACCAATACCCTTGAAAGGGATCATACCAAGACAAGAGAAGAAGCGCTTCTTGACATTTATAAAAAACTCAGGCCCGGCGATCCTCTGACCTTTGAAAGCGCCAAAAATTTCCTGGATAAATTATTTTTTGATAAACGCAGGTATGACCTGGATAAGGTCGGCCGTTATATATTAAATAGAAAATTGAACATGAATGTTCCTTTGGATAAAAAAATCCTGGACAAAGAAACAATAGTAAACGTAGTCAGATATTTATTGGATCTAAAGAACGGCGAAGGCGCGGTAGATGATATAGACCATCTCGGAAATCGCAGGGTCAGGACCATAGGGGAGCTTATTGCAGAACAATTTAGAATAGGCCTTACCAGAATGGAGCGTTTTTGCAAAGACAGAATGGCTATATACGACATTGATACAATGATGCCGTATCATCTTATAAATTCCAAGGTTGTTTCCAGTGTTATAAAGGATTTCTTCGGGAGAAGCCAGCTTTCGCAATTCATGGACCAGACGAACCCCCTGGCTGAAATGACTCACAAGAGACGATTGAGCGCTTTAGGGCCCGGAGGACTGTCAAGGGAAAGAGCCGGTTTTGAAGTAAGAGACGTGCATCATTCGCATTACGGAAGGATATGCCCTATTGAGACCCCCGAAGGCCCGAACATAGGCCTCATATCTTCTTTAAGCACTTACGCGAGAATAAATAAATTAGGTTTTATAGAGACGCCTTACAGAAAAGTTGAAAACGGAAGAGTTACCAACAGGATTGAATACTTAACAGCCGATATTGAAGATAAATACATAGTAGCGCAGGCAAACGCAAAAGTAGATAAAGACGGGAAATATATGGACGAAAGAGTTTCCTGCAGGTATAAGGGAGATTTTCCTCTTGTTCAGCCGAATAAAATAGATTATATGGATGTGTCTCCTAAACAACTTGTAAGCATAGCGGCGGGTTTGATACCTTTCTTAGAACATGATGACGCTAACAGAGCCCTCATGGGTTCGAACATGCAGCGCCAGGCAGTGCCTTTATTATTTACGGAAAGCCCTCTTGTGGGCACTGGGCTGGAGAAGAAAGTCGCGATGGATTCCGGCGCGGTAGTGGTGGCAAAGTCTGACGGGAAGATCACGGCTGTCCAATCCGACGAAATAGTCGTAAATAACAGTATTGTTTATAAATTAAGGAAATTCTCAAGAAGTAATGCCAGTACATGCATAAATCAGAGGCCTGTTGTTAATATCGGCGATAAAATAAAGGCCGGCAGCGTGATAGCGGACGGACCCGCTACAGACAAAGGAGAGTTGGCGCTGGGGAAAAATGTCTTTGTTGCCTTTATGCCGTGGCGCGGTTATAATTTTGAAGACGCCATACTTGTGAGCGAAAAACTTTTGAAAGGCGATATGTACACGTCCATACACATAGAAGAGTTTGAAATAGAGGCAAGAGAGACCAGGCTTGGAAATGAAGAAATTACGCGCGATATACCAAATGTCAGCGAAGAAGCGCTTAAGAATTTAGGAGAGGACGGTATAGTGAGAGTGGGCGCGGAGATTGGGCCGGGAGATATTCTTGTCGGAAAAGTTGCTCCCAAGAGCGAAACAGAGCTTTCCCCTGAGGAAAAATTATTGAGGGCTATTTTCGGAGAAAAAGCCGGAGATGTCAGAAACGCTTCTCTTACTGTGCCTTCGGGCGTAGAAGGTATTGTTGTGGATACTAAGGTGTTTTCAAAAAAAGGCCAGAAATCAAAAACAAAGGAAGAGATTAATGCTGAAAATAAAGAGATAGCGAGAATCAGAGAGGAATACGAAAAAAGAATCGATAATGTAAAAAGAGAAAGGGAATGCAGGCTGTTTAAGCTTCTTTCAGGAGTAAAACTTTCCGCGCCTTTATTATCCGATGAATCAGAGTCTGCCATGATAGCGGAAGACAGGCCGATAAGAAAGAAAGATCTTTCCAAATTTGAGAAATGCGACATGTCCAGCGTAAAGATAGAATCTGATGCTGAGCTGGAAATTGAAGTCAAGCGCACCTTAATGGTTTACAATGACCAGCTGGATGAAATTCTTTACGAAGAAGAGCATGAGATTAATAAGCTTAAAAGAGGAGATGAGCTGCCGGCAGGCGTTTTAAAAAGAGTGGTCGTGTATATGGCCAGCAAGAAAAAACTTTCCATAGGCGACAAGATGGCGGGAAGACACGGGAACAAAGGTGTTATCGCAAAGATTCTTCCCGAAGAAGACATGCCTTTCACCGAAGACGGGACTCCCATAGAAATAGTTCTGAATCCTCTCGGAGTGCCTTCAAGAATGAATGTGGGCCAGATACTGGAGACTCATCTCGGATGGGCCGCGAAAGTAATGGGTTACAAGGTGGACACGCCTATTTTTGACGGAGCAAAAGAAGAAGAAATAAAACAGAGTCTTAGCGATGCGAAGCTTCCTCAGGGAGGCAAGGTAAGATTATTTGACGGATTAACAGGCGAACCCTTTGATCAGAAAGTAACAGTCGGCTACATATACATGATGAAGCTATCGCATCTCGTAGACGATAAGATGCACGCCCGCTGCATAGGGCCTTATTCGCTGGTCACGCAGCAGCCGCTGGGGGGGAAAGCTCAATTCGGAGGCCAAAGGTTCGGAGAAATGGAGGTTTGGGCTCTGGAAGCCTATGGCGCGGCTTATACGCTGCAGGAACTTTTGACCGTAAAAAGCGACGACGTGACAGGCAGGACCATGGTGTATGAATCAATAGTCAAAGGCGAGAACGCCATGCATCCAGGCACTCCGGAATCGTTTAATGTTCTGGTAAAAGAGCTTCAGAGCCTAGGGCTTGAGATAAAGACAGAGTATAAAGACGGAAAAGGCGCTGAGGTTAACGCGTTATCGGTCCAGGAATTAAAAGAGAAGCGCAAAAAGGCAAAGAAAGAAAAACGGGAACACAAAGCCAAGAAATAATAAAGGCAAAGGCCGAGACATCCCTGCAGGGGAACCTTAAGGTTCCCCTGCAGGGATGTCTGTGAAGGCCTTTGCGACAAAATCGTAGGGCACACTTTAGTGTGCCAAATGGAGACACATGTTAAACAACCCAGTAAATTCTTTCGATTTTATATCCATAAAAATAGCTTCTCCGGATACTATAAGATCCTGGTCTAAGGGCGAGGTAAAAAAGCCCGAGACCATAAATTACAGAACTTTAAGGCCTGAAAAAGACGGTCTTTTCTGTGAAAAAATATTCGGGCCTACCCGAGACTGGGAATGTAGCTGCGGAAAATACAAAAGGATAAAATATAAAGGTATTGTATGCGATCGCTGCGGAGTGGAAGTTACCCTTTCCAAGGTAAGGCGCGAGAGGATAGGCCATATTGAACTGGCGGCTCCATGTTCGCATGTGTGGTTCTTCAAGGCAATGCCAAGCAGGATAGCGCTTATTCTTAACATGGGCCTGAGAGAACTCGAAAAGGTATTGTATTACGAAGAATATGTAGTAATAGATCCAGGGGATACGCCTTTAAAGAAAAAAGAGCTTTTAACGGAAGAAAAATACAGAAAGACCGTAGAAGAATGCGGCGGCGCTAAATTTAAAGCCCTGATAGGCGCAGAAGCCATAAAAGAGCTTCTGAAAGAAATAGACCTTGGCCAGACAGCAGTTGAGCTCAAGGCAGAACTTCGCGAGCAGAAAGCAGAGCAGGCCAAGAGAAGGATATTGAAGAGGTTGAGGGTAATAGAATCGTTCATGAAATCAACTAACAAGCCGGAGTGGATGATTATGGACGTGATACCGGTTATCCCGCCTGATTTAAGGCCTCTAATACCTCTGGAAGGCGGAAGGTTTGCGACAAGCGATCTAAACGATTTATACCGCCGGGTTATAAACAGGAACAATCGTTTAAAAAAGCTCCTGGAATTAAAAGCGCCGGATATCATCGTAAGGAATGAAAAGAGGATGCTTCAGGAGGCAGTTGACGCGCTTTTTGACAATGGCCGTCACGGTAGAGCCGTGCTTGGCCCCGCTAATAGGCCTCTTAAATCATTAAGCGATATGTTAAAAGGGAAGCAAGGCAGGTTCAGGCAGAATCTTCTTGGAAAACGAGTTGATTATTCCGGAAGAAGCGTGATAGTAGTGGGCCCGGAACTTAAGATATGGGAATGTGGGCTTCCGAAAAAAATGGCGCTTGAATTATTCGAACCGTTTATTATCAAGAAATTAAAAGAAAAAGGATTTGTGCATACCATAAAGAGCGCCAAGAGGATGGTTGAAAAAGCAAGGCTGGAGGTGTGGGACATACTGGACGAGGTAATAAAAGACCACCCTGTGCTTTTGAACAGAGCGCCTACGCTGCATCGCCTTGGTATACAGGCTTTTCAGCCGATTCTCATAGAAGGAAAAGCCATAAGGATACACCCGCTAGTCTGCACCGCGTTTAATGCTGATTTTGACGGAGACCAGATGGCGGTTCACGTGCCTTTGTCAATAGAAGCCCAGATTGAATGCAGGCTCATAATGTTAGCTTCCAATAATATATTTTCTCCGTCCGACGGAAGGCCTATAGTAACGCCTACGCAGGACATAGTGCTGGGGACTTATTATTTGACGCTGGAAAAATCAGGATTAAAAGGAGAGGGAAAGGTTTTCGCGGATAAAGACGAGGCAGAATTGGCTTTTTATGACAGAGAGATAGAGCTGCATTCTAAAATCAAAGTAAGAATAAATAATGAACAGGTGAATACTACCGCAGGCAGGATAATTTTTAACAATATACTGCCTGATGGCATGCCTTTTGTGAATGATGCCTTAGAGAAGACAACGCTTAGCAAAGTAGTCGCTAACTGTTATAAATTATTCGGGCATGACGCAACGGTAAAAGTACTGGATGATATAAAGAGGTTAGGTTTTGAGCATTCCACTCTGGCGGGAATTTCTATAGCTATTGACGATCTCGCGATACCTGAAGACAAAAAAAAGGTTATAGCCAACTCAAATAAAGAAGTCAATGTCGTAGAAGACCAGTACAAAAAAGGTATTATTACGGAGCGCGAGAGATATAATAAAATAGTTGATATATGGACCCATGCGACCGATAAGGTTTCTGACCTTATATTCGAGAATTTAAATACGTTCAACCCCATATTCATGATGGCTAATTCAGGCGCAAGGGGTTCAAAACAACAGATAAGACAGCTCGCCGGGATGCGAGGACTCATGGCAAAGCCTTCGGGCGAAATCATAGAGACCCCTATCACTGCGAATTTCAGGGAAGGGCTTACGGTCCTGGAATATTTCATTTCAACTCATGGCGCAAGAAAAGGCCTGGCGGATACTGCGCTTAAGACAGCTGATTCTGGATATCTAACGAGAAGGCTTGTTGATGTCGCCCAGGACGTTATTATTACGGAAGAAGACTGCGGGACATTGAATGGCATATTGATAGAGGCGATCATAGAGGCGGATGAAGAAGTCGTGTCTTTAAGAGACAGGATAATAGGCCGCGTCGCGGTTGATAATATAGTTGACATTATCACTGATGAGATTATTGTTGAAGCAGGCAGTGAAATAACAGAAGATATGGCGGACAGGATTCAGTCCGCCGGCATAGAAAAGATAAGGATAAGGAGCGTTCTTACCTGCGAAGAAAAATACGGCGTGTGCGCGAAGTGTTATGGCAGGGACCTTGCTACAGGCAAGATAGTGGATATGGGAACAGCCGTAGGTATTATTGCGGCTCAGTCAATAGGAGAACCCGGCACCCAGCTGACAATGAGAACGTTCCACATAGGAGGCACTGCATCAAGGATTATTGAGCAGTCATTTTTGAAATCGAAATCCAAAGGTATCGTAAAATATCACGGCTTGAAGACGGTAAAGCAGAAAGAAGGAGACGTGATTGTGCTCAACAGGAACGGCCAGATAAGCATAAACAACGAAAACGGCAGGGAACTTGATAAATACATGGTCCCTTCGGGTTCTATTCTGTTCGCCGAAGACGGCCAGAAAATAGATAAGAATGTAATGTTTGTAAAATGGGACCCTTACATGTCTCCTATATTAACGGAAGTGACCGGCAAGGTAAGATATGAAGATATAATAGAAGAAGTGACCATGGTTGAAGAGATAGATGAAGCAACAGGCATGGCAGAGAGAGTTATCATAGAACAAAAAGGAGAATATCATCCTCAGATAATAATAGAGAATGCCGAGAAAGAAGTTTTAGCGATTTACCCTATACCTGCGGGAGCGCATGTGGTTCCCCAAAATGGAGTTTTTATAAACGCCGGAAACTTGATAGCAAAGACGCCAAGGCAGGTTTCTAAGACCAAGGATATTACCGGAGGATTGCCCAGGGTCGCGGAGCTTTTTGAAGCCCGCAGGCCGAAAGACCCGGCCATGATAAGCGAAATAGACGGCATTGTAGAATTCGCCACATCTAAGAAAGGCCAAAGAAGAATTATTGTAAAATCCGCTTCCGGCATGAAACGCGAATATATAATACCGCACGGAAAACACTTGAATGTTTATAAAGGCGACAGGGTTAAGACTGGCGACCAGCTGGTAGATGGGCCTATAAATCCTCAGGATATTCTGAAGGTGAGCGGAGAAAAGAGGCTCCAGGAATACCTTGTAGATGAGGTTCAGGAAGTTTACAGGCTGCAGGGCGTAAGGATAAACGATAAGCATATAGAAATAATAATTAAACAGATGTTGAAAAAAATCAAGATAGAAGACTCCGGAGATACGGATTTTCTTTCAGGTATGCAAATCGATAAGCATATATTTCAGGAAGAAAACGAAAGAGTTGTGAAGCAAAAGGGCAAGCCTGCCAGCGCGACTCCGATACTCCTGGGCATCACAAAGGCATCTTTGAGCACGGAGAGTTTTATATCTGCGGCGAGTTTTCAGGAAACAACGCGTATTTTGGCGGACGCGGCCGCGAGCGGCAAGATAGATGAACTCAGGGGCCTGAAAGAGAATGTTATAATGGGCCACCTGATTCCGGCCGGGACAGGATTCAAAGATCATACCAATATAGAAATGGTAAAAGAAGCCCAGGAATCAAAAGAAGACGCGAAAGAGGAACATAAAGAAAAAGATAAAAAGAAAAAAACAGAAAAGGATTAAAGTAAAATGCCTACTATAAGCCAGTTAATAAGGTTTGGCAGGACAGAGAAAAAGAAGAAGACAAGGTCACCTGCGCTAAAAGGCTGTCCGCAGAAAAGAGGGGTATGTTTACAGGTAAAGACGCAGACCCC
>Ga0210049_1004646_pt1 | contig 11965 bp, 12 predicted proteins | sample CryGeyCG2014_300_2_FD_183964 | JGI IMG/M metagenome (GOLD analysis project Ga0210049, IMG submission 183964) | Groundwater microbial communities from aquifer - Crystal Geyser CG06_land_8/20/14_3.00 (SPAdes) (version 2) | ecosystem: Environmental > Aquatic > Deep subsurface > Groundwater | place...
ACTGCCTCAAAGCCATCGACAATTCCATCTACCAGGGGCTTTTCGGGACCAACTACTGTCAGGCCAATCTTATTCTCTTTAGCAAAATCTCTTAGGCCCCAAAGATCATCTGCCTTTAATTTTGGCAGGCAATGAGTTTTGGGTCTTTGGGCGATGCCGTCATTGCCTGGCGCACAATAAACCTGCGAAACCAAAGGGCTGCGACTAATCAGAGCGACCAAAGCATCTTCCCTGCCTCCGCTACCAATTACCAGCACCTTCATCGGTACCCTCATCGACGTCTCAGCCAATGCTTCTTTCGGTTTTCTTTCCAGTACTTGCGTTACCATTTCTAGCCTCCTTTTATTTAGTTCCCATATTCACTTTTACAAAGGACTGATAAAAATTAAGAGGGTATTTTTACCCTCCGCTACTTTTAGAATAACAAAATATAGTTAAAAGTCAAACCTCACGAGTCCGGGGCTCGTGGATTAAGGATTAATTTTTAACTTAAATTCCTCTGGGTCAATTTCTGCCCGATTTCCTCTTTTTAGTTCGCCAGATAAAATAGCTTGGGCTAAAATATTTTCCACCTTGTCCTGAATAACCCTTTTCATCTGTCTGGCGCCAAAGGTTGGGTCATAACCCAATTCAGCAATTTTCTCTTTTAAGGGTTGGGTGATAATGAATTCAATATCTTTTTGAGCCAAATTCTTCTTTATTTTCTGGAGCATTAATTCAGCAATGTCCAAGAGATTTTCTTTACTCAGGGGTTTAAAAACTGTCACCGCGTCAAATCGGTTAATGAATTCTGGTCGGAAAATGGCTTTTTCAAAGAGAACATCTAAAAGGTCTTCTTTGATTATCTCTAATTTTTTATTTTCCCGAATATCCTTCCAAATTATCTCTGCTCCGGCATTGGAAGTAGCAATGATAATTGTATTTTTAAAATCAACTTTTCGACCCAGACCATCGGTTAAATGACCTTCGTCCAAGACCTGCAAAAATAAATTTAAAATATTGGGATGGGCTTTTTCAATTTCATCAAGCAAAATCAAAGAAAAAGGGCTTTCCCGAACTGCGGTCGTTAACAATCCTTCTTGGCCCGGAGAACCAATTAGACGAGGAATATCTCCAACATTTTGAAACTCTGACATATCTAATCTAATCATCCGAGTTTCTGAGCCAAAATAAATTTCAGCCAGGGCCTTTGAGGTTTCAGTTTTGCCAACACCAGTGGGACCTAAAAAAAGAAAAGTTCCCATCGGTCCCTTTCCGGCAGTAACCTCTGCCCTCGCCCTTCTTAAAGCTGCCGAAACTTCTTTTACCGCCTCTTCTTGATTGATGATTCTTTGATGGATTAAATTTTCTAAGTTGAGTAAAATTTCTCTTTCTTTGACTTCAATTTCTCCCACCGGAATCTGAGTTTTTTCCGAAACAATTTTAGCTACATGTTTTGGTAAAAGGATTTTTTCTTTTGTTTGAGCTAAATAAACCACAACTGTATCTAATAAATCCATTGCCTTTTCGGGAAAAGGAATTGCCGGTAAATACTTTGAGCAGTAAACAATAATATCTCGGAGGCTAGGATAGGAAATAAATTTTTTGTATTTATGTTCTAAAAGCAAGGCTAAATTTTCCAGAAGCATTAAGGTTTCTCTTTCTGAAATTTCTGACACTTCTACCTTTCCAAACAGAGCTAAAACAGAAGGATTTTGTTCAATGTTTTTATGTAGACCCTCGAAAGTGGTAATGGCCACTATTTGAAATTGAGGATGGGGTAAGTAAGGTGCCAGCACTCCTGAAATATCAATCACCCCGGGTCTTAAAGCGGCTCCGCCAATAAAATTATGAAACTCATCAATCACCAAAATAATATTGCCAGCTGACATCGCTTCTTTAAATATGCCATCTAAAATACCTGCCACCTCTTGAGGGTCTTTGATTTGGGCGAGTAAACTCGGTAAATCTAACTGCTTAACGTTTTTATAATTTACTTCGGGCAGGCTTTCTCCCAAGAGACTTCTTTTGGCTAAGGCTAAAATCATGCTTTTTCTTCCGCTTCCTGGCTCCCCTACAATTAAAACATTATTAATTTCTCTTCGGGATAAAATTCTTTCCATTTGCTCAATTTCTTTTTGATGGCCAATTGTCTCTGGAAAGCCCCGTCTTTTTACCACTTCTGATAAATCGATTGAAAATTGATCAAGGGCGATAGTATATCCGGCTGTCCATTCTTTGGCTAAAGAACCCTTTTTGAGCAAATTCTTCCATTCCCAGAATTTCTTTCTTTCCTCTATCCACTCTTTCAATTCTTCTAACCACCAAGTTAAATTCTCAATATCTTCGACCTTAAGATTGGCACCAATTAAAATTCTCTTAAAAACTGGGTCATATTTAGCTAAAGCCGTGAGAAGGTCCCCAACCTCCGCTCTTTGGTGACCCTTTTTCTGAGCAATCTTCAAGGATTCCAAAATCGTATTTTTGAATTCCTCCGAATAGGTTTGTTGATGTTTAACATCAACAGCCTTGACATGCGATTCTAAGATTTTCTTAATCTCTTTTAAACTCAAAAGGGCTCGGGAAAAGATAAAATTTAGTTCGGGGTTGTCGCAAAGAAGGTTATAAAAGAGATTTGTTGGATTATCTTTCGATTCCCAAACTGCTTTAGCCACTTCATAACTTAAAAATTCGGCCAAATTGTATTTTTCAGGCCGAGAAAGTGCCTGATCAATAGTTGTTTTTAACTTGGGCTTTTTCAATTTCAAATTTAAAAATGACTCTTTAACCCAGCAAGATAGAAATAAGGTTAGAAATATTACCGAGAGACCAAAAGCCGCAGATAAAGCTGATGGAAGAAGGGTATCAGTTAAAAATCCATAGATGAAAATTATAAAGAGGAGGGTAAATAGGCTCAGAAAGAATTTCTTTAGAGCGCCCGCTAAACCAAGATATTTATCCCATTTCACTGTCTGAAAAATTGCCGCCTCTTTTAAATTAAAGTAAAATTCTGAAGCCATGATAAAGTCCGAAAATTAAAAGGATGGGCAAAATTAACCATCCTAAAAAAACCATAAATCCGGCAAAGATTATAAAAATTTCAACTAAAAGTCCAATAATTATTAAAAATCCTCTCATTACTGCTCCTAAAAGCCGGAAAATTAAATTAGAAAAAAAGACAGTAAAATATCTTCCGATGTCAAATCCCTTCCCGTAAGTAAATTGATATCTCCGCCAGGGAGAAAAAAGAGTTTTCAGAAGCAAAGGGATAGAAAAGTAGTTCAAATTAAACCTTAAAAAATTTTTCCAAGCTATCAAAATACTCCTTGGTACATCAAAAAAATGCCAGCTCAACCATTGCAAAAAAATGTTTTCCATTATTGGCTGAAATTTATTGAAGCGGAAGATGAGATTTATCTCATCGCCCCTTTATTAATTTAATGCCGAGGCCGGCGATTTGGCTGCCGCCAAAGATTAAAAGACCTGCCAGCATTGACCAGACAATCAAATTCAGTATTTTGGGCAAGGCATCAGTAGGAATAACCCCCTTTAATTGCTCACTTAACATCTTTTCCATCTGAGCTTGAATATCTTCAATTCCGGTTATTTGTCCTTTTGCTGTCGGTGCCTTAACCTCCTCTTTTGGTATTTCAAAAATGTCAGGAAGGGCTGCCTTTCCAGTAAAAATGTTGTAAGAGGAATACAAAGTCCAACCGATTACTACAACACCGGCTAGTAGCAATGCCCAGCCAAAAATTTTTGTCGCCAAAGCCATATAGTTTTATCTTTTTAAATTATATTACTCTTTTAAAAGATTGTCTAATTCTTCGAGGGTGTCTTCTGGGATAATTGGTCTTTGGCCTATTGGGGTGCGGCCGGGGTATCTCCAAGCGCTAATAATCTTAATTTTTGACCTTTGACTTTTGACTTTTGACTTTAATATCTGGTACATTGTCCAGGCTTCGGTAGGATGTTTTTTGGTGCCAGTAATTTGCATATCCGCAATGGTCCCCGGTGCAATCCCTTCTTCCTTTCTATCCGGCTTTCTTAAAATTCTCAGAACTCTTTTTTCCGAAAGCCGATATTGCCGCATCTTCCCCTTCGAATGCTTCGTCCAATAAATTTTTTCTTCATTTGGCAGTTTCAAAAACATTAATAAGAAATTACTCTGATATTATTTCTAAGATTTTGTTTTTGTCTTTCAAATTCGCCACGACAAAATCGGCACCAGCGTTTTTTAATTGTTCTTCTGAATAAATCCCGGTCGTAACGCCAATAGTTTTTACTTTAGCTGTTTTTCCCGCCTTTATCTCTCGAGGGGCATCACCTATTAGAAAAACATTATTATCAAAATTAAAATTAAAATTTTCTTCAGCCCTCTTTATTGCCAGTTTTACTAAATTAGTTCTATTTATATCATCGCTTCCAAATCCACCAATTTTAAAATAATGATTAATACTAATTTTCTCTAATTTAGCTCTTGCAATTCCTTCTAAATTACCAGTAACTAGTCCCAATAGGGTATCGCGATTATTTAATTCTTTTAATAATTCAACAGCGCCATCCATAGGTTCTACATTTTTTTTAGAAATTGTTTTTTCAAATGTTCCAGTCATTTCTTGCATACATTGTTTTATTTTAGAATTAATCAATTCTTCATTTAACCCTTTTTTCGTCAATGTTTCCTTTATTATTTGTTGATCTGTCATGCCTTGAGTAGCTTCCCAATCTATTTCTGTATCTATTCCATAAATAACTTTAAAAGCGTGAGCGAAAGCTTCGGGATGTCCGTAACCCTTGATGAGTGTGCTATCAATATCAAATAAAACCAATTTATTCATTAAATTTAATAATTATCAATAATTTTATTTAAAAAGTTCATTCTAAAGTTAAATTCTTCTGGATTATTAAGTTTAAGCTGGCTACCACACATATCTGCAATTGATAATAAAATTACTTCTAAAAAAATATCGGGATACTTCCCTTCAAATTCTTCGGTTTTCTTGTCAAGGTTTTCTTCGGGATAGTTTAATATGTCGTGGAAAAAACCGTGATTTCTGACTATTTTAATAACGAATTTTCGTTCATTTTCTGATAAATCAAACCTTGGTAAAATCGTTTTGAGTTTTATTGCTCCTACTTCCTCGTGTCCTAAACATTTAGTGATATCTTTTTCTTTTTTATAAGTTTCTTTCTTTCCAATGTCGTGAAAAAAAGCCACTAAAAATAGGAGTTTTTTTCTTGAATAAGTATTTATTTTCTTATCTAAACGAGCTTTAATTTTATCAGTCGATTTTTTAATTAATTCCTCTAATTCTCTAAGAAGCGAAATAGTATGATTTAAAACGCTATCATTATTGTGCCAAGGATTATTTTCAACGATTTCTTCCTGCTCATAAAACTCTGGAAGAAAAGTCTTAAATTTTCTATTTTTTATTTTTTTGATAGTCAGTTCTGACAATCTTATTTTTAGCATATTTTGACAAAACGATATTTTTTAAATTGGTCTTTGAAAAATTTAGATTTTTTATATCCCTGTTTTTCTAATATATTTTCAATGTCATCTTTCTGTTGAGGATCGATTTCAAAATAAATTACGCCGTTTGGTTTTAAGAAATTTTTTGCCTTTCTCAAAAATTTCTTGATATAAAACAATCCTCCTCCGCCGGCTAAAATTGCTCTTTCGGGTTCATATTTTAAAACTGAAGGTTGAACCTCCCCCAATCTTTCCTTTGCCACATAGGGAGGATTGGCAAAAATATAGTCGTATTTTCTATTTTTAAGCTTCTCAAACAGATTTGATTTATAAATTCTATATCTGTTCTTAGGAATCTCGTTCAACCTTAAGTTAATTTTAATTTGAGAAATGGCTTTTTCATCAATATCAATAAAATCCACCCTTCGACAAAGCTCAGGGCAAGCCTTCAGAATAGCAATTCCAATACATCCTGACCCAGCAAACATGTCTAAAATTTTCAATTTACAATTTTCAATTTTCAATTTTTCGATTGCTTTCTTTACCCAAAATTCAGTTTCTATTCTGGGAATAAAAACCCGATCTCTTAAATCAATCTTACAATTCAAGAATTTTATAAACCCCTTTTGGTATTCGGCTGGAAAATCGTGTCCTGGAAGCCTTTCCCTATCTAATCTCATAGGTAATACTTACTGTCACTTCGATCTTGTTCTCGCCGGTTTCGATTTGAGGTGTCTCTGCACCAGCGCCAAGAGGTGCTGCCATTTTTTCTAAACCATAATAATATGGGACAACGCTGCTTTCGCTGAAATTAATAATCCTAACTAATTTAACTCCTAATTGATCGGCTAATTCTTTAGCTTTTGTCTTAGCTTTTTCAATTGCTTCAGCTCTTGCCTGCTTCTTTAACTCGTCCTGTTTATCAATGGTAAACTGCAAATCTCCTACTTGATTGGCTCCAAATTCGGTTGCTCCTTCAATGATTTTGCCAATTTTTTCCAAATCTCTAACCTTCACTTGCAGGGATTGCTGAACCTCATAACCAACTAATACTCTTTTGCTTCCCTCCTCATACCATTCATAGCGAGGCGAAATGTTAAAACTGGTAGTTTTTAAATCCTTATCTTCCACTCCTTGTTTTTTTATAAAATCAATTACCCCATTCATATCTTCGGTATTTTGACTCATTGCTTCAGCTACTGTCTTTGCTTCAGTTACTACTGAAAAAGTTGCTAAAGCTAAATCGGGCTTCGCATAAACTTCACCCGTATCAGAGACCGTAATTGTGTTGCCGGTAATTTGTATTTTATCTTTAATATCTATCGCCTTAGAAATTATTAAGGTAATCAGAAAAATCCCAAGAATAACCAAAAGAGTGGTGCATAAACATTTACATTTTTCTTTTAAATCTTTACAAATTTGTTCATCCATAATTATAAATTATTAATTAATTATTAATCGACCTTTTAAAGTCCGAGGGCTTGAGAAATTTTTTGCATTGCCTCCAAGCCAATTTTAACAAAATCTTCTAAACTTAATCCAATTTCTGCCGAAGACCTAATTATTTCGCGGTTAGCCCCCTTAGCAAAAGATTTTTCCTTAAAACGATTCAAGACATTCTCAATAGTTAAATCAGCCAACTTTTTTGAAGGCAAAACCAAGGTAGCTGCCACAATTAAACCAGTAAGAGGGTCAGTACAAAAAATTGCTTTTTCAATTCTGGTTTCTCTGATTTTCCCAGTGGCTTCATTATGGGCTTTTATTGCTTCAGTAATAACTTTATTGACGCCCATCTTTTCCAACATTTCAGCCCCAACTATTCCCTGTTTTTCTGGATTTTTTCTATAATCAACAATTTCCATATCAAGGTCATGCAAAAGACCAGCCAGTCCCCAGATTTCCTCGTCTTCACCAAAATGCCTAGCCAAAAACCTCATAATAGCTTCGGTAGCTAACATATGCTTTATGCTATTTCCATTTTTCACGTATTGCTGAACGAGTTTTAGGGCTTCCTCTCTATTCATATAGTTGTTTTATTAAGCCAATTTAAAAATTTTTTGGTCACTCGACCAATGGGAATTTCTAAAATACAGGGGGTATCGTAGCTGTGATGATCTTGAATAAATTTTTCAATCTTTTTAAAATTCTCCCTCCGCGTTTTGATAAATGCCGCGAATTCTTTATCTTTGACGATTTTCTTCTGCCAATGATACATAGACTCGACTGGGAAAACAACTACACAAGCCGCCAACTTCTTTCTCACTAACCTCTCCCCTATTTCTTTTGCCTCTTTTTTATTGGGAAATGTCGAATAAACAAAAATCATAATTTCGAAATTAATAGTTTTTAAATTTCCAGCGCCGGAAATAAACCAACTTTACTATCTCGCTGGTTATGAAATAACCAATAATTAAAGAGAGAACAATGAATAGAGCGGGCAGCGGAGGAGAGATAAAGTGGAAAACCTCTCTTCCGAAATTTGTAAAAGGTAAAATAATTGTTATCAAAAAGGTTAAAAGAGAAATAGCGATTAGGGGAAAACTTGGCCCCCTGGCTTTTAAGAAAAAGCCTCTCGTTCTAATAGAAAATATCAGGACAATTTCTGTTAAAATACTTTCGATAAACCAGAGGGTTTGCAAAAGAGCAGGTTGACTTTTATGGAAAATACCAAAAAAGATAAAATCAAAAATTGTACTGACCAGAGCCAATAAAATGATAAGGTAAAATAATTTGCTTAATAAATAGAATTTTGGCTTTCGCAACTCCTCGACATCGACCTTATCCGAGGCGACACTAATTAAAGGAAAATCTGATAAAAGATTTACTAATAAAATTTGGGTTGGTAGCATTGGTAAAAAGGGAATCATTAAAGAAATTAAAGCTATTGAATAAAAATTACCGAAATTACTGGCCAAAGTGCATTTGATGTATTTGTTTATATTAGCAAAAATATTTCTTCCCTGCTTAATTCCATCAACAATTACCTTAAGGTCTTTTTTGAGCAAAATTATATCTGACACTTCCCGAGAAACATCAGCCGCTCCCTTTACGGCAATAGCCAAATTAGCCACTTTCAAGGCCGGAACATCATTAATCCCCTCCCCTAAAAAGCCAACCTCATATTTTTTCTGAAGGGTTTCGACGATTTTATATTTTGCCTGAGGAGAAACCCTGGCGAAGACCGAAAATTCCTGGCAGGTTTTTTCAAAATCCTCTTCTGATAAAGAATCTAAAGTTTCCCCTAAAATAACCTTTTCCGGGTCACTGATCAAGCCTATCTCCTCGGCTACCTTACCAGCTACTTCTTTACTGTCACCAGTTAAAATTTTAATATCGAGGTTTAATTTTCTGGATAGATGAATTGCCTCTTTGGCGGTTTTTTTGAGCGGGTCGGAGAAAGAAAAATAACCCAGGAAGGTTAAATCGCTTTCCTCGTTTTCGGAAAAATCATTTCCTTGTCGGGTGGTGGGTGGGTTGTAGTCTTTAAAAGCAACTGCCAGAACTCTTTTTCCTTCCCTGCCTTCCTTTTCTATTTCTTTTTTTATATCTTCGCCATTTTGATTACCCTCGAATTTTGAAGAGAGTTTCAAAATGGTTTCCGGCGCTCCCCTAACAATTAAAATCAAAGTTTTATTTTTGTCTTCCAAAAGAGCGCTATTTCTGAGTCGGGAGGTATCGAAAGGAATTTGGGAAATGACCTTAAAATTCTTGAGAGAGTTGCGAATCTCTTGAGGGGCTTTTAGAAAAAGAGCAAAATCAAAAGGGTTAGAAGCTAACTCAACCTCGTCTTTAATATAAGAAGATGATAACAGGCCATATAGCAAGCATTTTTCTTTATTTTGAGAATAAATATTTTCCAGCTCAAGTTTATTTTCGGTCAGGGTCCCGGTTTTATCGGTACATAAAATTTCAACATCTCCAAGGTCTTCTACCGCTGATAACCTTTTAACAATCACTTTCTCTTTCGCCAATTTTAGAGCTCCGCCAGAAAGAGAAAAAGTAACCACCACTGGCAGAGCTTCTGGGATTATACTGACGATTAAGGCAATACAGAAAATTGAAAAATCAAAGAAATTGCTTCCCCCCTTAATTATTAAATTGGCTAAGAAAACGAAAATAATTGTTATGACAACCGTTCTTAAAATCGTCCGAGAAAATTTAAACAAACTTTTTTCATAGGCACTTTCCCGGGTTATGCCGAAGGCTAATTTTGTAATTTCACCAATAACCGTATCTTTAGCCGTTCCAATTACTATTCCTTCGGCTTCGCCAGAAATTACTGATGTGCCGGCAAAAAGAACATTTTTCGCTTCAAAAATTTCTTTTGTTTTTTTTGAAAGTGGTTCAATAATTTTGCCAACCGGAAATGGCTCTCCAGTTAAAATTGATTCATCAATTAAAAAGTTCTGGAGTTTTCTAACTCTTAAATCAGCCGGAACAATATTGCCGGGCTCAAGCAAGACTATGTCTCCGGGAACTAAAAATCTTTTATCAATGATTTTTTCTTTCCCCTCTCTGAGAACTCTTATCTCTGTAGGAAGGTATTTTTTCAAAAGAAAAACCGCTCTTTTGGCCTTGGCTTCTTGAAAAAACCCTAAAAAGACATTAATAAAAACAAAGAATAAAATTAAAAGCCCATCGATTCTTTCGCCAATCGAAAAAGCAATAAAAGAAGCGATGAAAAGAAGATAAAAAAATGGAGATTTAAATTGCCTTAAGAAAATATCAAATAAGCTAACCTCTTTAGCTTTGATTTCATTAAAACCATAAATTTTCAGACGCTCTTTTGCTTCTTTTTCTGAAAGACCCTTCTCAGAGGTTTTTAAACTATCAAAAACCTCTTTTATATTTTGAATTGTGTATTGAGAAAAATTCATCGATAATTGACAGGGCCTTTGGAAAAAATACAATAAAATTCAGATATGAACCAAGAAATTGCCCAATCAAATCTTCTTTTTTTATATTTGGCTGTCTTTGTGACCATTGTCGGCTTTGGTATGGTTTTTCCTCTTTTGCCTTTTTATGCCCAGAGTTTTGGCGCCACCCCCGTTCAAATTGGTCTTCTGGCAGCTTCTTTTTCTATCGGTCAATTTTTTGCTTCTCCGATTATTGGCAGAATTTCTGACAGATTCGGCAGAAAACCTGTTTTGGGCATAGCTCTGCTTGGAACTTCTCTCTCATTTTTAATATTCGGTCTGGCAAAATCTCTTTCTTGGCTGTTTATTTCTCGCTTTCTTCACGGAATTTGTTCTTCTGGCGCCTTCCCGATTGCTTCGGCTTATATCGGAGACAGCACTCCTAAAGAAGAAAGGGTAAAATATATGGGAAGATTAACAGCCATGCTTTCTTTAGGGTTTATTGTGGGACCGGCGTTTTCTGGTTTTCTTTCTCCATCCAATCCGACCCTGCCCTTTTTTATAGCCAGTATTGTCGCTTTTTTAAATTCTTTGTTTATATTTTTGTTTTTGCCAGAATCTTTGAAGGAAAAAGCGGAAAAATTAATTATTAAAGAAGGTTTGGTAAATGTCAAAGCCATAATTCAGAGTTTGAGAAGCGAATTTGGAATTTTATTTTTTCTTCTTATTGCCTGGGCTTTTGCCATTTCCAATTTTCAGGTAGCTTTTCCTCTTTTTGCCGAAGAAAAATTTAATTTTGGCGGAAGCCAAACCGGCTTTGTTTTTGCTTTAGTCGGTATTGTGGCAGTTATTGTTCAGTGGGTTTTATTGCCAAGATTGGTAAAAATTTTTCGGGAATTTCCAACAATCGCTTTAGGTGTTTTTATAATGGCGGCTGGCCAATTTTTAATTCCCTTTTCCCCAACAATTCTGCTTTTGACCGGTTTTGTCGCTATTTCCAGTTTCGGGGGCAGTCTCTTGCGGCCGACAGCCAACGCCATTTTGTCGGAAAGAACTCTCGAAGGGCAGGGAACGACAATGGGATTAGCTTTTTCTTTTGAATCTTTAGGAAGAATTATGGGACCTCTTTCAGCCGGCGTTTTAATCTCTCTTTTTGGAACTCACATTCAGTTTGTCTTAACCGCTCTTTTGTTGATTTTTGGCCTGCCCTTGCTTTTCAAAAAGAACAACATATTTGCCTTTTGAGAGAAATTCATTAAGGTTGTAAAATGTCTTCGGTTCGACCATCAATTGAAATTATCACCTTATCTACGGTGGGAAATTGTTTCAAGGTTTCAATAATCTGAGCGCGGATTGCCGCCACCCGGCAGGAACCGCCAACCTGGAATTCTAATTGTTCGTCAAAATCAACTTTAGCTACCCCATTCTCAATAGTTAATTTTTGAATTTTTACTCCAGGATTGATGCTAGTAAAAAACCCATCTGATTTTTCTTCTTCAGTTGGTCCTTTCAAAAGTTCTTCTAAAGTTGCTCTACCAACAGCTTGAGTTTTTGGAATTTTTCTCTCTACTGGAAAAACCTTATTACAGGAATATTCTGGATCTAACCTGCCATTATTAAAAAATACTTTGACGGTCATTAATTCTCCTTTTTT
>Ga0210049_1004660_pt1 | contig 11945 bp, 3 predicted proteins | sample CryGeyCG2014_300_2_FD_183964 | JGI IMG/M metagenome (GOLD analysis project Ga0210049, IMG submission 183964) | Groundwater microbial communities from aquifer - Crystal Geyser CG06_land_8/20/14_3.00 (SPAdes) (version 2) | ecosystem: Environmental > Aquatic > Deep subsurface > Groundwater | place...
TGATTTTTTCATTGTAAGTATCTACGTTCCTTGAGCCGTTTCCCGATAAAATGTCAAACCTTTTTTCCATTTCAGAAATCAGCCATTTTAAAGCATTGATTGTTCTTTGGGGATCAAAAATGACCGGCGTTAAAAGATGCGGCAGGTCCTGGTAGGCAGAAAATTCAACTCTTTTGGGGTCTACCAAAATAAATCTTAAAATGTCGGGTGAGTTTCGATAAAGCAAGCTTAAAATCAGACAATTTAAGAAAATAGTTTTACCGGTTCCGGTTGCCCCGGCTACCAAAAGATGAGGCATTCTTGCCAGGTCCGCATAGCAAGAAAATCCCGAAACGTCTTTCCCTAAAACAATGGTCAAATTTGAGGCAGCGGTTTGAAATTGAGGATTAGCAATTAAACCCCTCAATCTAATCTGACACCTTATTTTATTGGGTACTTCAATTCCGACTAGAGATTTCCCGGGTATGGGAGCTTCAATTCTAATTGGATGGCTGGCTAGAGCCAAAGAAAGATTATTTGAAAGAGTGGTAATTTTAGAAAGTTTAATGCCTTCGGCAGGCTTTAAAGTGTATTGAGTTACGGTCGGACCAGTATTAATTTCTGACATTTCTACGGGTAGGCCGAAATTCTCCAAAGTTTTTTTTATAATCGCAGAGTTTGTTACGATATCGCCGGCAGCAGCTTTTCCTTTATCGGTTTCCAATAATTCCAGGGGCGGTGTTTTATATTGTTCCCCTGCCAATAATTTTGCCGGCACTTCTTTGGTTCTTAATTCTAAAATTGGCTCTTCTAATTTCGTGGAGGTCTCTTTTATTTTTGGTTCAACTTCTTTAACTTTAAATTTTGGTAAAAAAATTTTCTTTATTAAAGACGGCTCTTTTTCTATTTCTAAGGTTTCCCCAGTTCTAGGAATTTCCTTAACCCTCGGCCCCCTAATCAAATACCAAAAAATCAAACCGCCAATCACAATTACTCCGCCAAAGACAATCTTGGCAACCAGCCCCCCGAATAGCCCTAAGAATGGCCAACTTAAAATATATCCCAACCATCCTCCCTGTTTTGTTTCGGGACGTAAACTTTCAATCAATCCAGCGATGCCGGCAATTAAAATAAAAATTGCCAAAATTGTTGGCCCAAAAAATTTCTTGTATTTTACATTAAAAAAAACCAGCCCCCCCAAAACTAAAATTAAAGGAATAATAAAAACCGCTTTTCCAATTAAAAAAGTGAGGGTCCTCATTGAGGCAGAGCCCGCAACTCCTGCCAAGTCAAAAAAGCTCAAGGTAATAATTATTGCCAAAATGAAAACAACTACGCCCCAAATCCTTTTCCTGGTTTCCTCGGGTAAGGCAAAAATGCTCGGTTTTTTCTCTTTTGGCCAGGATTTTTTATTATTTTTGAATTTTTTCTTTTTAGCCATCACTATTTTATTATACACCGAGCTTCCATTTATAAAAGCGAAGTCGAAGAAGATTCCTTCTTCTCCACCTCAGCTGAAGCTTCGGTAGGTAAAGAAGAAGACGAAGTCCTCTTCGTCCACTTAGCTAGTTACTTAGCTTAGCTAAGCAACTATAAACAATCCATCTGTTTTTTTATTTCTTTTCTTTTCTTAAACCCGTACCGGCAGGTATAAGTTTCCCGATTATCACATTCTCTTTTAGTCCTCTCAGCTTATCTTCTTTCCCTTCCAAAGATGCCTTGATTAAAACTCGGGACGTTTCTTGAAAGGAAGCTGCCGAAAGAAAACTGTCGGTAGTCAGAGCAACCCTGGAAATTCCCAATAAAATAGGAACCCCTTTTACCGGTTTCTTTTTCTCCTTTTTAAGGCGAGTGTTCTCTTCTAAAAACTTTGTCCGCTCTACAATTTCTCCGATAGAGAAAGAAGAATCTCCCAAATCTTTAATTCTTACCCTTGAAAACATCTGACGGCAAATCGTCTCAATATGCTTGTCGTGAATTATAGCTCCTTGAGAAACATAAATTTTTTGTATTTCTTTGACGATATATCGCTGGGTTTCTTCTTCTCCGGCCAATTTAAATAATTCTTTTAAGTCCAAACTCCCTTCGCAAAGCTGCTGACCCTTTTTTACCTCTTGGCCCGGGTTAACCCAGATTGCTACTTTTGCCGGAATTTTATATTCAACAATCTCTGATTTTTTGGATTTTGCCTTGCTATTCGAAGTTTTGACGGAGGCGGGGCTTTTGGATTTTATTCTAATTACTCTGTCTTGCGTTATTTCCAAAACTTTCCCATCAACTTGCGATATTTCCGCTTTGCCGCCGGGCACTCTTGTTTCAAAAATTTCTTGAACTCGCGGCAAGCCCATGGTGATATCGCCGCCGCCTGCCACTCCGCCCGTATGAAAAGTTCTCATTGTTAACTGAGTACCAGGCTCTCCGATTGACTGAGCAGCCACAATTCCTACCGCTTCCCCGAGTTTTATTAATTGATTATTGCCAAGATCCCAGCCGTAGCATTTTTGACAAACGCCTCTGACAGATTTACAGCTTAAAGGAGATCTTATTCTGACTTTTTCTATGTTGGCGGCAGCTATTTTCTCTGCTTTTTCCCAATCAATAATTTCTCCTTCTTTACAAATTCCCTTAATGTTTTCCAAATTTATTCTTCCTAAAATCTTGTAAATAAAATTTTGACCGATTTCATCGGCGTCTTTTTCCCAAATAATAAACCCTTCGTTGTCTCCGCAATCTTCTTCTGTAACTATAACCTCATGAGCAACATCAACCAGCCTTCGAGTTAAATATCCTGCCGTAGAAGTTCTAAGGGCCGTATCTGCGGTTCCTTTTCTGGCGCCGTGGGTTGAAATAAAGTATTCCAAAACATCAAAACCCTCTTTAAAAGAACTTTTCACGGGCAATTCTATAATTTGCCCCGCCGGATTGATTACAAGACCCTTCATCCCCGCCATCTGAACGAGTTGTCCCCAAGAACCCTTCGCTCCGGAATCAATAATTTGAAAAACCGACCCATATTGAGGCAAGGTTTTGGGAACCAATTCTTCAATTTCTGTTTTTACCCTGCTCCAAATTTCAATTACTTTTGAGCTTTTTTCCTCTCTTGAAAGCAGTCCCTTTCTGAAATGTTCTTCAATTTCTTCTATTCCTTTTTCTGCCTTGGCTATAATGTTTTCTTTTTCCGGAGGAACAATCAAATCATCCATGCCCCAAGAAATTCCGGCCCAAGTTGAATATTCAAAACCCAATTCTTTTATTTTGTCTAAAATTTCCCCTGTTTTTTGAAAATCGTATTTCTTAATAATCTCTCGGACTATTCCTTCTAAGTCCTTCACTTTTATTAAGGAGTTATGGAAAGGGAAATTGTCGGGCAAAGCTTCATTAAAGATGATTCTCCCAACGCTAGTTTTAATTGGCGTTTCGTTTGGATTTAATCTTGCCTTTATTTTTTCTTGCAAACCGACATCGCCAAACTCGTAAGCAAGAATTGCTTCTTCCTTGCTGCCAAATATTTTATTTCCGTCTTTTTCTTCTTCGACTATCTGAGTTAAGAAATAGCAACCCAAAATAATATCTTGATTAATGCTGAGAACGGGGGTGCCGGTGGCCGGCTTGAGCAGGTTTAAAGTGGACAGCATAATTTCTTTGGCTTCTTTTTGGGACGTTTCAGACAATGGCAAATGAACTGCCATCTGATCTCCGTCAAAATCGGCATTAAAAGCCCTGCAAACCATCGGATGAATTCTAATTGATTCTCCTTCAATTAATTTTGGATAAAAAGCCTGAACTCCCAATCTGTGAAGAGTGGGGGCTCGGTTTAATAAAACGAGTTTGTCTTTTACCACTTCTTCCAAACTAGCCCAAACTTCATCTGTCTCTTGTTCAATTAATCTTGAAGCCGATCTTACGTTATAAACCAATTCTTTGTCCAAAAGTTTTTTAATGACAAAAGGTTTGAAAAGCTCTAAAGCCATTTTCTTTGGAATTCCCACTTCATTAAGTTTTAATTCTGTCCCCACCACGATAACAGACCTTCCGGAATAATCTACTCTTTTCCCTAAAAGATTCTGCCGAAATCTTCCCCGTTTTCCTTTAAGTATATCAGCTAATGATTTGAGCAATCTTTTGCCTCCGGTGGTAGCGGTCGTCATTGTTCCTTTTCTCATCCCGTTATCAATTAAAGCGTCTACTGCTTCCTGCAGCATTCTTCTTTCGTTTCTAACGATAACTTCCGGAGCTCCAATTTCCAAGAGATATTTTAGCCGATTATTCCTGTTAATTACTCTTCTATAGAGGTCATTTAAATCGGAGGAAGCATAGCGGCCGCCGTCCAGCTGAACCATTGGTCGCAAGTCGGGCGGTAAAATCGGCAATACGGTCAAAAACATCCATTCCGGCCTTATGCCTGCCTTTGACATTCCCTGAAAAATTTCTAATCTGGCTAAAATTTTTCTTTTAGAAAGGGGCTGGGCCGTTTCTAATTCTTTTTTTAATTCTTCTATTTGTTTCTTTAGGTCAGTTTTTTCAAAAATCTTTCTTAGGATTTCGGCCCCTGTCCCTGCTTCAAAAACCTCTCCATATTTTAGAGAAAGCCGATGATAATCAACTTCGGATAAAGTTTTTAACGGTTTTAAATTAGAAACTTCTTCAATGGCTAAATCTCTGGCCGTCTTCAAGTCACCCAATTTAATTTTTTTCTCTTTAATTTTGGCTTTTGGAGGCGAAGAGAACTTCGTTCTCTTCTTCACCTCGCTTCGCTCGGTATTTGATTTGTCATTTGGATTTTGAGCTTTGGATTTCCGCTTGTACTCCTTCTCAATTTCCTCCAAAACTTTCTTCCTGGCATCTTCATTGCAGCTTGTAATAATATAGGAGGCAAAATAAATTACCTTCTCTAATTGCTGCATCGGAATATCTAAAATCATACCCATTCTGGAGGGCACCCCTCTTAAAAACCAGATATGGGAGCAAGGACTGGCCAGCTTAATGTGACCCATTCTTTCTCTTCGAACTGCGGCTTTTGTTACTTCCACTCCGCATCTGTCGCAGACAATGCCTTTGTAACGAATTCTTTTATATTTCCCGCAATAACATTCATAATCTTTAGTTGGCCCAAAAATCTTTTCGCAAAATAAACCATCTTTCTCGGCCCTTTGGGTCCTGTAGTTTATGGTTTCTGGTTTTGTCACTTCGCCGTGACTCCAATTCAAAATTTCTTCGGGTGAGGCTAATTTTATTCTAATTGCTTCTAAATCTTGTACTCTCATAATTTATGAAGAATAATGAATTGCGATTTTTTCCTTTCTATTCTTTATTCTTAATTCGCAATTTACGATTCTCTTTTCTCCTTCACCTCCACATTTAACCCTAACGACTTTAATTCAGCTACCAACAGATTGAAAGAAGCCGGTATGTTCGGCGTTTTTATTTCTTCTCCTTTAAGTATCGCTTCATAAGTTGCCGCTCTTCCTGTTACGTCGTCGGATTTTATCGTCAACATTTCCTGAAGAATGTGGCCAGCTCCGTATCCCTCTAATGCCCAGACTTCCATTTCTCCGAATCTTTGTCCGCCAAACTGCGCCTTTCCTCCGAGGGGCTGTTGGGTAATCAAAGAGTAAGGACCAATTGAACGCATGTGGATTTTATCTTCAACCATATGAATTAACTTCATCATATATATGTAGCCAACGGTGATTTTTTTCGGAAAAGGCAAACCGGTCCTCCCATCATACAGGATAATTTTGCCGTCTTCTGGAAGACCTGCCTCTTTTAATTCTTTTTTAATATCTGTTTCATTGGCTCCGGCTAAAGCCGGAGAAATTGCTTGATGCCCCAAAACTTTAGCTGCCCAGCCGAGATGAGTTTCCAGAATTTGACCGAGATTCATTCTGGAAGCAACGCTTAAAGGGTTTAAAATAATATCAACCGGCGTGCCATCTGCCATAAACGGCATCTCCTCAACCGGTAGAACCTTTGAGATTACCCCTTTGTTTCCGTGGCGACCAGCTAACTTGTCGCCGGCTTTAATTTCCCTTAATTGAGCTATTTCTACTTCAATTTTTTTTATTACTCCGGGTTCCAACTTATGGCCGAGTTCCCGAGAAAAAACTTTAACTCCTACTATCCTTCCTCTTTTTCCGTGTTCCATTGACAAAGAGGTGTCTTTTACTTCCCTGGCTTTTTCTCCGAAAATAGCCCTCAATAATCTTTCCTCAGCCGTCAAGTCCGCTTCGCCCTTTGGCGAAATTTTTCCAACTAAAATATCGTTTGGCCCCACTTCGGCTCCAACCCTAATAATTCCTTCCTCGTCCAAATCCTTCAGTTTTTCTTCAGAAACATTGGGAATATCCGGAGTGGTAATTTCCGGCCCTAATTTTGTTTCTCTAACATCGCAGGCAAATCTCTCAATATGAATTGATACGTAAGTATCATCTTTAACCAATCTTTCAGAAATAATAATTGAATCTTCAAAATTCCCTCCCCGCCAAGGCATGAAAGCTACTAAAATGTTTTGACCCAAAGCCAAAGAACCTTGAGCAATTGCGCCACCGTCTGTTAAAATGTCTCCCTTTTCAACGATTTTACCTTTTTTAACAATCGGCTTTTGGTGAAAACAGGTGTATTGATTCGTCCTGTTAAAAGTCCTTAAATCGTACCTTTTGCTTTGGATTTTGGAAGAAGAAGAGGACTTCGTCCTCTTCTTCACCTTCGCTTCCATAAATGGAAGCTCGGTTTTTGGATTTTGAATTTTTATAATTATATGGTTAGCGTCCACTTCAGTTACTATTCCGTCTTCTTCGGCCACTATTACTTGACCGGAATCTTGGGCCACTTTTTTCTCTACTCCCGTAGCAACCAGAGGGGGCTCCGGTTTAAACAAGGGAACTGATTGTCTCTGCATATTAGAACCCATCAAAGCCCTGTTTGCATCATTATTTTGCAAAAACGGAATACAGGAAGTGGCAATTGAAATTGATTGTTCTGAAGAAACGTCAATATAATCAATTTTATCCCGTTCCACTACCCCCGGCTCCCCTTTTATTCTGGCTTCCACTTTTTCCGAAACAATATAACCATCATCGTTAATCGGTACGGCTCCCGAAGCAATATTATATTTTTCTTCTTCGTAAGCGTTGAGGTAATGGATTTGCGATGTTACCTTTCCTTTTTCAACTTTAAAATAAGGAGTTTCTAAAAAGCCGTATTGATTAATTCTGGCGAAAGAAGCCATATGACCAACCAATCCAATATTGGGGCCTTCCGGCGTTTGAATGGGACAAATTCTGCCGTAATGGGACGGCTGAACATCTCTCACCTCAAAACCGGCTCTTTCTCTGGTCAGACCGCCGGGTCCCGTAGATGACAATCTTCTTTTGTGTTCCAATTCGGCCAAAGGATTTTCATTATCCATAAATTGAGACATCTGGGAAGAGGTGAAAAATTCTTTTACCACCGCCATAAATGGCCTTGGGTTAATCATCTGGATTGGAGTAAGAGTATAAATATCCAAAGTAGACATTCTGTCTTTAATAATTCTCTCCATCCTCATTAACCCTACCCTTAACCTGTTTTGCAAAAGTTCGTTTAAGGTTCTGACTCTTCTGTTGCCCAAATGGTCAATCTGGTCAGGCCCGGCTCCCGGCGTATTGTTCAACCTGATTATTTCTTTTAAAACCGCCACCACATCCTCCAATCTTAACACTCTATCTTCTACTTTAATTTCCTCATCTAACTTTTGACCTTTGGAAGGCGAAGAGGACGAAGTCCTCTTCTTCTCCTTATTCGCTTCCCTCGGTGATGGAAGCTCGGTTTTTGACTTTAATTTCGGCAACCTCTGCCACATTCTCCACCTTCCCACCTTGGACAAATCGTATCTTTCAAAATTAAAAAACATATTTTCAATCAGCTCTCTGGCAGTATCGGGTGTAGCCAAGTCCCCCGGCCTTAGCCTTTGATAAATTTCCACAAAGGCCTCAGCCTGATTGTGAGTTGTGTCTCTTTTCAAGGTTTCTTCAATATGTTTTATTTCTCCTCTATCCACGTCCTGAAAAGTCTCTTTAATGGATTCATCTTTGTCAATACCAAAAGCCCTTAATATGGTTGTTGCCATTATTTTTCTTCTTCTGTCAATTTTTACTCCGATGGCGCCGGAGGACTCTGTTTCAAATTCAAGCCAGGCGCCTCGATTGGGAATAATTTTGGCGCCAAAATTATTTCTGCCTCCAACCCTTTGGCTGGTGAAAAACGCTCCCGGCGAACGGATTAACTGAGCAACGGTGACTCTTTCCACTCCATTAACAATAAAAGTTCCCCTTTCTGTCATTAAGGGGAAATCGCAAAGGAAAATTTCCTGTTCTTTGATTTCTTTGGTTTTTAGATTAACTAATTTTGTTCTAGCTCTCAAGGGCGCTTCAAAGGAATCATTGTTTTGTTTTGCTTCCAAATCCGTTTTATATTTTGGCTCGTCTAATTTGTAATCCAAAAACCAAAGCTCAAGCTCCTTGCCCGCATAATCCCTGATTGGAGAAATTTCTTGAAAAAGTTCTTTTAAATCCCTTTCCCAAAATAGTTGCCAGTTGTCTTTTTGAATAGAAACTAAATAGGGAAGAGGAAGGGAAACTTTTGCCTTTGTAAAGTTTTTAGTTTTCATAAACCGAGCTTCCGTAGGAAGCGAAGTCAAAGAAGATTCCTTCTTCTCCACCTCAGCTAAAGCTTCGGTAGGTGAAGATGAAGGAAAACTCTGAAAGAGACAAACTTCATCGACTATAAAACACCAAAAAGACCCCAAATAAAAATCGCTTTAGGGGTAAAAATTGTTCTGATTTTTTATAAGAAAGAGAAGGACAAAATAATATAAAAAATTAAAAATTGAAATGAATTAATTTTAAGCAGTCAAAGAGGATAAATCCTCTTTTTCACTCACCGAACTTTTGCGAAGCAAAAGCGAAAGTAAAGAAGAGAACGAAGTTCTCTTCGCCTTCATTGCGATTCGAGTAGTCGATGAACTTCGTTCATCTCCACACTTTGCTACCGCTCGTGTAAGTAAAGTCAATATTACACAAACCCTAAAAATTTGTCAAGCACCGAGTTTCTACGCAGTAAAAACGAAGGTGAAGATGAAGGCAAGCTCTGAAAGAGGCAAACTTCATCGTCTACCGAGTTCAAATATACCACAAATACCGCCTTACAGCAAGCAATCCTATGGATTGTTTTTAATGTTTTGGATAATGCCAAGCCCTGCCAAAATCGTTATTAAACCGCTCCCTCCGTAACTTACCATTGGCAAAGATATGCCAATTATTGGCAAAATGCCTAAATTCATACCGATGTGCATGAAAATTTGCGAAATAAGAACAATGGCCAATCCAACGCTAAAAAGACGGGGGAAATTGCTCTGACTGAACATGGCGATTTTGAAAATACGCCAGATTAAGATTAAGAAAAGCAACAATAAAACTGAAACTCCAATAAAACCCATCTCTTCGGCAATTGCAGAGAAAATGAAATCTGTCTGAGGCTCTGGCAAAAAACCGTATTGCGTTTGGGATCCTCCAAACAACCCTTGACCAAAAATTCCTCCGGCTCCAATAGCAATTTTTGCCTGATTCTGGGTCCAGCCTGCGCCTAAAGGATCAGCCGGCATAATAAAAGTAATAATTCTTTCTTTTTGATAATCCTTCATTAAAAAAACCCAGCTAAGAGATAAAATTAAAAGGCCGCAGAGAGATAAAATTAAAAAATGGCGCAGTTTTATTCCGGAAACAATTAACACTCCTATCCACAAAGCAACTAAAATTATTATTGAACCAAAGTCCGGCTGAAAAAAGGTTAAAGTGGCAGGTAAAAAAACATAAAACCCGGAAAGCAAAATATGCCTGACCCGATACATTTCAATGTGCCTCATTGAAAAATACTTTGCCAATACAATTATTAAGATAATTTTCGTAAATTCTATGGGGTCAATTGAAACGGGTCCTATCTTATACCATCTTTGCACTCCCCTGATCTCCGGGGCGAAAAAAAACAGACCAATCAGGCTTATCAGGCAAAGCAAATATAAAATAAAAATCAAGTGGCTGTTTTCGCGAAAAGTTCTCCAATCAAAAAAACAAAAAAAGAACATTAAAAAAATTCCTGTGCCAAAAAAAACGAGCTGCTTTTTAAAATTTAAGAAATCTTCCTTTCCAACAGAAGAACTATAAATGGAAAGAAGACCGATGCCCACCAATAAAAACACAACAATAATTAATATCCAATCTAATTGTTTTAAATAGCGCAACATTATTTACCGAGCCCCTCGCCAAGACATTGTGACATTGGTGGAGGGGGCGAAGGTGAAAAAGAGGATTTATCCTCTTTGATTTATTATTTCTAAAAACTCTTTCTCGTTTATAATTTTTAATCCTAATTTTCTGGCTTGTTCGAATTTTGAACCCGGATTTTCTCCTGCCACAAGGTAATCTGTCATTTTAGATACGGCTTCCGAAACATTGCCGCCCGACAGCCGAATTTTTTCTTTGGCTTGATCGCGAGTCATAGTTTCTAAAGTCCCAGTAAGAACAAAAGTTTTTCCTTTCAATCCCCCACCAAAACCTTTGGTTTGGTACGGGGTGGGCTTCTGACTTTCTATCTTTATTCCGACCGCAAAAAGCTCTTCAATAAATTTTTGATTCTGCCTTAATCTAAACCAATTATAAATACTTTCTGCTATCTTGGGTCCAACATCGGGAATTGTTTCCAGCTCTTCCTTTGTCGCTTTTTGCAATTTATCAATGCTGTTAAAACGGTTCGCTAAATCAATCGCCGTCTCTTCGCCGACATGGCGAATTCCCAAGGCGAGAATAAACCGAGAGAGCGGGACTTTCTTGCTCTTTTGAATGGCCTCTATCAGGTTTTTGGCTGATTTTTCGGCAAATCTTTCTAACGGAACCAAGTCGCCTTCACGAAGCGTAAAAATATCTGCTGCCTGAGAAATTAAATTTTCGTCTATTAATTTATCAATGATTTTGGGACCCAGTCCATCAATATCAAGAGCTTTTTTAGACACAAAATAATAAAGATTTTTTCTTCTTCTGGCAGAACAATTAGGATTAGGACATCGCCACACCGCCTCACCCTCAGGTTTGCTTAGCTTAGCTAAGCAACTCGGGCAGGTTTTGGGAAAATAAAATTCTTTTTCTTTACCGCTTCTAAGCTCCGGCAAAACTTTGGCAACATCCGGTATGACGTCGCCGGCCCTCTCAACAATCACCGTATCTCCAATTTTTACTCCCAATCTTTTTATTTCGTCTTCATTATGCAAGGTGGCTCTGGTAATGGTTACGCCCCCAACTTCCACAGGCTCTAAAACGGCCACGGGCGTCGCGGCTCCGGTTCTCCCTATTTGAAGCTTAATATCTAAAACTTTAGTTGTGGTTTGCTTTGGAGAAAATTTAAACGCCCGGGCTCCGCGAGGACTCTTGCCGGCAACTCCCAATTTTTCAAAAAGAGAATTGTCGTTTACGTTTATAACGATGCCGTCAATTTGATAGGGTAAATTTTCTCTTTTTTTGGCAACTTCCTGCCAGAAAATAAGCACGTCGGACAGATTTTTACAGATTCTCCCGGGGTCGGTTTTAAACCCTAATGCCGGCAGGATTTGATGCTCTTGCGAATGTTTCCTCTGTCCAAAATCGGTAATTATGTCGTAAGCCAAGAATTTCAAAGGCCTGGAACTTGTTAATTTCGGATCTAACTGACGAATGGAACCAGCTGCCAAGTTCCGAGGATTAGCGTAGGTCTTTTCTCCTTTCTTTTCCAATTCTTTGTTAAGTCGTTCAAAATCCTTTTTTTCCATATAGACCTCGCCCCTCACCTCCACCACTCCCTTGCGGACGTCGGATGTCCGCAGGTCCAGACGCAGAGGAATACTTTCAATTGTCTTTAAGTTCTGGGTGACATCTTCGCCGGTCCTGCCGTCGCCTCTTGTA
>Ga0210049_1004662_pt1 | contig 11937 bp, 9 predicted proteins | sample CryGeyCG2014_300_2_FD_183964 | JGI IMG/M metagenome (GOLD analysis project Ga0210049, IMG submission 183964) | Groundwater microbial communities from aquifer - Crystal Geyser CG06_land_8/20/14_3.00 (SPAdes) (version 2) | ecosystem: Environmental > Aquatic > Deep subsurface > Groundwater | place...
CTGCCATATTTCTTTTTATCTCATTTTTAGCAAGGGGCTTACGAGCAGTGACCCTGGCCGAGGGATCACCAATCATTGCAGTAAAGTCTCCAATTAAAAAAATAATCTGATGTCCTAATTTCTGGAATTGTTTTAATTTACGTAAGGGGATTGAGTGGCCCAAATGTAAATCAATTGAGGTGGGATCGATCCCAAATTTTACCCTTAATTTCTCTCCTGATTTCAATCTTTTTTCTAAATGTTTTCTATCAATAATCTCCTCTACTCCCCTGGTCAAAACCTCTTCAATTTTTTTAGGATCAGTGATTATTTTCATATCTTAAATTTAACACTTCTTTTAAGTTCCGGCAAATCTTTTCAATCCAGCACCTTTTCTGCACTAACTTTGTTAAATTGTGCGAAGCACAGTGCAGAAAAGGTGCTGGATTGAAAATCGTCAATAAAAATGATAAGATTCTTATGTCTTACGTTCTTATTTTAAATTTTGAATTTTGAATTTGACTGAGCGTAAGCGAAAGAATATGCCCCGAAGAAAATATTATCGGAAAATCTTTCAGAAAGACAAAAAGGAGAAGAAGATTGTTAAAATTTTAAAACTTTTTTGGTTGGTTTTTTTTGTTTTGGCCCTATCCTTTTTTCTTCTTTTTCTCTATTACGGAAAAGACCTGCCCAGACCGGAAAAATTTAGCGAAAAACAATTATTCCAGCCGACCAAAATTTATGATAGGTCTGGGAAAATTCTCCTGTATCAGATTTATGGAGAAGAAAGAAGAGAATTATTTTCTCTCAAAGATGTCCCGGAATATTTAAAGCAAGCGGTAATAGCAGCAGAAGATACTAATTTTTATCACCACTTTGGTTTAGATTTTAAGGGAATGGTCAGGGCTCTTCTGGTAGACTTGAGACTAAAAAAACCTATCCAGGGAGGTTCTACCATTACCCAGCAATTAGTTCGTTCTTCTTTTTTAACCAATGAAAAAACTATTGAAAGAAAAACAAAAGAAATTATTTTAACTTTAGAGATCGAGAGGAGATATTCAAAAGATCAAATTTTGGAATTTTATTTAAACCAAATCCCTTTTGGCCAGAATTGTTACGGAGCTCAGTCTGCCTCAAAAAGTTATTTCAAAAAACCGGTCTCTGAACTCTCTCTGGCGGAAGCTGCGGTTTTGGCAGCTTTAATCCGGGCTCCAAATTATCTCTCACCGTATAAAGAAAATCTTAATGAGCTTTTATTTAGAAAAGATTATGTCTTAGACCGAATGGTCAGGCTTGGATATTTAGAAAAATCAGCAGCAGAGGCCGCTAAAAAAGAAACCGTAGAATTTACCCTTCCCGAAGAGATAAATCCCTTCAAAGCACCCCATTTTACCTTAGAAGTAAAAAAATATTTAATTGAAAACTACGGTGAAAATTACTTAAAACAACAGGGCTTTAAGGTCTATACCAGCCTTAATTGGGAGCTCCAAACTGCAGCCGAAAAAATAATTGAAGAAATGGCAGAAATCAACAAGAACTACAATGCCCATAATGCTTCTCTGGTAGCAATTGACCCCTGGAGCGGTGAAATTTTAGCAATGGTTGGTTCTAAAAACTACTTTGGAACACCTTTTCCCGAAGGATGCAAACCTGACCAAAATGAATGCTTATTTTCTCCACAGTTTAATATAGTTACTCTGGGAAAAAGACAACCCGGCTCTGCCTTTAAACCCTTTGCCTATTTAACTGCTTTTGAGAAGGGTTTCACTCCAAATACTATTTTATGGGACGTAGAAACTGATTTTGACTCGGCAAAAGAAAAAGAATATATTCCTCAAAATTATGATGAAAAATTCAGGGGGCTGGTTAGCTTCCGTCAGGCTCTTGCTCAGTCCCTGAATGTACCCTCAATAAAAGTTCTTTATTTGGCCGGTCTTAAAGAAACCTTAGAAACGGCTAAAAAATTAGGGATTACCACCTTAAATCAGCCTCCTTCTTATTACGGACTTTCCCTGGTTTTGGGAGGCGGAGAAACGAATCTTTTAGAAATGGTCTCTGCTTATGGAGTTTTTGCCACCGAAGGATATAAAATTTCTCCAGTTAGTATTTTAAAAATTGAGGACTCAAGAGGAAATGTTATCAGGAAAAACGACAGGCAGGCTAAAAAAATATTAAAAACTCAATATTGCAGATTGATTAACGATATTTTGTCTGATAATGAGGCTCGAGCTCCGATGTTCGGAAGGAATTCTCTTTTATATTTCAAAGACTATAAGGTTGCAGCAAAAACCGGAACTACCGAAAATTTTAGGGATGGCTGGGTGATTGGTTACACTCCTTCAATCTCGGTTGGAATCTGGGTAGGCAATAATGATAATTCACCGATGTCTAAGAAACCGGGAGTGGTGGTGGCCGGCTCCATTTTCCATCAATTTATGGAAATAGCTTTAAAATTATATCCTCCATCTGACTTTACTCCTCCTCAATCAAATAGCGGAGAAGTAACTTTAAAACCAGTTTTAAAAGGAGAAATTACAGAACCTTACCACTCGATATTGCATTACATAAAAAAAGAGGATGTCTTAGGCAATCCTCCGTTAAACCCAGAATCTGACCCCCAATACGCAGAATGGGAAAAAGGAATAGAAAAGTATCTAAAAAGTCTTTAATCTTAAATCTTACGACTTGACCGGCATTACGATATAAATATAACTGGAATCCTGGTCAGACCTTAATACTGCTGGACCATCCTCTCCATTTAAATCGAAAATAATTCTTTGACCTTCTAAATTCAAAAGTCCATCTATTAAAAATTTAGAATTAAAAGAAATCTCAATGCTCTGACCCTTTATTTCTCCAGATAAAGAAGATTTTATTTCTCCTGTCTCTGGACTTTGAGAGAAAAGAGAAAGCAAATTTTGTTCAGGTTCTATTTTTATTTTTATTCTGTTAATCTTACCGCTAAAAAGAGAGGCGGTTTTAATTTGGTTTAAAAAATCATTTTTGTTCAAAACGGCCCGGGTCTGGTATGAGATTGGAATTATCTCCTGGTAATTTGGATATTCTCCTTCGATTAAACGAGAAGCTAAGCGGAATTGAGGAAAGGAAAAATTTTCTGAAATAATTTCAAAAAAAACCTGATTTGGCTCAAAATAAATTTTAGTTTTATAGTTTTCAATTGATTTTGAATCTTTCTCTGAAAGAATATTGGTCAATTCTCTAACTGTTCTCTGGGGAAGAATGAAAGAATAATCTTTGCTAATTTTTTCCTGATAATATAAGTCTTTTTTAGCAAGTCTAAAACTATCAGTGCTGACCAGTTCCAGTTTTTCTTTTTGAAAATTAAAATAAACGCCGGATAATTCGAGATGGGTTTGCGATGTGCTACAAAAGTTGAGAATCTTCGACAAGCCCTGTAAAAAAGGTAAATTATTTACCTCAATAAATTTTTTTTCATCTTTAATCTGGGGAATAATTGGGAAATCTTCAGCTGGTAATCCTTTAATCTGGGCTTTGAATTTTTCTCCCGAGACAAAAAGAGTATTATTTTTTGATTCTAAATATATTTTTTCATCTGGTAAAAAATTTATTAAGTTAAATAAGAGTTTAGCCGGTATGGTTATCTGTCCCTCTTTTTCAATTTTAGCTAAAGTCCAATAACTTATTCCTAATTCTAAATTAGTTCCAGATAAAGTCAAAAAATTCTGAAATGTTTTTATTAAGACATTGTCTAAAATAGGTAAGGAAAAATTTTTACCTGCTATTTTCTCTATAATAATTAATCCTTTTTTAAAATTATCTCTTATTATTATTAATTTCATGAAAACTTTTCTTTTTTAGTTTATTTGCGAACAAAATAAACAGTGGATAATTTGTTTAAATTTTGAGAAGAAGAAAAAAATTTTTTAATATCCCCATTTTTTACCCGGTTTTTCAACTTTTTTCTACCTGTAAATTAATTGTTTAATCAACTCAAATTCTTCTTTAAATTTATTATTATTTTCTATTTCTTTCGAAATTTTTTCACAAGCATAAATGGCAGTTGTATGATCTTTCCCCCCGAACTTTCTTCCGATAAAAGGGAACGAACTTTTCAACTCTTCTCTTAGAAGATACATTGCAATCTGTCGAGGTCTAACTATCTCTTTTTTTCTTGAAGAACGAAAGAGGTCAGCCTCTTTTAAGTCATAAAACTCTGCTACATTCTGAATTATTTTTTTGGGAGTAATTTTTTTATATGGAGAAGAAATTATATTTTTTAATAGAACTTTGGCTTTTTCTAAATCAAGGCTGCAATTATTAACACTTTGATAAACTACAACTTGGCTTAAGGCTCCCTCTAATTCTCTTATATTTTTTTTAATGTTTGAAGCTATGTATTCTAAAATTTGAGGCGCAACATCAATCTTTTTTTCTTGAGCCTTCATTTTTAAAATAGCTATTCTGGTTTCAAGGTCAGGAAGACTGATATCGGTAATCATTCCTCCTTCAAAACGAGAACACAATCTTTCTTCTAAGGACGAGATAGCTTTAGGGGAGCGGTCTGAAGAAAGAATTATTTGCTTATTTTTTTCGTAAAGAGCATTAAAGGTATGAAAAAATTCTTCCTGGGTTTTTTCTTTCCCAGCGATAAATTGGACATCATCGATAATCAGAACATCAACAGATCTGTAGCTTGATTTTAGCCTTTCAACATCATGATTTCTAATCGAGTTCACAACTTCAGAGGTAAATTTTTCTGAAGAAAGATATTTTACTTTTTTAGAAGGAAAGTTTTTAACAATTTCATTGCCAGCGGCCTGGAGGAGATGAGTTTTACCCAATCCTACTCCTCCGTAAATAAATAAAGGATTATAAGTAAATCCCGGGTTTTTACAAACAGCTTGAGTGGCAGCATGAGAGAGTTCGTTAAAGGGGCCAATGATGAAATTTTCAAAACTATAACGGGGGTTCAGGTTGGTTTCCTTGTTTATTTTAAACTGTTGGAATTCAAGCTGGTCAACTTCTGCTAGCGAAGACTCGCAGGATTTTACTTTTGAGTTTGAGTGAACCACTTCATATTTTACCTCTTTAATTTCATGGTCTAAACTATGGAGAGTTTTTAATATAAGTTTATGGTATTTATTCGTCAGCCACTCTTTAGAAAAATTATTCGGCACCGAAACTATTAGTTCTCCCCCTTTTTTATTAATAATTTCCGTATTTTTAAACCAGGTAGCAAAATTTGCTTGAGAAATATTAAATTGAATTTGGGCCAGCAAGGCTTGCCACAATTCTTTCTTGGTCATACCTTCGTGACTAAACAACTCACAACTGATAACGAATCACTCAAGGTCGTAAGTTGTTAGTTATAAGTTATGGGTTAATTATAGCATATCCAAAATAAAAGCAAAATGAACATAAGGAGACGAAAACTGTTAATAAGTTGTGGACAAATTGTGCAATTGTTTCTTGACCTTCATTGTCTCTTTGTACTCTAACTAATTAAATTGACTCAGTAAAGAGTTTTTGTTAAACTGGAAACTATGAGTATCACTTATCAACCAAAAAAAAGAAAAAGGAGAAAAACTCATGGATTTAGAATTAGAACAAGAGCTAAATCAGGAAGGAAAATTTTAAACAGAAGAAGAAAAAAGGGGAGACAGAAACTTACAGTCTAAACCCCGTTAGAAAGCCCGGTTAGAGATTTATCTCTAATGGGGCAAGAGATGGGGCTTTCTAACGGGGTAAACGCGACACTAATTACGAATTACGCTCGAATTTTATTCGTGTCATTCGTGCTTTATTCGTAAATTGGTGTCGAGTTCATGTTGCCGCGAGAAAACAGACTAAAAAAGGAAGAGGATTTTAAAAAAGTATTTAAAAAAGGAAGGGGTTTTACTAACAACCTTTTTGTTTTAAAGATTGTAAAAAATAATTTAGATATTTCTCGGTTCGCGTTTGTAATCAGCAAAAAAATTTCAAAAAAAGCCACAATAAGGAACAGAATTAAGCGAAGGTTAGACAATGTAATCAGGGTAGATTTGCCAAAAATAAAAAAGGGATGGGACGGAATAATAATTGTCCTCCCCGGGGCAGAAATAAAAGATTTTAAAGAAATTGAAGAAGATATTAATCAGCTTTTGGAGAAAGCAAGACTAATTTAATTTTAGATATCATAAGTTTTAGGCATCATAAGGCTTATTTAAGGTAGAACTTTAAACAAGCACTGTGGGTGGCGTAAGGCAAGATGTTAAAACAAGTATTTTTAAAGTTTATAAAGTTTTATCAAACTTTCATCTCTCCGGCCTTAGGTCAGCGCTGTCGGTTTTATCCAGGTTGCTCGGAATATACTTATCAAACTATCCAAAAATATGGGATTTTAAAAGGAAGCTGGCAGGGTCTAAAGAGAATTTTAAGATGTGGTTTTTGGAGCAAAGGAGGAATAGACTTGCCCTAGAAATCCTAAATCCGAAACTCCTGCCTGCGCAGGCAGGCTAAATTCTAAACAAACCCCAAATCCTAAATCCCTGCCTGCGCAGGCAGGCGAAATTCTAAACAAATCACAAATTCTAAATCCCAAATTCCAAACATTTAAAATTTAGAGTTTATAAATTAGAATTTGTTTAGGATTTAGATATTAGAATTTAGAGTTTTTAAAGTTGTGGCTTTACTAATCAGTGTTTTCAATTTAATATTACGTCAACCCCTTTTTAATGCCCTGATTTTTTTATATGAATATTTACCAGGGCATGATTTTGGAATCGCTGTGATAGCTTTAACCGTTTTGATTCGGATTTTGATTTATCCAGCTATGATTCAGTCTATCAGGTCCCAAAAACAATTGCAGGAAATTCAACCCAAAATTCAGGAAATTCAAAAAAAATATAAAGATGATAAACAGAAACAGGCCAAAGAGACAATGGTTCTTTACCAGAAACAAAAAGTTAATCCTTTCTCGGGCTGTCTTCCTTTATTAATTCAACTTCCAATTTTAATTGCCCTTTTCCTGGTCTTTAGAACTCTGCAGGGAGGCCTGGATTCTGTTGAATTATCATCTCTTTATTCTTTCATTCCTTCCCCCGGCAATATTGCTGAACCCATGTTTTTAGGCCTTATAAATTTAGCCAATCCCCATTTTGGCCTGGCAATAGCGGCCGGAATAGCCCAATTTTTTCAAACTAAAATGATGACCCCCAAAACAAAGAAAATCGAATTAAAGGAAGGGATTGGTCAATTTTCTCAAATGATGCAGAAACAAATGCTTTATTTCTTTCCCTTTTTTACCATTTTAATTTTATGCAGACTACCGGCTGCAATTGGAATATACTGGATAGTTACTGCTTTGTTTTCAATGGGTCAGCAGTATTTAATTTATAAACCAAAAAATTAATAATTAAGAACCTCTCCCCGATTTTATCGGAGCGGCACTAAGGAATAATCATAAAGTATAATGCGAATACTACGAATTCAATACGAATGCCGCAAATAAAATCTTGGAATAATTCGTAGTATTCGCATATAATTCGCGTCATTCGCATTATATTTATATATTCTTGAATTAATATGGATACATCTAATTACCAAGAAATTAAAAAAATTGTTAATGAGTTTTTTGAAAAAATGGGTTTTGAAGTAGAGATTGAGATTAAAACCCCCCAGAACCTAACCATTCCCATTGACTTAAAAGCTGAAGAGCCTCAGATTTTAATTGGGAAAAATGGGGAAACTTTATTGGAGATTCAACGGCTTTTGAAAGTAATTTTAAAAAGGAAAATTGCTCCTGACAAAAACTTTTATGTTGACCTGGATATTAACAATTACAAGAAAAAGAAAATTGAATATTTAAAAGAAATGGCCAGAACATTAGCCGATGAAGTTTCTTTATCCAAAAAAGAAAAAATACTGGCTCCTATGCCAGCATACGAAAGAAGAATTATTCATTTGGAATTAGCCCAGAGGCAGGATGTTGCTACCGAAAGCATCGATCAGGAGCCGGAGAGAAAAGTAGTAATTAGACCCTATCCCTAATCTTGAGTTAGAAATTTACCCCCCACCAAATCGTTGGCATTGCGATTACTTAAGGGAAAATGAAATTTATTAAGAGAATTATTTGACCACTGATTTAGTGGGGGGTTAATTCTCGTTTGGCTTTTTTTATTTTCACCACTTCTTCCGGCGAGGTAGTGATAAATTGGTCTTCGGTGTAAGAAGCTACCACCCTCATCAGGACATGTTTCATCCCGGCAAAAAACAGCCCTTCTCCCACAGGTGTTTCCAGGAGAATATTTTTTTCTTCTTCGGTTAAATTAAAAGTTTTTTTTGTGGTTTCAATCATAGCCGGACTCTGCTTCATTAAAACTTGTAAAGCCGAATTGGTAATAATGGGCCGGCCATAGTCTGATTTCATAAAATCCATAACGTCCTGGGTTATGGTAGTAACTCCCAGCCAGTATTTTCTGGCCCTTTTCACCGTTCCGTAAAGAAAAGAAGCGCCTTCTTCAGTTTTCATGAGCCACCAGGCTTCATCTATCACTAAAATTCTTTTTTTGAGTTCGGTCCGGATAGCATTCCAGATATATCTCATAATAATATACATTGCCATTGGCCTTAGTTCGTCCTCCATATCTCTGATTCCAAACACTACCATTTTGTTTTTCATATCAACATTAGAAGGCTGATTAAAAAAATTGGCATAAGTTCCAGTAGTGAATTTTCTCAATCTTATTACCAAACTTTCCGCCCCTTCCATAGTTTCAAGTACCGATTGAAAATCTTGCATTAAAGGAGTGTTTTCCTGCCAGCTTTGAGGGTCAGAATAGGGAGTAATATCTTTTGAGGCGTAGGTTTCGGTTAAAGCTTTATCTATAACGGCATCTTCTTCCGGAGTTAATCCTCCTAGCATAATTCTTAACAATCCCACTAAATTAATCACATTTGACCTCAACACATCTTCAGGTTTTTCATCTTCTCGAGGAGTTGACAGGCCAAAAGGATTGATATGGTTTGGAGACCCAAGAGAGATATTGAAAGAAGAGCCTCCTACGGCATCGGATAAAAACTTGTATTCATTTTCCGGGTCAATAATTATAACATCTGTATCGGTCATTAATGATCGAAGGACCTCCAATTTTATGAGGTAAGACTTGCCCCCACCGCTAGTTCCGAAGCAAACTAAATTCGCATTCTCCAAAGAAAATCTGTCAAACAAAATCAGGGAATTATTATGCTGATTAATGCCGTATAAAATTCCTTGATTAGAGCTCAAATCAAAAGAGATAAAGGGGAAAACGCTGCTTAGGGGAGCAGTATTCATTGCAGTATAAACCTGAAGCTGGTCCAGGCCGTAGGGAGCGCAGGAATTAAATCCAAGTCTCTGCTGGTAAAGAGCAGGTTTAATATAAACTAATCTTGATTCTAAAACAGACCTTAAATTAGCCTCAATATTTCTTAGCTCTTCCTGGGTTTCGCAATAAACTGTTAGATAGACTCCCAGCTGGAACATTCTTTCCTGGGCAGTTATTAATCTATCTCTTAATTGTTCTAAATCCCGGTAAGCCGTTTCTAAGGCTGGATCTCGAACTAATCCTTTTTCTTCTCTTTCCATAATTTCGGCCTGAACCTCGGTCACTCTTTTTCTTAATTGTTTTAAAATCAGTCCTGTCTCTACAGGGTGCAGGAATAAAGAAATATCCATCGGAATATCTAAATTAACAACCGGGGAAAACCAGCCGGTACTTAAATAACGAGGGTAAGAAAAAATAAAGAAAGTTTTAGCAAGTCTTTCTCCAATTTTTATAAAGTTCGAATTAACCTCAATTGAAGCCGGAGAGATGATATCCTTAATATCGATTGTCTCTTCTTTATATATTTCCGGTATTTCTTTTTTCTTTTTTCTAAAAAACATTAAATTATAATGCGAATCTACGAATAGTATGCGAATATTGCGAATTCGTTGTATTCAAATTTAATTCGTAGTATTCGGATTATGTTATATCAATTAGTATGTATTAGTATATTTCCCTCGCGTTACATTATTTCCGGTGGTATTTCCGGAAAATACCCTATTTCAGCTTGCTGGGGATGATATAAACTCCAGAAAAGTTCGATTAGCTCTGGAGTAGTTAAGGGTATAGCAGTTAATCCACATCTCCTTAAACCTAAACCTAAAAATTCCATTCTTTGCCAGAGTTGATTTTTAGACCTTTGAAACTCTTCTTTGGTTAAAGAGGGAACGACTACCTTTTTAAGTTTTTTGACGGTAGTCACTTCCTTGGTTTCCCAAACCAAATAAGGCACTATTATGTAAAAATTTTTAGTCATAATAATGCCCCCTTTTACTAAATCTTCAACAAATTTTTGATATTCAGCGGTTTGAACTTTTAGCAAGTCATTTTTTTGTTTTTTTTCCAACTCCTCCAACCCGTCTAAATAACCGGTAATGTTTAATCTCCGGGAATGGACTAAAATTTGACAGGGAAAATCTAAAGAATTCAAAAAGTTTTGGAATTGATAGATAATTGCTTCCTGTTCCTCTGATGACTTCAGGGCAAAATTTAGAGAAGAGACTATCATTACTCCTCTTAGAGCATTGTTTTTCAGAATAATCACCCCTTCTTTAATTTCTTTTATTTCCAAAAATTGTTGAGTGGAAATTGCCATCAAAAATTAAAGATTTAAGTTGTAAGATTTAAGTAAAGGGAACAAGGGATTAAGATAACCCAAATCTTTAATCTTTAATCTTTAATCTTAAATCTTAAATCTGACCTTACCTTTGGCCGGTTTCTATTCTGGCTGATAAGTTTTTTAACCTGCTTTTTTCGGCAATATTTAAAAGCGGTCCCCTTTTGACTGCTTCTTTTTTTATCCTTTCTGCTTTAATGATTTTGGGAGCAGCTCCCTCCTTTTTCCAGAGATAAATTTTAGAAGAAAAAAAGAACACAAAGAAATTTTTAACCACAGTTAGTATGGGCCTGCCGTTGATTTTTCCAAAAGCTAAAATAGAGCTCCCTCCGACTAAGAAAAAACAGCTGAGCAAAAAAATATAAAAAGGAACTTCAGTAAAATACAGAATAAAACAAATTCCGGCCCCGGCCCCAATAAAAATAAATTGCTGAAAAGTGAGGGGCCCCACTATTTTTGGTTTTCTTTCAATGAATTTAGGAACGACAAAAACCATAATATCTGACCATAATTCTTGACCATAACTTTTGACAAATCGGTTATCGTCAAAGGTCAACAGTTATTTTTACTCCCTCACTTGTAATTATACCAACAAAGATTTTAGAGCGCAACAACAAACGCTTAGTCCCTCGTCTTTCCCAAAATTTTTAGACAGGTTCTTAATTCAAGATTATATGATTATAATGCGAATGATGCGAATTATATTCGAATACTACGAATTATTCCAAGATTTTATTTGCGGCATTCGCATTGAATTCGTAGTATTCGCATTATACTTTATGATTATTCCTTAGCGAATCAAGTTTATATTGTTCTTTTTCGCGCTTTATTTTTTATATTTCATTTGTTGTGAGATACGGCGCGTGTTGGGGTTGACAGAATAAAAGAAGTGTGGTAAAATAGAAAACACAGCACACAAAAAATAAAATAAGGAGGATTACTAAAATGTGGATTTTGATGTTACTGGCAGCGATTATGGTAGTTTGGTTTCTACTTTCCATTAGAAAGGTGGGACCAACAGAGCTGGGAGTCAAGGTAATATGGGGGAGCCCTGTTGCTTACTGCAAATCAGGCCCTCATTTTGTCCCCTGGTTTTTCCGCTGGAACTATTTGATTAAGGTGTCTACTCAACAATTCAAAGTAGCGATCCCGCCTGTTCAAGCTTATACAAAATCAACTAAGGTTGGAGAAGAATACGGCTCGCAGCCCTTGACTGTTGACTCTACCGTCTATCTTACTTTTCCCAAGAGCGCTAAACTTGTGGATGCGGTAAGAGCCAAGATTCCGGTTACAGAA
>Ga0210049_1004671_pt1 | contig 11928 bp, 10 predicted proteins | sample CryGeyCG2014_300_2_FD_183964 | JGI IMG/M metagenome (GOLD analysis project Ga0210049, IMG submission 183964) | Groundwater microbial communities from aquifer - Crystal Geyser CG06_land_8/20/14_3.00 (SPAdes) (version 2) | ecosystem: Environmental > Aquatic > Deep subsurface > Groundwater | place...
GTAAATATTCGTAATTCGTAGGAGGGTAGATTCGTAAATATTCGTAATTCGTAGGGTTATTTTAATCGTTTTTTCATTTCTTCCACTATCTTTTCCATTTCCACCGTTTCCTGCTTGCCGGTTTTCATGTCTTTAATTATTACCATACCATCTAAGGCTTCTCTTTGTCCCAAAATCAGGCAATATCTTGCTCCGATTTTGTTTGCCCTGCCAAGCTGAGTTTTTAAAGAATCTTTACTGAAACTTTCTGAACATTCTACCTTAGCTTCCCTAAATTTTTCAAGGAGAACCAAGCTCTTTTTTTTGGCTAAATCTCCTAATTGAGCTAAAAAAATCTGGGGGAACTGAGGCTTAGCTACCCATCTCATCGATTTAGTCTTTATTAATTGAGCCATCCTGTCTATCCCTGCCGCCCCGCCGCAAGCCGGTGTATCTTTTCCGCCTAAAAATTTCACTAAAGCATCGAATCTTCCTCCGCCTACCAGGGCAGAAGTTCTGCTATAAGTGTCTTCAACTTCTTTCTCCTTGCTATCCAGGTTTACCCCGTCATCAGATTTCTCTACTACTGGGCTTAGCAGAACCGCAGAGGACGAATCTAAGCCTTTTTGGGAAGTGGAAAAAATCTCAAAAACAGTTTTAGTATAATAATCAAGCCCTCTTACCAAATAAGAATTTAAATGATAAGGCAATTCCATTTCATCCAAGAATTCCAGAACCTGTTTAAAATGAGACTTACACTCTTCGCAGAGATGGTCAATCATTTGGGGAGCTTGAGTAATGATTCTCTGGCATTTTTCTTCTTTGCAATCTAAAATTCTTAAGGGATTTTCCCTTAATCTTCTCCGGCAGTTAGAACAAAGAGAGCTTTCTCTGTATTTAAAATAACTTACTAATAATTTTCGGTAATAGGACCGGCAGTGCCTACATCCGATAGAATTTACTTCAATTATTAAATTTCTAAATTTTAGCTCTTTTAAGATATTATAAAAAATCTGAATAATTTGAACATCGATTACTGGAGACTGCTCTCCAAAAACCTCAAGCCCAAATTGCCAGAACTGACGAAAACGACCGGCCTGGGGTCTTTCATATCGGAAAAATGGACCAAAATACCATAATTTTACCGGCTGCGGCAAATTATGCATCCCATGTTCGATATAAGCTCTGGCTATTGAAGTTGTTCCTTCCGGCCTTAGGGCCAAAAAATCCCCTCCTTTAGTCCTGAAAGTAAACATTTGTTTTTCAACAATATCAGTGGCAATGCCAATCCCTTTTGAAAAAAGTTCGGCTTCTTCTATGATTGGGGTCTCGATTTTTTCAAACCCGTAAAATTTAGCAATGCCCTCAGAAGTTTTATAAATTTTTTGGAAGTAAAGTTGATCTTCCGGCAAAATATCGTGCATTCCGCTAGGAATTTGAAATTTTGGCTTCTTCATATTCAATTGGATTTAAGATTAAAGATTTAAGATTAAAGATATTTTTATAACCCCCCACTGCACATCACTTTAATCTTACAACTTAAATCTTTAATCTGGTTAATAGCTGGGGGTTTCGATTTTAGTCAAGGCAGTGAGTGGCCAGGCCCTTATGAATACCCGACCGATAATATCTTCTGCCGGAAGGACCCCCCACCTTCGAGAATCATAAGAACTTTTTCGATTATCCCCCAATACAAAATATTCATCTTTCCCCAGAGAAACCCGAATGTCTCCAGACGTAACAATAGAAGGAGAAAGATAATCTGATTCATCCAGGGCCCAAATTTGGCCATCTTTTGAAACAAATACTTTACCATTCTCTACTTTTATTTCTTCGCCGGGCAGTCCGATTATTCTCTTAATAAAACGCTGGGAAGGATAATTAGGAGATTTAAAAACTATTACCTCCCCTCTCTGAGGTTGATTAAACCGGTAGGAAATTTCGTCAATAATTAAATAGTTGCCGTCCTGAAAATTGGGCTCCATAGATTGGCCCCTGACCAAAAACGGCTGGAAAATAAAATAACGGATGGGAATCACTATCAGCAGGGCAATAATTACAATTTTTGCAATTTCCCAAATGAAAGAAAGTATATTTCTCATGCTTTTTTGATTATATCTAAAATTTTCTATTATTACAAGAGAGGTGGTATAATGAATTAAAATCCTAAATCCGAAATTCTAAACCCATGAAGTAGAACACTTCGTGTTCACTTCAGGGCTTCGTCACTCAAAGAGTGACTTCGCAAATCTAAATTTAAATTTGCTTGCCCCGTAGTTAACGAACGAAGCGAGTTATACTATGGGGTTTAGGATTTCGTGCTTAGGGTTTCGAATTTCCAAAATCTATGATTTTAGTTGTTGGTCTCGGTAACCCCGGTAAAAAATTTCAAAAAACTCGCCACAATATCGGCTTTCGAGTGGTTGATGAATTTAGAAAAGAAAATAATTTTCCCAGTTTTAAATTTTTTAAAAAAAGTGATTCTCTAATTACCGAAGGTGTATTTAATGATAAGAAAATCATTGTTGCCAAGCCCCAAACTTTTATGAACAATTCCGGCAAAGCAATAAAAAAAATAACTAATAACTTACAACTAACAACTAACAACTTATGGATAATTCACGACGATATTGATTTACCATTGGGAAAAATCAGGATTGTCAAAAATAGAGGAGCGGCCGGTCACAAAGGGGTGAAATCGATAATTGATGAGTTAAAAACTAAAAACTTTGTTCGCTTCCGCATCGGAATTAATCGCTTCGCTCAAAATCAAAAACTAAAAATCACCCCCCACCACTTTTTAGAAAAAAGTGGTGGAAGGCAAGCAAATCAAAAATTAGACGAATTCGTTTTAGAGAAATTTTTTAAAGACGAAAAAGCAGCCGTTGAAGAAGTTATTCAAAAAACAGTTAAAGCAATTGAATTCTATTTGAAACAGGGATTAGAAAAAGCAATGAGTAAGTTTAACAAATAAAAAGTCGAGGCAAATGTCCCGGCTTTCAGTTCTCTGGTTCTTTCAAATTAGTTTCTTTTCAAGCGTTTTTCCAAAAGTTAAAGAAGCCTTTGAGCTCTCCATAAATGATTCGGATGCATCTCGGCATTTTTGTCACTTAAGAAGCTTTTTAAAAGCCGCGGAACTTCCAATATTTTAATTGGAAACCAGCAGTAATCAATCACTTCATCGCTCTTAATCTTTAATTTTCCTCCGATAGGGTAACCTATAAAAGAAACGTCTAAGTGATCTCCTCTATCATCTGCAACTCTTAGCTCGGGGTTAATTCCAACCGACAGCCCAATTTCTTCTTCTACCTCCCTTATTGCAGTTTCAATCTCATCTTTTTCTCCCGGATCTCTCCGTCCCCCGACCATAGCCCACCTGCTGGGTATGGTAAAAGGCTCTTTACCGGGAAGCACTTTTATCCCTCTCCTTTTCTTTATCAAGAAAACCCTATTAGATTTTTCATCAATAATCAATACGGTCACACACCAGTCTTTTTTAACCTGTTCCATCTTTTGCTCTCCTTTTTAGAATTTTTAAAATAACAAAGAAAACTTTTATCCCTTAATCTAGCTGCCAGTTCGCCTAAATTTTGGAACAAAACTTTGGTGGATGAGCAGATCAGGAATTAGAAAATATTGACAACTTACTGAACACCACATTATATTTCAATTAATGGAACTGTCAAGACAGGTTATCGATAAGGTTTTAATTGTAAGCATCACCCCCTACTTTTTGGAAAAGGGGTTTCTTTGGTTCGAGCAAAATATAAAACAAATCTTACGAGTTAGAAAAACCCAATCTTTTTTTGAAGATAACACTTTGTATTTAGAAAAAGGTCAAGATTTCAAACTTTCTCAATTTTTAAGAAAACTGGATGAAATGGGCTATGAAAAAGTGCTCCGGCTGACGGAACCCGGAGAATTTTCCAAAAAAGGAGGAATAATTGAAGTTTTCCCGATTAATCTGAATTACGCCATTCGTTTTGATTTTTACGGAAATTTAATTGAGAACATTGAAAGATTGCCGATTGAAATTGATAACGAAGAAAAATCAAAAGAACTATTAAAAAAGAGATTAAGGTCCCAAAAAATATTTTCCGACCTGAAAGGATTAAAACCTGGTGATTATCTGGTCCATTTAGACCACGGGGTAGCTCGATTCTCTGGGATTGAGAAATCCGAATTTCCAATTTCCAATTTCCCTAAATGGGCGAGCCCATCGGGTTATAGCCAAACAAATTCCAATTACCAAATTCCAAAACTCCAAACACAAGAATATTATGTTTTAGAATATGCTCAAAGCGATAAGCTTTATGTACCGGTTGGTCTGGAAAGAAAATTATCCCGTTATATTGGTTTTGTTGAGCCAAAAATTTCTCGCCTCTCATCTCCCCTCTGGCAAAAAACTAAAAGAAAAATAAAAGAAGAAGCAGAAAAATTGGCCAAAGAGCTTCTTGAAATCTACGCTAAAAGAGAAATTAGCAAAAGGTCTCCCTACTCTTTTAATCAAGAGATAGACTGGCAGCTTGCTTCTACTTTTCCTTTTGAAGAAACCCCGGACCAAATTCAGACGATGGAAGATATTGAAAAAGATTTAAGAAAATCAGAGCCGATGGATAGAATTGTTTGCGGTGACGTTGGTTTTGGGAAGACTGAAATTGCCTTAAGAGCAATGGTAAAAGCGGTAAACTCCGGTTATCAAGCAGCAATGATTTGCCCAACCACTATACTGGCTAATCAACATTATCAAAATTTTAAACAAAGATTGGGAAATTTACCGATAAAAACTGATCTATTGAGCCGTTTGTACCCAAAACTAAAACAAAAAAAGATAATCCAGAGTTTAAAACAGGGACAAATAGATATTATAATCGGGACTCATCGAATTTTATCTTCTGATGTTGAGTTTAAAAACTTGGGACTATTGGTAATTGATGATGAACAGAGATTCGGAGTAAAGCAAAAAGAAAAATTGAAAAAAATACGCGCCTCTCTTGACGTCCTGTCTCTTTCTGCCACTCCTATTCCCAGAACCCTCTATCTGGCCCTGTCGTCTTTAAAAGAAATAAGTTTAATTCAAACTCCCCCACTTAACCGCCTGTCGATCGAAACTTTTATCTTGCCCTGGCAAGAAACAGTCATTAAAAAAGCAATTCAAACAGAAATTGCCCGAGGAGGCCAGGTTTATTTCTTACACAATCGAGTAGAAACTATCGAAACTGCGAGAAAGTTTTTAGAAAATTTGTTTATTGGCATGGACTCATTCGCATTGCCGAAAGCCGCAGGCCCAAGGCGCGCTGTTCGCATACCTAAAATCGGCATTGCCCACGGAAGACTAAACGGAAAGGAACTGATTAAGGTAATGGAAGATTTTCAGAGTAAATTAATCGATGTTTTGCTGGCTACAACTATTATTGAAAACGGCCTGGATTTTCCTAACGTAAATACTTTAATTGTAGCCGACGCTACCAGGCTCGGCCTGGCTCAAGCTTATCAAATCCGGGGAAGAATCGGCAGGTCACATATCCAAAGTTTTGCCTATTTTTTATACGGTCAGAACTTATCTGAAAAAGCGGAATTAAGAATGAAAGCCCTAAAACAAGCCGAAGAATTGGGTTCGGGATATAGAATTGCTTTAAAAGATCTGGAAATCCGGGGAGCTGGAAACATTTTGGGCAAGGAGCAGTCAGGAAATATAAACCAAGTTGGTCTTAACCTTTACTGTCAAATGCTTTCAGAAAGCATAGAAAAATTGAAAAGGATTAAATCCGCCCCGTAATTTTATTTTAGCATTTTTAGAAATTCCTGTTCGGAAATTATTCTTACTCCTAATTTTTGGGCTTTCTCTAACTTGGAACCCGGAGAATCCCCTGTCACCAAGTAGTCTGTTTCTTTGGAAACAGAAGAAGAAACTTCTCCCCCCAGCATTCTTATTTTATTTTTAGCCTCTTCTCTGGTCAGAGATTTTAAGGCACCGGTGAAAATAAAAGTTTTTCCTTTTAATCTGGCTTCAATTCCGCCAGCTGGCGGAATAATCTTTATTCCGGCTTTCAATAAATCTTCTATTAGTTTTAAATTTTTCTTGTCTTTAAACCACAGATATATGCTTTTAGCCACAATTTCTCCAACATCAGGAATCTTTTCTAAATTTTCTTGACTGACTTTCTTTAATCTATCAATAGAACCGAAATGCTTTGCCAGATCAATTGCCGTTTCCTCTCCCACCTGGCGAATTCCCAGAGCGTAAATAAATTTAGCTAAAGGAATTTTTTTTGCGTTTTGAATTGCTCTTACTAAATTTTTGGCCGATTTTTCAGCAAACCTTTCCAGAGAAATCAAATCTCCTTCTTTTAACAAAAATATATCGCCAGGACCCTTAATTAATCCTTCTTCCAATAATTGAATGAGAATCTTTAGTCCCAATCCTTTAATATCAAAAGCTTTTTTTGAGACAAAATGATGGAGAAATCTTTTTCGAATAGCAAAACAATTTTTATTGGGACAATAATAATCTACCTCTCCCGGTTTTTTAACCAATTTTACTTTACAGAAAGGACATTTCCGGGGCATCTCGAATTTTTTTTCTTTTCCGCTTCTTAAAGAAGGAATTATCTTTACTATTTCTGGAATTACATCCCCTGCCCTCCGAACTATAACCCTATCTCCAATTTTTATTCCCAATCTTTTAATCTCATCGGCATTATGCAAAGTGGCCCGGGAAATTGTTACCCCTGCTACTTTTACCGGTTCCAAATCGGCAACCGGGGTAATTCTCCCGGTTCTTCCTACCTGTAAAATTATGTCTTTAATTTTCGTCGCCGCTTCTTTGCCCGGGAATTTAAAAGCAACTACCCCCCGGGGAGCCCTTCCTATCTGGCCTAATTTTTCCCGGAGAGAATTATCATTTACATTAACTACTATTCCATCAATTTCATAAGGGAGTTTTTCTCTTGTTTCTTCAATTCTTTTCTTGAACTCGGCTGTCCCGACTAAATTTTTACAATATTTATTATGAGGATTTTCGGGAATACCTAAAATTTTAATTAATTGATGCTCCTGGCAATGAGTAGCTTGCCCCAGGTCGGTAACTAAAGCATATCCAAAAAAATCCAATTTTCTTTGAGCGGTAATTCTGGAATCCAACTGCCTTATTGAACCGGCAGCCGCATTTCTGGGGTTGGCAAAAGGAGATTCTCCTTTCCTCTCCTGCTCCTGGCATAAACTTTCAAATGCTTTCTTTTTCATATAAACCTCTCCCCTGATTTCAATTTCTTTTAGGGCCTGACATTTTTTGGAAGGAAGAGCTTCTATTCTTAACCTTAAAGGGATTGACCTTATGGTTTTTATGTTATTGGTAACATCTTCTCCGGTGAAACCATCGCCTCTGGTAGCTGCCCGAAGCAATACGCCGTCCTTATAGATAAGACTTATAGCTAAACCGTCCATTTTAAGTTCGGCAAAATAATCCAGCTTTTTGATTTCAGCCGGGCTCAAAAGTCTTTTTATCCTTGTTTCCCAATCTCTTAATTCTTTTTCATCCATGGCATCCTGCAGAGTAAACATCGGTGTTTTATGTTTTACTTTTTTAAACCCCTCCAGAGGCACCCCTCCCACTCTCCGGGTAGGGGAATCCGAAGTAATAAATTCCGGGAAACGTTTTTCCAGCTCAACCAACTCTCTTTTTAAACTATCATAAGCGGCATCGGAAATTTCCGGCCGATCTAAAACATAATACAAATAATCATGGCGTCGGATTTCTTTGCGCAGTTTTTCTACTCTCTTTTTGGCTTCTGGCCTGGATAAAACTTTTGTCATACCATTACTTTAATTATATAATAGATTGAGGGTGTTAAACAATTATTTTTCGGCGTTGTTTCGCGTAAAGTTCTGCGTAGTTTAGCGATAAAACTATTTTAACGCAGAACCAGACCGGACAATACGCAGAACTACGCTGAATTATTCAACGGTCTAAGATTAATATGAAAAAGAAAATTGGAATTCTGGGAGGAACATTTAATCCTCCCCATGACGGCCATTTAATCTTGGCTGATAAAGTTTTGAAGAAATTAAAATTGGATGAATTTTTTTTAATTCCTTCTGGTTTTCCTCCTTTAGAAAAAAGGGGGTTAGCTCCGGCCAAAGACAGATTAGAAATGACAAAACTAATGGCAAAAGAATATCCAAATTTTTCTGTCTTAGATTACGAAGTTAAAAAGGCAAAAAAACGGAAAAAATCCTACACGATTGAAACAATAAAATATTTGAAAAAGAAATTTAAAAATTCTGAAATTTTCTGGATAATTGGCGAAGATTCTTTCAGGGAAATCATTGAGGGAAAATGGAAAGGGAGATTAAAGGTTTTGGATAAGGCAAAATTTGTGGTAATAACCAGGCCTTATCACCGCTTTAATTTAAAGAAAGTAAATCCTAAATTTAAAAATGCTGCCAATCTGGCTTTAAAAAAAGTGATATTAATAAAATTAAACATTCCCATTTCGGCTACTGAAATTAGAAAAAAAATAAAAAAAGGAGAAAATGTTAATAAATTTCTGCCAAAAAAAGTGTTAAAATACATTAAAGAAAAAAAATTATATACCGAATAAAGTTTGCGGAGAATAAATCTCCGTTATCGATCTATAGGCTACCCTAAAATGAGAAAATTCTACATTCAAAAAGAAAAAATCCCAAATCATTTAAGGCTTTCAAATAAAGAAATCGAAAAAAGGATTTTGAATAAAATAAAGGAGTTAAGGAGATATTTTGAGAAATCCGGATTTAAAAAAGCGATAATCGGAGTTTCCGGAGGATTAGATTCGGCGGTGGCAGCTGGGCTGGCAGTAAGAGCTCTAAATTCCAAAAATATTTATCTGGTAAGAATGCCCTATTATGGAATAAGCAGTAAAAAAGGATTAAAAGACGCTGAAATTTTAGCTAAAAATTTAAAAATTCCAAAAGAAAATTTGATAACTATTCCAATCAATCAGCAGGTAGATCAAAACTGGAAAAAGCTCTGTCAATTTACCCTCCGCCACTTTTTGAAAAAAAGTGCGGGGGGTTCGAGAGAAAAGAGAAACTTCGGAAAGGAAATTTAATGGCCAGAGAAAGAATGAAAATTTTATTTGACCTATCTTCTGTCTTTAAGGCGGTTGTAATCGGGACGGAAAATAAAACTGAAGAAAGGCTGGGATATTTTACTATTGGCGGAGACCATTGTTCCGGGATAGAACCGATTTTAGATTTATGGAAAACTCAAGAGTCTCATCTATCTGAAAAATTGCCCGAAATTCCCGGAAGCATTTTAAACAAAGTTCCCTCAGCCGAGCTCTGGAAAGGACAGACCGATGAAAAAGAAATTGGAGCCAGTTATTTAGAAATTGATACCATTTTATCAGCCAAAGAAGACCTGGGTTTAAGCAAAAATGAGATTAACCAAAAATTCAAAATCCCCTTAAAAATCATTGACTTAATTCTAAACAAAGCTAAAAAAGCTGAAGGAAAAAGAAATTTGCCTTATATTCTACGAGGCCGGGTCTCGTAGCTCCAACTCATTACGAGTCCGGGTCTCGTAGTGCTGACTATGGAAAAACAACTTTTGAATTTAATCAAAATTGGCAAGAAAAATTTAGAGATAATTAAAATCTCAAAATCTGAATTTAAAAATTTGGATAGGAAAATTGATAAATTGGTTAAAAAACTCCAGATTGAATTGAAAAAGAAAAAATTATTTTTGGCCGCGATGGAATCCTGCACCGGCGGAGGATTAATTAATGCTATTACTAATATTCCCGGGGCTTCAGAAGTTATTAAGGGAGGATTGGTTGCTTATTCTAACCAGGAAAAAATTGTTCACGGGGTTCCCAAAAAATTAATTGAAAAATGTACGGTTTATAGTCCGGAGGTGGCGACAGCCATGGCCCATCAAATAATTCGGAAGATAAAAGGAAGTCAAATTGGAATTGGAATTACCGGAATTTTGTCCAGACCAGACCCAAAATACCCTTCAAAGAAAGTAGGTCAGGCGAACATCGCCGTAATCTTTAAAGAGAAAACGTTAATAAAAAAAATTTATTTCCCCCCTCGAAAAGAAAGAAAAAAAGCTAAAGCAATAATTATTTTGAAAACTTTAGAAACGATTAAAGAAATAGTTGGGTAAAATGAAAACTAAAAAATTAAAATTTAAAAGGGCCGAGAAATCGGCTTTTTAAATTTGTTGAATTTTTAAAATTGTCTTAAGATTAGAACCGGTCATCGCTATACGCCTTCTTGTAACTGCTTGACAATTAAGTGAAAATAATGGAAAAAATTAAAGAAATTTCAATAAACAACTCTTTATATCCAAAACTTCTGAAAAAAATTCCCGATCCGCCAAAAATTCTTTATATTAGAGGAAAGATTTTGCCTTCACCCCCACACCAAAATTTTGGTGTGGGGGCAAGTGAGGATTGCTTCGCAATAGTTGGGACCAGGATGTGTTCTTCTTACGGCAAACAGGTCGCTCTGGAAATTGCCGGAGATTTAGCCGAAGCCGGTCTAACTATTGTTAGCGGTTTGGCTCCGGGTATTGATACTTTCTGCCATCAAGCGACCCTGGAAAGAAAGAAAAGAACAATTGCTGTTTTGGGAACAGGTTTAGATGAAAAAAGTATTTACCCTCAATCTAATTTAAAATTGGCAGAAAAAATTGTTGAATCTAACGGCTGCTTAATTTCTGAATATCCTTCGGGAACTTCGGGAAGCCGATTTACCTTTCCCAAAAGAAATAGAATTATTGCCGGACTTTCTCTGGGAGTCCTGGTAATTGAAGCTAAACAAAAGTCAGGAGCTTTAATCACGGCCAATTGGGCAAAAAAACAGAACAGAAAAATTTTTGCCGTTCCCGGCCCGATTTATTCTTCAAACTCCAGGGGCTGCCATTGTTTAATAAGGCAGGGAGCAAAATTAGTTGAAACAGCCAACGATATTCTAAAAGAACTAAACCTCTCCCTAAAAATTACGAGACCCGCCATCCTAGCAGCCGGAGAAACTCCTGAGGAAAATTCAATTTTAGACGCCCTGAAAGAAGAAGGGTTATACATTGATAAAATTATTGAAAAAACCAAGCTGCCTACGGCAAAAGTTGTCTCAACTCTTGCCGTTTTAGAAATAAAGGGTAAAATAAGAAACTTAGGAAATAACATCTATGCAATTAATAATCGTTGAGAGCCCCGTGAAATCAAAAACTCTTCAAGGCTTTTTGGGCCCAAAATATCGGGTTCTGGCTTCCTATGGCCATATTCGAGACCTACCAAAAGACGAATTAGGAGTAGATGTCGAGAACAATTTTAAACCCAAATACATCATTCCTCAAAAATCAAACAAAACTATTCAGGTTTTAGCTGAAGCTGCCCAAAAAGCTCAAATAGTAATCTTGGGTACGGACCAGGACAGAGAGGGAGAATCAATTGCCTGGCACATTGTCCAAGCTCTCGGCTTGGACAAAATTAAAAATGAAAAATTAAAAATAAAAAATTACGAACGAATTGTTTTCCACGAAATAACCAAACAGGCAATTGAAGAAGCGTTAAAGAATCCCCGAGAAATTGATATGGACTTGGTAAACTCCCAGCAAGCCAGAAGAGTCCTGGACAGAATTGTCGGCTATAAACTTTCTCCTTTTTTGTGGAAAAAAATAGCCAGGAGGCTATCGGCCGGAAGAGTCCAGTCGGCAGCGGTAAGATTAGTTGTAGATAGAGAGAGAGAAATTGAGAACTTCGTTCCACAGGAATACTGGCTGATTGAAGCCTTGCTTCAATCACGCAGAACTACGCAGAACAAAACGCTGGACCACGCAGAAAAGGAATTTTCGGCTTTATTGGTGAAAAAAAATGGTGAAACTATTTCCAAACTAGGAATTACAACAAAAAAAGAAGCTGATGAAATTGTTAAAGACTTAAAAGATGCTGAATACAA
>Ga0210049_1004676_pt1 | contig 11924 bp, 7 predicted proteins | sample CryGeyCG2014_300_2_FD_183964 | JGI IMG/M metagenome (GOLD analysis project Ga0210049, IMG submission 183964) | Groundwater microbial communities from aquifer - Crystal Geyser CG06_land_8/20/14_3.00 (SPAdes) (version 2) | ecosystem: Environmental > Aquatic > Deep subsurface > Groundwater | place...
ATATTTTATAGTAAGCACTACCTGGGGCTCTACCAGCATGAGCGGCCATCAAATTAGTCAGCAGCTGGTAAAAAACAATATTCAGGCCTCTGTAGTCAACATTAAGGAATATGGATACGAAAGATTAAAGGAAATAAAAGAAAGTATAGTAATATTTATTAAATTTATAGATAGCACTGCATTAGGTATTTTTAGAGAAAAAAACAATATAATTATTTGGCATGTGGTGGACGAGATGTGTTTTAATGCAGATATGAGGATGTCAAAAATTGTTGATGGTGTCATTGTTCCTAATAAACATACCGAGATGGAATATAAAGAAAAATTCAAAAATACACAATTTAGAGCCATATATGAACACGGAGATCCGAGATGGCAATTTAATGATGCAAAAGAGTATAAATTGGTTTATTTAGGGTCTAAATTTTCAAAAAATATTACAAACGCATATCTATCAATTAAAGACTTGAATCTAGAGTTTATTAATGCCAAAATCGACGGGGAACAGTACGATTTATTTAAAATAGCCCTAAATTATAACTGCCATTTTTCTGTAAGAAAAGAAGATTCGATAACTTTTAAGTACAAACCTTGTACAAAAATAGCCAGTGCCGCCGCAACTAATTCTAACATAATTTTGAGTAAGGATTACTCTAATATTGAGCTTTTGGATGCCTCATATCCTTACTATACAACCAGCAATTTGCGATCTGTTAAGGAAACGGTAGCGTATTCAAAAGAGACCTATGGAACTAGTGTGTGGAACAAAGGATTGGAGATGATGGCAGAGGTTAGGGAAAAGACCTCGGTCGAAGTAGCCGCAAAAAACTATATAGAATTTTTTAAACGGTTTTCACCAATTCGTTATTCGTTAAAGGATAGAAAATCTATGAACATATGCTTTGTCCTTTCAGAATTTATTACGAAAGAGAGTTTTGTCGGGGGGGTAGCCAAGACTTTTTATCGGCTTGCTAAACATCTGGCCTTATGCGGGCACGAGGTTCATGTTATTATGCACGCCGGCTGCACCGAAGATATAAAAGATGAAGGTATGTTCATACATAAGCTCAGTTTAAAAACGCCGCTTTGGGTTAATGCCATAAATAAGCTGACATTCGGAAAGGTGAGAGGCTCAATATACTGGTTACTTTTTAGCTGGGAAGCCTCTAAGTTAGTGAAGCGTTTAGATAAAGAAAAGAAAATCGATATCATTCACTCGTGTAATTACCATTATACAGGATTGTTTTCGCTTATTTTAACCAAGATTCCCCACATAGTGCAGGCCGTTTCGTTCAGGCCTGCCTGGAACAACGCTATTGGCATGCGCAAAACAAGCGAAATAAAAATGATGGAGTTTGTCGAATCGTTATATCTTCGAGCGAGCCGTAATGTTTGCGCGTCAAGTAAATGTATGCGAGATATGCTTTTTAAATGGTTAAGGTTGAAAAATGTTAAATTTATACCGTATACTTTTTATACAGAGGTAGAATTATTGGACTATTCTCTTTATAAAAGTAAAATCGAAGGTAAAACCTATCTTTTATTTTTCGGGCAAAATAAACTCCATAAGGGAATCCATGTTTTAGCCCAGGCCCTGCCGAAAGTTTTTAAAGAATTTCCAAATATTTATGTGGTTTTTGTAGGCGACGATGAAAGCACGACCTTAGGCCCCTCTATGCATGAATATATAAGAGCGCAGAATAGGCCCTTTGCTGATAGGTTGGTTTTCACAGGCGCCTGCCCAGCCGCTCAGCTTTATCCCATCATTCAAAATGCCAAGATAGTTGTTCTACCATCATTAGTCGACAGCCTCCCTAACGCATTATTAGATTCTATAGGCCAGGGTAAGCCTGTTATAGGAACGATAGGGTGCAGTTTTGACGAGGTCATAGAAGACGGCGTGAACGGTTTTCTTGTGCCAATGGGCGACGTGGAAGCGCTTGGAAAAAAGATTTGTGAAGCATTATCCAGGACTGATCTAGAGAAGATAGGAATGGCGGCAAAGGAGAAGATGAAGGAATTTGCTCCTGAAAAAACTGTAGCGGCTCTTGTTAATTATTATAAAGAAGTAATACAGAAAAAGGTATGAGTAAATGAATAGCATAGTTGTTAGCGCTATAATTCCCACATTCAATCGAAAGAAATATTTAAAAAAAGCATTGGACGCGCTCTTGGCCCAGACCTATCCGCATAATAAATATGGGATCGTGGTGGTAGATGATTATTCAACGGATGGGACGAAAGAATTAGTCGAGGATATAGCTAAGAAGTCCGACGTTAAAATATACTATTATGTTAACGATAAAGCTAAAGGACAAGCAATGGTCCGCAACATAGCTTTTCAAAAAGCATACGGTGAATTTGTGGCTTCAACGGATGATGACATGACAGTAAAAGAGGATTGGATAGAAAAGGGTTTATCGCATTTTACAAGTTCGGATATATTGGCGGTCGAGGGACACACCGTATCGGAAGATACAAAGAACTTGCCTTTCTATCATAATATGTCAATGGCAGGCGGGACATACGGCACCGGAAACATTTTTTATAGGAAGTCAATTCTTGACAAAACAGGTGGGCTCGACGAGAAGTTGAATTACTGGCATAATTACGGCAGCCATTATGAACTGGGCATAAGAATTCTTGAAGGCGAAGGTAAGATCGTTTATGGAAGCGACGTAGTTGCTTACCACCCTTCTTTTAAAATGAAGGCGTGGAGTGTGGTAAAAAATGCATTGAAATCAGGCGCCATACCGTATCTCTATAAGAAGCATGGCGCAAAAATAACTTCATATTTAGGTTTTCGAATTCACCGTATTTTAATAAGCCTCCTTCTTTTATTCTTTGTATTTTCTATTCTTTCCTTGAATTATCTGTCGATGATAGCCACATTATTCAGCATTATTTTTATCTTTGTTGTTACCGTACCAGGCTTTGTTAAATCAGGGATTAGGACACAGCTTAAGACTTTAATAATTTACAGCATATCGCATTTTCTTGCCACTTTAGCCTTTTTGCACAGTTGCGCTCGTCATAAAATTTTTCCGAATATAAAAATGTTAAGATTGTAAGTATGACCTTAATACAATTATGAAAATAACCTTTTCTTATGCAGGAAAAATAGGGGGCGTAGGACAGGGGTACATAACCGGCAATACGGTCGCAGCTCCGATAGGCGCAAAATCACTTTATCAACTTTTTGCTTATGATTTTGACCCGGCTTTGGGGAATAATGCCGAGGAAGCTATAAAAATAGCGACATTAGACGAGTTTAAAGTAGCGCACGGAATTTTGGCGAGACTTCTTAATAAGGCTGGTCTTACATATTATATTTCGAGTTCGCTTTTTGATAAAAAAGTTTCAAAAAAAGTTAAGCCGTGCGATATCTTTCATGCCTTTGCTTCTCAGAGCTTAAGATCTATGATCGCTGCTAAGAGGGTAGGGGCAAAAATTATTGCAGACAACCCAAATACGCACCCTTTGAATATAAAGAATATCTTAAATGAAGAGTATAAGATTTGGAATGTCCCATTCTGCGCATACAATAAAATAGCGCTCAACAGAAGACTTAAAGCCCTAGATGTAGCAGATAGGGTGCTTGTGCTGTCTAAAACATCATATGATAGCTTTATAAATAATGGTTATCCAAAAGAAAAGTTAAGAATAGTCGTCTACGGAGTCGATAAGGATCTTTTTAGGCCAAGGTCTAAAAATGACGAGGTATTTCGCGTTCTTTTTATAGGCCAGATCTGCCTAAGGAAAGGATTTCAATATTTACTTGAGGCATGGAAATCGATGAAATTGAAAAATGCCGAACTAGTTTTAGTAGGTACGAGCAAGCCGGATGCTTTATATGCCTTGCGAAAATATAGCGGAAAAGTTGATTTTAAAATATACGGCGCGTTAAGCGATATGAATGCTATAGCTGAGGTTTATAATAAAGCATCAGTCGCGGTATTTCCGAGCATAGAAGAGGGATTTGGTATGGTAGTTACGGAAGCCATGGCATCAGGCCTGCCGGTTGTAGTTTCTGAAAATGTCGGAGCAAAAAATTTAATTAAAAATGGCGAGGACGGTCTGATCGTGCCTATCCGCGACGCAAACGCAATTAAAAATGCCATACTCAGCCTTTATGAAGATGAAGAAAAAAGAAGGGAAATGGGTCGTAAGGCAAGAAGTAAAATTGAAAACCAGACATGGGAAGCCTATCGAAATAACTTGCTTAAAGTATATCAAGAGTTAATACAGATAAAGCCCTGTCAATAAAGTGGAGTTAAAAATATGAAAAAGTTGTTATATGTATTTTCACAGGAAGATCATTGGTTATTTAGCATGCGTTGCCTTGTGGTGCTTATGGTCATATTCGGCGCTTTGTTAGCATATGCCGCTTATCTTAACCCGTTTATCGGACACGCCGATCAGGCGGCCTGTGCCATACTGGCAAAAAATTTATGCGAAGGCCATGGCTATTACACAACATATCTTTTCCAGTTTTTCAAACCTTACGAAATCCGGCACCCTGATAACGTGTGGCCATTATTACATCCGACCGTTATCGCGCTATTTTTTAAAATTGGGGGTTATACCGCTACTATGGCACGGCTTCCAAATGTTATATACATACTGCTCATGACGCTATTTACCTATATTTTTGCAATGAAACTAATCCCTGACAGGAGGGTTGCGTTTGTGTCAGCGATTGTCGTTTTGACAGGGCAGCGATATAATACGGGTTTACTGAATAATACAGGTGCCGTTTTATTCTTTTTACTTTTTATTATGCTTGTTTTTATGCATGAAAGCAAAAGCAGATGGGTATGGCTTATACCAGCCGCTTTCTTTGCGGCGTTAGCTGCCTTGCAAAGAGTTGAGTATATATTTTTCTTTCCAATTTATGTTTTTGTTAAATTTTTAAACTATTTGCTGGTGTCTAGGTCTTTTTTAGCCGCAGTTAAGAAAACTTCGATGTATGTTCTATTCTTATTGTTAGTAGTCGTTTTCATGTCACCATATTTTATTCGGAATATCTATTCTTTTGGCGAGATCTTACCGGATAACGCAGGTTTTCTAGCTCTTTTAGCTAAATATGATAACTTTAGCCACGAGGCGCAATTCGGTGTTTATTACGGTCATAATTTTACAGCCCCTTCCATACTTTTCTCAAAAGGCGCGTATCATTTTGTTAAAACTATTTTCCGAAGCGGTGCATATGTTGCTACTTACCTTTCATCCGGACTGGGCAGGATTATTCTAACAACATTTTTTTTAATAGGCATCTTTTGGGGCAGCAAAATCTTCAAGCGATACAAATTCTTTCATTTATATGTGTTGAGCACTATATTATTCTATGCATTTTTTTATTCGGTTATTTTTAGTTTTGAGGATCGCTATCTTTGGTATATATATCCATATATGGCCATTTTTGGAGTAGCGGTTATATTCGAGGGGTTAGAAGGTGCCAAAAAAACATCTTTTGGAAATTATTTCCTTAGAGTTGCACCTGTTATTATTCTTATGCTGCATTGCATCTACTATTCTTCGTCTGTAATTTGGACAAATTTTCGCCCGCTAAGCCCCACGCATAGGGAGATAATAGCGACTTCTGACTGGATTTCCAAAAATTCACCTCCCGGCACCGTTTTTATGTCAAGGCAGCCATGGGAAGCGAGCTGGCATTCCGGAAGAGATGCCGTTATGGTTCCGTATGATACTACTCGCCGTATCCTTGAGATCATGAAGGCATATAAAGTTGACTACCTGGTTCTTGACATAGGAGATTGCCCCAGGCCGGATCTTTTAAATAGTATTAAAACCGGTGCGTTAAAAGGCATTGAGCCGGTATATAAAGTCGGCAGTACTCAAATTTATAAGATCGACAGAAATAATTTAAATTTTATAGATTGAAGCAAAACATTAGGTGACCAAAATGGATATTTCGATAGTGATCCCGTCTTTTAATGAAGCGGGCAGGCTGCCCAGGTTTCTGGACCGAGTTATAGCTTATTGCAATAACAGCCAAAATAAATATGAAATAATTGTTGTCGATGACGGAAGCTATGATGCCACTTACCAGGTGGCAATGTCGTATAAGCCCAAGTTTTCAAATTTTTATGTGCTAAAATTCGATAAAAATAGAGGCAAAGGTTGCGCGGTCAAGGCGGGGTTTATGATGGCAAAAGGAGAAATATGTCTTTTTCTCGATGCAGATGGCTCGGTTGGGCCGGAGGAAATAGAAAAGAATTTGCATTTTATTACCGAAGAAAACTACGATATATTTATTGGTTCACGTGTCATAAGAGATGAAAGCAGCACCTTGGGGGTGAAATGGTATCGAAGGATAATGGGTATGGCATTCAACTCGCTTGTTCATCTCTTGCTTTTTCGGGACATTAAAGATACCCAATGCGGTTTTAAAATGTTTAAGAAAAAAGCGATTAATCCCATTTTCTCGCGAAATTACATATGCGGTTTTGGCTTTGATATTGAAATTTTATATATAGCTAAGAAGTTAAATTATAGAATTAAGGAAGGATCTGTGTCTTGGCGCCATATTGGCGGTTCAAAATTTAGTCTCATCGGCGATCCCATGCCAATGTTTTTTGACATATTTCAAGTGCGTCTAACGCATTCTGCCCCAGTTAATCTTTCTATAAAATATATGGGTCTGGATGAGTACAAGCACATATATGATTTGGAAGAAGATTACTGGTGGTTTGCGAGCCGCAGGAATCTGGTGTCGCATCTTATAAAGTTGCTAGGAGTTTCATCGCCTTCCATACTTGACGCCGGCTCAGGGACTGGGCTGAATCTATTATCGTTCGGTAAATTGGGAAAAACTTTTGGACTTGACGCCTCCAATCAGGCAATAGAATTTTGCACCAGAAGGGATTTAAAAAATATAGCGCAATGCGAAATAGAAAATATCTGCTATAAAGAAAAGACTTTTGATATTATTACATGCCTTGATACGCTTGAACACATAGAAAATCCCGTCCGGGCATTATCCGAGTTAAGCAAGGTTTTAAAGGATGACGGCAAGCTTATATTGGCAGTACCAGCTTTTAAAGCTCTCTGGAGCCAGCATGATGACATTTCATGCCATTTTAGGCGATACAGCAAGAAGCTTTTATTATACGATTTGAACGACGCCGGTTTGAAGAGCGAAAAGATGGGATATTTCTTTTTTACATCTTTCTTCGCCATTGCCGCAATGAGAATTATAAAAAAACTCCTTTTATCCAAGAAAAAAATACAGAGTGATATAGCAATATCGTTACCTAGACCACTAAACAAGATTTTAAAGTTTTTATTCAGGATGGAAATGAAAGTTTTTCAACATGTCGGCTTGCCTTTTGGAACCACGCTTTATGCCGTTGTTTCAAAAAAAGATTTAGTTTTAGATTCCTCGGTAATGGCTGCTTCTTATAAAAGTAGCGGCAGCAAAGAAGATTATGATGTATCTATAATTATTGCCTGTTATAACGAAGAAAATTTATTAGAAAATAACATTAAAGAAATACAAAAAGTCATGGATAGCACTATCTATTCATACGAACTTGTATTTGTGGATGATAAGAGCAAGGATAAAACAAGAGATGTGATAATTCGTATAACAAAAGATAAATCTAACATGCAATATGCTTTTCACCGCAAAAATATTGGCAGGGGCGGAACGGTATCTGATGGCATTAGAATATCTCGCGGTAAAATAGTAGGCTTTTTGGATATAGACCTGGAGGTCGATGCCGTATATATTCCTTCTATGGTGCAGGCTATTAACAGAGGATATGATGTCGTCACAGGTTTTAGGTTCTATAGAATAAGCTTACACCCTACAAGTTTTACCAGGCACGTTTTGAGTGTTTTATACAGGAGATTTATGAGGGTCCTCTTAAGTGTTCCGATAGAAGACAGTGAAACCGGTTATAAATTTTTTAACCGCAAAAAGATATTGCCACTTATTGAAAAGACAAAGAACAAAGGCTGGTTTTGGGATACAGAAATTATGGCGCTTGCTTTTTACACCGGGTTAAGAATTAACGAAATTCCGTGTTTATTTATAAGAAAGCCGCAAAAAAAGACGGAAGTCAGGCTTATTAAAGATACCATTGATTACTTTATTGCGCTTTGGAAATTCAGGCTCGAAATGGGTGCGGGAGAGAACAGAGGCGTTCTTTACTCGAGCACATTAATGTACAGGTTTTTTATGAAGCTTGCCTATGGACAGAATTTTGAGTCGAGATACGAAGCTATAGCAGAACACATACCGCAGGGCGTTTCGGTAATCGATGTTTGCTGCGGGGATTGCTATCTCTATCATAAGTATTTAAAATTCAAGGATGTAAAGTATCTAGGGTTAGATGTGAACACGGCCTTCGTCTCTAATGCGTTAAAAAAGAAACTTAACGTAAGGCTTTTCGATATTAATGTAGACACAATTCCTACGGCCGAGTATATCATAATGCAATCCAGCCTGTATCAATTTATTCCAGACGAAAAATTAATATTGGAAAAACTTTTTAGATCCGCCACTAAAGCCGTAATCGTCGCGGAGCCCATACGTAATTTGTCAACTTCGGATAATCTGTTTATAGCTTCTATTGCTAAAACAATCGGCAGATTAATTACAGGGTCTACCGCTATGAGATTTAACGAGCAAAGTTTAACTAAACTTTTTAATACCTATGGCGAACAATTAAAAAGTAAGTTTCAGACGAAAGGCGGTCGTGAATTAGTGGCTATTTTTGAGCCAAAAAAATAAATAAGAATCTATAGAAAATTAAACATGCGCATATTAGTTTTTGGGCATATGTATACGGAGCCGATCCACCGCGAAAAGTTTCAATATATATCGCGTGATGACGGGTTTCATATCACGGTAGTGGCCCCTCATGAGTGGAGGCATACGCTTAATAATTATAAATTTACGCCCGCGTTAGAAAATGAGAAGTTTGAAGTGATATGCCGCAAAATCAGCTTTTCCGGAAAATACTTTACCTTTTTTTATCATGGCCTGTCAAAACTTCTAAAGGAATACCGGCCTGATATTATAGAGATCGATCAGGAACCCGCATCTTTTGCCTGTTATTCGATAATAAAGAAAGCTAAAAAATTGAGGCCTTCTTCCAAAATTGTTGTTTGGACTTCCGAGGATACGATGACAAAATGGAAGTTTCCGTTATCCTATTTTGAAAAGTATAACCTCTCAAGGATAGGTCATATTATTGCCTGCAATTCCGAAGTAGAGGAGCTTTTAAGAAAAAAAGGTTACACAGGAAAGATTTCTATTTTCCAGTTTTTGGGTATAAGTCCGGAAATATTTAAACCGCAAGATGTATCAGCCTTAATGCGAACGTTAGGCTTAAATGACGAATTTGTGATTGGATATGTCGGGCGCTTGACTGAAGCCAAAGGGATTAAGACATTATTTAAAGCCTTTGCTTTATTGAATGATAATAGCCGGCTCTTAATAGTAGGCAAAGGCGAACTATTGGATGAATTGCAGGGCTTGACTGAGGAACTAAAAATAAAAGACAGGGTTATTCTAACAGGCTCGGTTTCTCACGAGGGAGTCGCTTTATACCTGAACTGTATGAACGTTTTAGTGCTTCCGTCCGAGGGTTCTGATGAATGGCGCGAAAAGTTCGGTTATGTAGTGCCGCAAGCAATGTTGTGCAACGTCCCGGTGATAGGTTCTAGGCACGGAGGTATCCCTGACGTAATAGGGGACTCCGGAATTTTATTTGAGCCCAAGAATGCAAAAGAACTTTCGCAAAAAATAAAAGAGCTTAAAGAAAATAACGGGTTGCGGCATAAATATATTGAGGCCGGAAGAAAAAGGGCAATAGAAAATTATACCGTGGAAAAAGTAGCGGGAAAAATATCAAAAGTATACAAAAGCCTATCTAATGATCGATTATAAAAATTTCAGAGTCGAGGCGATTGCCGCGCTTTATGATTGCGGAAATAGATTGCGCAGGAGAAAAATGATATCACTCCTTCCCGATATTCGGGATAAAGTAGTTTTGGAAGTGGGGATAGGTATAGGCGATTTTCATATAGAGCTCGTCAAGCGCGCCAGGAACGCATATAAAGAATATATAGGCTTGGATATTTCTTTCTTGAACCTTTTAAAAGCAAAAGAACTGGACAACAATATAAGTTCAGCTCGCGGAGATTCTTCTTTTGTTCAAGCGAGTATATTCAGCTTGCCTTTCAAGAACGGATCGGCCGACGTTTTGATATGTGCCGAAGTATTAGAACATCTCGACGATTTTAAAGCTATGAAAGAAATGAAGCGGGTTTTAAAAGAAGACGGTCATATCCTAATTACAGTGCCGTATCTCGGGGAGCCGGTAGAGGGATGGGGACATCTGCGGCATTATGATTTAAACATGATCGGCGCATTAGCCGCCAAAACAGGGTTTATTATCAAAAAAACCAATATATTCGGAAGATTCCACGAGGTGACATGGGTCAGATTAAAAAGGGTTTGTTATAAGATCTGGGAGTTATACCACGGTTCCAAACGGGACTATTACGAGTCCGGCTTCCACAGGTATCTTATTATGCCGCTTGGGGATATGATGTTACGCATCGATGACCTTTTCGCTTCACCAAGATGCATCTTAGGAGACAAAGGATATCTTGTTGCCGTTTTGGAAAAGGAAAAATATGCAAAATAGTAAAGTTAAGGTATCGGTAGTGATCCCGGCATATAATTATGCTAAATATTTGCATAAGGCTATCGATTCAGCTTTAAACCAGGATTATACGGGAGAGTTCGAAGTTATAGTGGTTAATGACGCCTCTACGGATAAGACTGATGAGATCTGTAATAATTACGGCAAGCGGATAATTTATTTAAAAAATAACCGCAACCTGGGCTTGGCAAGCACGCTGAACAAGGGTATCAGAGCGGCCAAAGGTGAATACATCCTAACGCTTGAGTCAGATGATGAGCTTTTAAGTTGGGCCATGAGATGGTATGCGAAGGCGCTTGATGCCTTTCCTTTTATTGCTATGGTCTACGGGGACTTTATAAGAGCGTACATAGAAATGAATGTGGAGCATACGCATAAATGTATGGACTTTGACAGGAAACTTCTGGAATCAAGGAATATCATATACTGCTCCACTCAGATGTATAGAAAAAAGGCTTTTCAAGAAGCCGGAAATTACCAAGTAGATTATCCCGCGGATTGGGATCTGTGGCTGAGGATGACGGAAAGATTTTGCGCCCTTCATGTTCCTGTGATCCTGCAAAAGAGGACCAGCAAAAAAACCAGTTTTAGCGTCAATATATATAACGAGGGGTCTTACGGGAGGCGTGTCGGTAAGGTAATGGCAAGCCTGAGAAGGCGAAAGCTTATAAACAGCATAAATCCTGTTTTTTATTATCATCTCAAACAAACAGGTGAAAGATTAAGGTGTGAAAAAATGACGCAGGCTTCAAATCAATGCGATTTTATAGAGAAAGAATTTCAGTCAAAAAAAGTTTTAGTCATTGAGAATTCCGAAGGCTACCTGACAGCGGCATTTAATAAAAAAGGTATAAAAGGCGTTCGCGTTGACAAAGAAAATTTGGTAAAAGGCGGCTGCCTGGAAACAGGTTTCGATCTCGTAGTGCTTTGGGATGTTATGAACTTTTTTCAAGATGAAGATTTGACAAGAGCGATCGATAAAGTTATAAAAAGTATGCCAAAGGCAATAGCATTGTTTATGGAGACTCAGGAAGCGTATGGCAGCGCTTATGACAGGTTCACCAAACCTTATGCATGGTGGATAGAACAATTTAGCCGGTATTATAAAACGGTTGAGCCTATGCAAGTCCGGCCAAAACTCGATGAAAACAATTGGTTTTATAATTACGGTTTAGATAAAATAATGTTTTTTAAAAAGACGGAAGTGTAACTAAATGTCCG
>Ga0210049_1004686_pt1 | contig 11909 bp, 9 predicted proteins | sample CryGeyCG2014_300_2_FD_183964 | JGI IMG/M metagenome (GOLD analysis project Ga0210049, IMG submission 183964) | Groundwater microbial communities from aquifer - Crystal Geyser CG06_land_8/20/14_3.00 (SPAdes) (version 2) | ecosystem: Environmental > Aquatic > Deep subsurface > Groundwater | place...
GGTCTGCCTTACCTGTGTGATTGCTCCTGAATATGAATCTCTCATTATCAGGGGATATGGAGAATATAATGGCATCTCCTGGCAGTTTTGTTCCTCTCCTTACCCTTTTGTCTATATCCTCAAAATCTATCTTTACACAAGGAATACTGTCTTTCTTTGTAATCAACTTTTCTCTCTTCCAGTCCTCTTCTGTCTTCTCATCATCCTCCTTTCGCAGGTATACCCACCATATATCGTATTCATCACCCTCTCTCTCCGATGAGAACGCAAGCATCCTCCCATCGCCCGACCATACAGGGCAGATATCTGGATCGGGATGTTTCGATATGTTCCAGACCTCTTCTGTCTCAACATTCACTACATAGATATCATCTATATAATTCTCCCCCCTGTATGCTATCCATCTGCTATCAGGAGACCACTCATATTCGCCTACTCTCCATTCCTCAGACAGCAGTCTCTCTTTCTTTCTTTTAAGATCGTACACTATTAGTTTTCCCCGATTCCTTATAAATGCTATTTTCTTTCCGTCAGGTGAAACCTTAGGCGTATGTTCATCAAAGAATGTTGATATTATCTTCTCTTCCTTTAAAGATAAAGAAATATCAAGCCTTTTCATGTCCTTGTCTGAACTTTTTATTCTGTATATATCATAATTCCCGTCTCTATCGGATGCGAAATACAGTACTTCTCCTTCTTCTACAAACTCAAGGTCCATTGCCCTGGCAGAGCAATCAGTAATCCTTCTTGCCTTACCCCCTGAGGTATCTCCCACATATACATCCCCTCGTAGGATGAACGCCACCACGCCATTTGATGTAGCAAATTCACTTATATCCTTACATTCTGTAAGCCACTCATCTTTCCATTCCTCCTCTATTACTTCTATCTCTATGTCCCTTACCTTAAGTGTACGGGTATCAAGCATGTAGAGGCCAAAACCTCTCTCAAATACAATTCTTTCACCTCTACCGTCTATTGCAGGGTATCTCACTCCATCGTCCTCAAAATATGTAAGTTGCTGAAGTTCACCCGTTGCAAAGGAATACCTATAAATATTGGAAGTGCCGTTTCTGTCAGAGAGAAAATACAGAATGCCCGAATCACCCCACATTGGATAACCATCGTTGTGCTCCGTATGTTCTCCAAACAGAAGATAGACGCTGTCCCCCTCGGATATCCATATATCGCTTGAAGCAGAACCCCTATATCCCTTTCTCCACCAGGAGTAATATCCTCTTGTAAAGGCTATCATTTCATCCTTTGAAACACTGATATCAGACACAATAAACTCCAGAACAGGTCTTGGGTTACCCCCTGTAAGCCCTATCGTATATGGTACGGTGCCACGATGGGAGAGTTCTCTCTTTGAAGTAAAGAGTATATTGCCTGTTCTGGGATCCCATCCCTGTAACATATCATCTCCCGTATAATAAGTAACCTGCTTAAGAAAACCGTTGTCAAGAGATATAGCATATACATCAAAATTTTTATTTCTGTCGCAGTTGAAGGCAATATATTTCCCGTCAGGCGACCACATAGGTCTGCAATTATACCCCTTGCTTGTAAATCTTACTGCTCTACCGCCGCTGTCTGGTACAACCCATATATCACCCTCATATGAAAATGCAATTCTTTCCCCGTCTGGTGAGAGTGCTGGTGTTCTGGGAAATGAAACCTCACCAGAGAAAAGATATGTGGAAATAGATATCAAAACTGTAGCGATAATCCTTTTCATAAATCCCCCCGTAAAGCCAAATCAAAAATAGTAACACGGATTACAGTGATTTTTTTAACACGAATTACACGAAAAATGCGAACTACACAAATAAATTTTATTCGTGACAATTTGTATAATTCCTGCCTACCGCAGGCAGGCGTGGTATTTGTGTTCTTATAATCTTGTGTAATCTGTGTAATCCGTGGCTAAAGTTTTACATTTCAACCATCTGTGGCCTCTGCGTTCTCTGCGGTTAAGATACTACCATCTCTGTGGTTACAATTTTACCACACATTGCACTGTTTGTCAAGAAAAAAGAGAAATCTAATAGGGATTGCCTGCCGGCAGGCAGGAAAGAGAACTTATGAGACAAAAAATAAGAAACAAAAAAGAAGAATCTCTTTTAATCTCTTGAAATCCCTGGTAAAAAAATCTTGGTGTCTTTGTGGTTATTTCTATAAACAAACTAAAATATATATGGTTCTTCTCCAATTTAGTGGGTTCACCTGCCTGCCGGTAGGCAAGGAATACTGACCAAATGCTGTACAGGCTTGATAATATGGCTTTTTGTATTTAAGAAGTAATTTTTTTCGTTTCATAAGCGCGGGTTTTTCGGAAATGACTTTTGAAAATGTAGGCACGATTTCAAATCGTGCCAGCACAAATTGAATTTGTGCCTATCTACCTGTCGGTAGACAGGCAAATGCTCTAAGTGGACAGTTCATATACAAATATGCAAAGAGCACGAATTCAAAGGGGTTTGCTCCCATATTCTACCCACTAAATTGGAGAAGAACCAACTTTTTATTATTTTGAGGGGATTTCGTACAACGATATAAGCGAAATCATGGGAATCCCAATGGGAACAGTGAAGACTTATCTTTCCAGGGCAAAGGTATGTTTGAGAGGAAAAATGAAAAAGATGGAGGTTTTATGAATAAATGTAGAGAATACAGGCGAATGATCGTTCGCTTCTTTTCAAAAGACCTCACAAAGGAGAAAGAAAAGATATTGAATGAGCATCTGGAGATATGTGAAAAATGTAAAAAAGAGTTTATATTGCAAGAACAAATGGAATTTATACTTCAAAAAAGACCATTATCCGAGGCTCCCGCTGTTGTTATTGAGAGAGTTCTCTCAATTATTCCCGAGAGGAAAGAGGTTTATGCGAGGCCTTCCTTCAACTGGAGGGTGGTGGTTTCCATTGCATACGGGATAGCCGCCTCGGTCATTGCTGCATTTACGGTTTACCTTGCCCGTCAGCCAGGTGCTATCAGCGCGTTTATAGAGAGGATGTCAACTACAATGACTCACTTTTCTTTAACCCTTGAGAGCCCGTCGTTCATTATAGGGACTGTCATATACTCTCTTGTCGTGTCTCTCTTCACTCTCTTCATTTTCTGGCGGAGCCAACTGAGACGAGTTTACACCGTGTAGACCACCACAAAAAACTTGACAAATTAACATTTATGCAATATAATACATTCAGACTAAAGACTATAGACTATAGAAGTTAAAATTTGGTAATTATCAAAGTTTTGGCACTAACTGTTGAAAGTACTAGTATAGATTTAATCCCCATTATGTTTTTTAGGCAGATTGCAAGATTTTGGCGTTAAGATTTCTATATGTCTGAGCGTCAGCGAGTTTATAGAAATTAGCCATAAATCGCAGTCAATCTGCCGTTAAGAAAAACATACGGGGTGCCCTTTTCTTTGCTTCGTTTCTTTTGGGCAAACAAAAGAAATGAAGACAATAAACATAATACAAGAATACAGCTTGAATAAGCACTTTTTGGTGGCAAATGTTTTATAATCACCCAAAATTTACTTGATAATTTCGCAACAATTCCTCTTTTGTCTCTGGTCTCTGAATCATAAGACGATGCAACACTATGATAAATTAGTTGGCAAGATTGAGAAGGATTTAGAGGGACACCAAAATTTAATTCTCTTAATAGGTCTGGCAGGATGTGGCAAAACATCCCTGGCAATGGCATTAATTACAAGGGCAAATCCACAAAAGACAACACGCGTAAGCTTAGATTGTATTATTACAATGGCAAGTGGTTATAATTATGACTCCGAATTAAGAGACTTTTACCGTGCATTAGAAATCGCAGCAGTGAAGAAATCTTTAAGTGGCGGTTATAATCTGGTAATAGATGATACAAATATCACAAAAGAAATCAGGAAATTGTTCATAGATACAGGCAAAGAGTATCAGGATATTCAAATAGTTGGAATCTACTTTAATATTCCCATAGAGAGTTGTATTCAAAGGCGTTTAAATGACCCCTTAATAACATTAAGAGAGCAACATTGCCAAAAGGCCAACTGGGCAGATATAATCAAAAACCAATCTAACATAATGGAAGAACCAGGATTAGAAGAAAGGTTTGACATAATCTACGAGTTAGATGAAAATTCCTCCATAGTTAAGGTAAAGAAATCAGCGTTACAAACTCCTAACCCACTTTTTATACCCCAGATTTACTAACAGATGAAGGAACCAGTGCCTTTTCAGTGATCCCAATCTCGTAAATATCGACTTGTATGAATAGCACTGCTTCCATGCCCATTTACAACCCTCGTCCAATGCCTCTTGAGACATCAACTTCGGCTGGAAGACAGCACCCCCGTATTTACTCCAGTTTGTGGTGATTATTCTATTCTCTTTAATTAATTTCCGGTAAAGGGGTGTTCCCGGAAAGGGGATTAGGGCTGAAAATGATATGGAGTCAAGTTTAGTTTTATTGACAAACTCCACTGTTTTCTCAAAAACGCTCTCGTCGTCATTGTCAAACCCGAATATGAAAGCGGCATGGATTGAAATTCCATGGGTATGTATTTTCTTAATAGCTTCTTCATAATGCTTCACAACATTAAATGGTTTGCTCGCTTCTCTTAGGCTCGCCTGTGATAAAGATTCAAAACCTATAAACATTGCGATACACCCACTTTTGGCAGCCAGTTTGAGAAGCTCATCATCATTGGCAAAGGTTAATGACCCTTGACCTATCCATTTTTTCTTGCAAGGAGTCAATGCTTTAAACAACTCCTTTGCACGCCGGGGTATTCCAACAATATTGTCGTCTACAAAGAATAGATATTTACCCTCAAGAGTCTCAACCTCTTTAACAACATCCTTGACTGGTCGAAAACGGTAGGTGTTTCCAAAATAAGAGGAGACAGAACAGAAGCTGCAATGGAATGGGCATCCCCTCGCTGTTTCAACTGTATTGAACAGTCTATAGGACTTGGCTTTAAGTAAATCTCTTCTAGGAATAGGTAGATTTTCTAAATTTGTCCACTCTCTACGCCGATAAAATTTCTTAAGTCTTCCTGCCTCGAAATCACGAAGAAGCCTCTGCCATATCTCCTCCGCTTCTCCTATAACTACAGAATCGGCATGTTGAATGGCTTCTTCGGGCACCGCCGAAGCATGAAACCCTCCCAGAACAACGGCTCTCTCTTTCTCTTTGAAGGCAGCGGCGATCTCGTACGCCCGGAGTGCTGTCGCGGGGTCATTGCAGTTATCCCAACTAAGTCGACCTCCTCGTCAAAATTGATTTTCTCTATATTCTCATCTATCACTGAAACTTCAATATCCCGAGGTGTTAAAGCAGCTAAGGCAACGATGCCCAAATTTGGGGTCAACCCACCTCCCCCTCCTGGTGCACGAGGCACTATCAATAGTAATCGCAAATTAAACTCCTTTCAACATTTGGACCGATGAGTCCATTCCCAAACAACCTATAACCTTGCCTACAATCACTTCCCTCCGTCTAATTCATCATGCTTATTACCCAATGCTAAAGGAATTGACTTTAGTTTTAACCTCAATTCTTGCTCGGAGGGTAATGCTAATTTGTATTTTGAGGCAAATATCTTGTTGCTTAGTCCACCTAAAACATACTTTGCAAAAATATCATCTTTCTTAGCACAAAGGATAAGACCAATAGGGTCATTTTCTCCCTCTGCTTTTTCATTCTCCTTAAAATAGTTAAGATAAAAATTCATTTGACCAATATCAGAATGGTTAAGTTCACCGGTTTTCAAGTCTATTAAAACAAAGCACTTCAAGATACGATTATAGAAAACTAAATCGATATGATAATGACGGTTAGTAATGGTAATTCTTTTCTGACGAGCAACAAAACTAAATCCCTTACCTATCTCAAGAAGAAAATACTGCAACTTATCAATAATTGCCTGTTCAAATTGAGTTTCAGTATAAGATGTCTCTTCTTTAAGATTCAAAAATTCCAAAATATAAGGGTCTTTAATAGCGTCTTCTGGTTTCTCAATTATCTGTCCCTTCTCTGCCATCCTCATCACAGCTTTAGTATCCCTGCTGTGAGCTAATCGTTCAAATAACATTGAATTAATCTGTCTTTTTAACTCACGAACTGACCAGCTATTTTGGATTGACTCTTGTTCATAAAAAGAACGAGCAAACGGCTCTTCTACTTTCAGGAGTTCACAGTAATGGGACCAGGAAAGCATCGGTACAAATTCGCCAGACAGTGTCTTGGATTTTCCAGCCGGTGTTTGGAATTTCTCTTCCTCAGATTTCCAAGACAGTGTCTTGGATTTTCCAAAGGTAATGTAAAATTTCCTCATTAGTCTTAGATTCTCTGCGGAGAAACCTCTTCCAAATTTGGCAGTCATGTCTGCCGAAAGTCTCTTGAGTAACTCCTCCCCATAGTCTGCTCGTGCCCTGCCTTTCTGTTCAAATTCTACTATCTCACGACCAATCTCCCAGTATGCCAATACTTGAGCTTTGTTTATTTCTCTAACTACCTTAGTTCTTGCCGCAATCAGAATATCGGTAATCCTGTTAATCAAATCAGGGTAAGTGGATATACTTATAGCTTTGTTCATATCTTGACCTCGATCACTTTATTTGTATCGTTTCCGAATTCATATTATATTCACAAGCCTTTATCTTATTTTACCACCAATTTTAAAAAATGTCAAGAACTTTTTTGGGGGGAGGTTTGCTCTTACCCCTCCCTGATTTTTCTCCTTGACTTTTATTATTTTTTATAGTATAATCCTTACCAAGACATAAGACAACACCTACCTACCGCAGGCAAGTCTCGTGAAAGTCCCTGTCAAGAATATTCCTGCAGTGGCAAGCCACTGCACTCCATAGGAAGGTAAGAAATAAATAAAAAAAATTCCGTGTTCTCCGTGTCCTTCGTGGGAAAAAATACCCGCCCACTAAGAACACGAAAGACACTAAAAAATACAAGTTATAAAAAGGATAAGAATAAATAAAAAGGATTCCGTGTTCTCCGTGTTTTTCCTGCCTGACGGTAGGCAGGCGTGGGAGGATTTATTATAAAGGTCTGTGGTTAGTGTTGCACTATTAAAAAAGGAGGTTAGATGCGTGGATTACCAAAGAGATGTCTCTTTCTACTCCTTGTGGCAGTTACTGCCTTTTCCTATCCAAGGCATAAGGTAACATTCACCTATGAAGACGAATCTGCAAAAACAGTCCATCTCGTTGGGACTATGAATGGATGGGATAAGACCTCAACACCATTTTCAAAAAAGGATGCAAAATTTGGGGTCACGGTTGAACTCTATCCGGGTGAATACGAATATAAGTTCCTCATAGATGGGGAAAAGTGGATAACCGACCCAAATAACGAACTCATATGTCCCGGGAAATATAAAAACTCACTACTAATTGTTGGCAGTGAGGAAGAGATAGAAAAGATTAAGGGTGAATTGAGAGAGAGAGCAAAACTCGTTACGAAAATTGAGGAACTGGCTCAGGGCAAGACACCATTTAGATTCGCAGTTCTTGGTGACAACAGGGGTAATCCTAAGGTGTATAAAACCCTGCTTGAGAAGATTTTCTCACTTGCGCCCAACCTTATGATGAATACAGGAGACCTTATTACGAATGCCGGACACCTTTACCAGTGGGATGAATTTATAGAACTATCATCGGGTTATGATTTTCCCATCCTCCCCGTTGTGGGGAATCATGATGTGGACAATCCAAGGTCAGAGAAGATGTACAGGGATATATTTGTTCTCCCAGATGAAGAAGTCTATTATTCATTCGCCTACGGCAATTCTCAGTTTATTGCACTGGATTCAGAGATCCCTGGTGAGGAAAGTAAAATAACAGGAGAACAACTTGAATGGCTAAGAGTGACCCTAAAAGAAAATTCTCCCTCAAACAGGTTTGTCTTTCTTCACAGACCCTTATACCCTGATTCTCTTATAGGTAGCCACTTCGGAAACTGTCTGGATAAATATCCAGAGGAAAGGGACAGCCTGCTGGCACTTTTAAAGATGTATAAAGTAGATATTGTATTCGTGGGGCATGAGCACCTCTTTAGAAAATCTGCCCACGATGGAATTATTCAAATTATCACAGGTGGTGCAGGCGCCCCACTCTACGCAGCAGAAGAAGACGGTGGTTTCTATCACTTCGTCCTTGTGGATGTTGAAGAAGAAAAGATAAAGGGGACACTGTATAAACTAAAGGATGGTGATTTTATAGTGACATCAATATTTCTCCTTGAATGATTTATGTTACTCTTTCTCCTTTACATAATCCTGATGCCGTCGTATCATGGAGATGCAAGCAAAAAAGGGGACAGGCTACTTTTTTCTGATGTATGATTGATAAACAGGTAAAGGGAGTTGGGCAGGCAGGCGTTGACAAATAATCCGTGTAATCAGCGTTCACCCCGTTAAATAACTCAAAATAAACACCAGAGTGCTACTAAAGCAGTTCTATTTAACGGGGTAAATCTGCGTCCTAAATAATACCACTGAAAGTAATATGGGCCCGGAGGGACTCGAACCCCCGACCCGCTGATTATGAGTCAGCTGCTCTAACCAACTGAGCTACGGGCCCAACTGTATTTTAACACAAAAATGTAAAATTGTCAAGCAAAAAAATACCCTCATATTTCACCAGGGAGTGAGGGCAAACTTTATAGCTTATTGGTAAAGGAAAAGGCAATAGGCACGGTCTTTGAGCGTACAAATATATTTGGCACGAATTGAATTCGTGCCTACAAACGCTAATGCTTCTTCTGTGGTTTTAAGCTATGAATTCACACAAAAAGAAACACACAATACAACCAAAGAAAGGTCTCTCCCAGTCATTTTTACAAAGCAGGGGGATGGCGAAAAAGATTGTAGATGCACTCTGCATATCAGATGAAGATACAGTGCTGGAAGTTGGCCCTGGGACAGGCATACTTACGGAATTTCTTGTTCAGAAGGCAAAAAAGGTGATAGTGGTTGAGAAGGACGAGAGACTGGTACGGGTTATAAAGGAGAAATTTAAAAACACCAAAAACATTGTGATATGGGAAGGTGATATATTAAAAGAGGATATAAAGGATATTTCAGAAGGCCAAAGATTGAAACTCATCTCCAATCTTCCATATTCTATATCAAAGCAATTTCTCTATCTCCTGCTGGAGAATAGGGCGTATTTCTCATGTGCCGTTCTTACACTTCAGAGGGAAGTCGCACAGAGAATGGCTGGGCAGTTAGATAAAAAGTCATACGGCACTCTATCAATTATGTATCACTGCTTCTCTGATACAGAGATTCTTTTTCCTATCCCTCCATCCTTCTTCTATCCAAGACCAAAGGTCTCATCCCTTGTGGTGAGAATAGAATTTCTTGATACTCCAAGATACCTAATAGATGACTACAACAGTTTCTTTTCGTTTGTAAAGACCTGCTTTACATCAAGGAGGAAGATGCTAAGGAAGACCCTGGGCTTACCCGGTCCCTTGGGAGAAAAAAGACCGGAAGACCTCACACCAGAGGAGGTTGTGCGCATCTGGAGAGCAAAGTAGATTGTGGACGAGTGGCAATTTGCCCCTACAGGATTATTCACCACGAAGGGCACGAAGAACACTAAGAGGTTTTAGATTACAGATTGTAGTCAAGACGTCGTTGTGTTGTTACATCGTTGCGTCAATTACTTAATTACTTATTTTATTTACCTAATGACCAATGACTAATGACCAATGACCTAACAACAAATGCTAATTGCTAACTTTGCATTGCTAATTGATATTGGTAATCTTTGTCTTTATATAATCGTTTGAATCCGATATTATACTCCAGGATATTCCTCTCTGGACGAGGTAATTTATAAGTTTCCTTTTGGTCTTATCATCCCTCGTCCTGTGGGTGCGTAGCCACCTATCAATAAGGTTTATCGCTGTCTTTTTTCCATCAACAGGCACATCAGCAAGTGCTCTGTCTATAACCTCCCTTTTTACCCCCAGTCTGAAAAGGTCATTTTTCAATCTGTAGATACCCCTTCTATCCCTGAAGGTCTCAATGAAGTAGACCGCAAAGTCATAATCGTTTATAAGTCCACTCTGCTCAAGTCTGGAAACGGTCTTTTCTGCTATATCGGGCGTAAATTTCTTCTCTTTCAGTCTTCGCAGTAGTTCTCTTCTCGTTCTCGGTCTGTATGAGAGAAGATTAAGCGCGTAATCCTTTGCCCTTACATTCTCTTCAAGATTTCTTATCTTCCCAAGCTCCTCCTCTGTGAGTTCTTTCCCCTCATACAGGTCCATTTTAAGGAGTGTCTCTTCACTTACTGCAAGCGAAAACTCGCCGTCTATATATATATTGAATCTCTTTTTCCCTTTTTTAATCTTACTTATCTGCATATTTTGTTAAATTTTTTGACGCAGATTAACGCAGATGAAATAGATTTCAGATTACAGATTGTAGTATTATCGCGACCAGGAGGTCGCTCCCACAATTACCCAATTACCTAATAACCCAATGACCTAATTACCTGATAGCTTGATCGCTCGATAGCCTCTCCACCCTACGGTTTCATTATCACCTTGATTGCCTCTCCTCCTTTAGCAACCAGATCGAACCCCTTCTGTATTTCGTTCAACGGTAGTATGTGCGTTATCATCTCTTTCACCCTGATCTCGCGAGACCATATGAGTTCTATCGCCTCCAGATTATCCTGAGGCACAGCTGCATAGGTGCTTGTCAGGGTCACTCCCTTATTCCATAGATCGAACAGATGCATAGAAACATTGACACCCGGTTCAGTTGGTGCAAAAAAGAGAACCCATCCTCCCCTGTCTACGGAATGTAGACCCTGTTCAATTGCAGAGATGTCAGCAGTGCAGATTATTACACGGTCAGCAGGTCTACCCCCATTAGTATCGCAGACCCTCTGTGGCACATCTTCTCTAGCATCTATTACAACATCCGCCCCAAAAGCCCTGGCAGCCTTAAGCCGATATTCGTTTATATCGGTAGCTATAACCTTGTCAGCCCCATTCACAAAGGCAAGTTGTATGTGGAGAAGTCCAGATATACCACTCCCTATAACAAGCACAGTATCACCCTTGCCTATCTTTGCTATCCTTTGACCTCTCACAACGCATCCGAGGGGTTCTACAAATGTTCCGTCTTCAAAGGATATCTCGTCGGGTAAAAGGTAGACACCTCTTTCCACATTTATCCTTGGCACTCTTATGTATTCCGCAAAGCCACCGGGATCAAAGTTTGTTGATCGAAGTGTGTCACACAGGGTATGATAGCCTTTGATGCAATATCTGCACTTATCACAGGGCACATGGTGGGTAACAAACACTCTGTCTCCCACCTTATAGCCCTCCACGCCCTTTCCTATCTCTACAACCATTCCTGTTACCTCATGCCCCAATACACGGGGAGCCTTTTTTATCCTGTACCACTCCATAACATCACTGCCGCAGATGCCACATGCCATCATCTTTATGAGCATCTCACCATCCACGATCTTTGGAATAGGCATCTCTTCCACCCTTACATCATCGTTTTTATAATACATCCCTACCTTCATACTACTCCTCGTTGTTTGTTATTTTGTGTATAATATTAACCACACAAGCCTGCCCCTGCGGTAGGCAGATAAGCCTTTGGAATTAAGGCGTCAGCCTTTGGAATTAAGGCGTCAGCCTTTGGAATTAAGGCGTCAGCCTTTGGAATTAAGGCGTCAGCCTTTTATAAAACCCTTACGGGTGAATTCCAAATCCTTACGGATTAACCCCAAGTTCCGCACTAATTGGGCATAAACACTGAAATAGCTTAAAATCACTTTTGAATTCGGTAGCACAACTTTGCTCTTTGAAAATATTATATACCAATACTCCGTAAGTAAGAATGGG
>Ga0210049_1004688_pt1 | contig 11906 bp, 10 predicted proteins | sample CryGeyCG2014_300_2_FD_183964 | JGI IMG/M metagenome (GOLD analysis project Ga0210049, IMG submission 183964) | Groundwater microbial communities from aquifer - Crystal Geyser CG06_land_8/20/14_3.00 (SPAdes) (version 2) | ecosystem: Environmental > Aquatic > Deep subsurface > Groundwater | place...
ATAAATCTTGTAGTCATATTGAATAATTTAGATAAATATTTGATAACTCTAAATTATCCCAGCCGGTTTATTCAAAAGCGGACATTTCTATTCTTGCGGAGGCGGACATTTCTATTCTTGTGTAAGATTAACCTATTTGCGATTGACATAGATATTTTTTCAGATTATAATCAAAGCATCACGATGACTGGATAGGCTTAAGGTTTCGACCGATTGCCGATGCCAGTCACTAGTTTTTTAAGTTCCAAACTTCCTTTTAGTCTATCAATCCTAACAATAAATTTCGAGAAAGGTTTTAAAAGTCTTGAATAGTGTTTATTTGGTGCCAATAATAATAAAAGTTTATCTTTATCTACTAAATATTCTATTAAACAACGAAAGTCTCCGTCATCAGAGACAATAATAGCTTTTTCATAACTTTTAAATTGAATCATTGTATGGAGAACTAATTCAGCGTCAACGTTTCCTTTTATTATGATGTTGCTTCCTACACGGCGTTCCAGTGTCGGTTTAAAAATCAAAATAAATCCACACTCCTGCAAATAAGCGTACAATAACTCATTTCCTGTCACCTGACCGATAAACACATATGCCTTCAAAACGTTGTATTTATTGCGAAGATACTGCCGAAACTTCCGCCAATCAAGTTTCCAACCTTGTGAACGCACACCAAGGTTAAGATTCTGACTATCGATAAAAACATAATTATTAGCCATGTCTGGATTTAAAAAAACTGCCAAAAAAACAATTTTAATTGATACTATAAATATTAAGATAAATTTATTGAATATACAAGAAGCAATGTAAGAATTCACGGTCTTTGACAAAATAATGTTTTTTCCTGTAGTGGAACGATTCATCGTTCTATAAACATTCATATATGTATCAATCTATTGATAGATTGATACATTCGTAAAAAAAAGATAAAGACAATAAAATCAGGGCAATCAAAAATATTAATTGATGTATTACAATGTGGTTTTGTCAATAAGAGTGAGCTCTTTCGAAGCAATGAAAATGACAAAATCATTAAAAGCGGTTAAAATGAAACCGGGGAGCGAAAAGATAATGTTTAATTTTGCTTAATATATTTTTCATAATAATTTTTTTATGCTTTTATTATCCAATAAAGATTCCATCTGAACAATAGCAATTTGATTTAGTTGGATCAATCGTTCCGACTGCGACAGACCTCTCCGAATCAAATCTGCATTAATTCCTTCTAAATTAGCCAAGACCACAAGTTGAGTTACGTCTGAATAATCACGAATATTTCCTTCCTTTTTTGAATTTTCATCTCGCCATTCCTTGGCTGTTTTCCCAAATAAAGCAACATTGAGTACATCGGCCTCATTAGCATAAACCATATTTACTCTGTTTATAGAGATGTTTTCAGGAATCAAATGTTTTTTAATTGCGTCTGTGTGAATTTTATAGTTAATTTTGGTAAGAGTCCGTTTAACATCCCAGCCAAGTGCAAGTTTTTTACTTTCTTCTTCTTTGAGTCGTTGAAATTCCTTGATTAAATACAGTTTAAATTCTGGTGATAACCAAGTTGCAAATTCAAAGGCAATATCTTGATGGGCATACGTTCCCCCGTACCTACCAGCGATAGACTTAATACCAATCGCTCTTGTTTGTTTAACCCAAAATGATGAAGAAACGATGAACCCATTGGATCCAGATTCATTTTTAATCTTATGGAATTCAATAAGATTAAAATGAGATTATGTACTTGTTCCCATGCGCCCATAAATTGAATTGTGTACTTTGTTGAAAGCCAATTGGCAATAACGACTCCGCTATCGTATGACTTAAACTTTGCCATGTCCGTCAAAGAAATATAGTCCGACTCATTCTGCTTAAAGGTAACTATTTCGATGCCTTTAACGATAATTTTTTGTGACTTCTTATTGACCATATTTATTTCTATAATTAGCAACAATATCGCCACCGGCTGTTTTATGCCCCCATTCTTTGAATATGGCTATTTTTGTTATTTCTTTCATAAACGCCTACACAAAAAGGCTGTCAAAAAAGACAGTTTTTACTAATATTCTAATCTTAGGAAATATCTGAAGAAAATACTGGGGAAAGGATAGGCAAAAAGGAAATTAGAGAATTCTGTAGCGGGTACTTCTTCCCATGCCAATTCTTTCAGCTTTTTTAAGTTTTATAAGTTTTTCCAACACTTGATTAACGGTAGGACGGGCTACATTTGTCTTTTCAGCAATATTGCCTGGCGTGGCCTCTTTAACTTCTTGTAAATATTCCAAAATGGTTAGTTGTTTGCCAGATAATGTTTTTTCCACATTGTCCGCAGTCAGCAGTTCGACAGCTTGTTTTGACTGATCAAAAATAATATTCAAGAAAAAAGTTAACCAAGGCACGATATCCGCCTTTTCAGATTTAAAAGTAATTTGTGTTTTTCTTAAAGCAACGTAATATTCTTGTTTCTTTTCCTCAACTAATTTCTCATGAGATACGTAAGGCATATAAAGATAACCCGCTTGAAGCATTAAAAGATTGGTTAGAATTCGGGATAAACGACCATTGCCATCACGGAAAGGATGGATCTTTAAAAATTCGACCACAAAATTAGCCACGATCAACAAGGGATGATATTTTTGTTCTTTAATAGCTTTTATTGTCCACTCGACTAACTCCTGCATTTCAATAGGAGTCAAATAAACCGGTGTCGTATCAAAAATGGTTCCGATAATATTACCCTTGGCATCAACCATCTGTACTTTATTTTCAGTTACTTTATATTGCCCCCGGTGAAAAGAATCTTTCTCAACATACTTAAGGATTTCCTGATGAAAATGCTTTATGGTTCCTTCATTCAGTTTGATTGACTGCCAAGAATCGAAAACATTTTTCAAAAGCTCATAGTAACCTCTAACTTCCTGTGTATCGCGGTCTTTGAATTTTTGCATAGAAATACCTCTCAACAGGTCTTCTACTTCGGAATCGGAAAGCTTAGCTCCCTCGATACGAGTGGAAGCACCGGTCGAAGTGATAAGCACGGATTGTTTAAGCCTGCCCAATACCTGCGGGTGTAAATTAACGCCAGCCGACCAGCTACCCTTAAGCTCATCAATTGAGGCTATTTGGGTAAGAATGTTGGCCGGAAGTGATTCCAGCCTTTGATCAAATTTGATAATATCTGTCATAGGTCATATATATTAAACTGACTATATAAGATTATATGAGATTATATAAGATTAGAGGCTTATTTGTCAAGAGATTGACAGTAACCGTTCAAGATTTGACAAAACGTCCGTGTTTCTTTAAGCTGATATTATGATGAAATGTTTTTCTTTTAGCTTTCCAAAGTCTATTATCGCAGGGTAATTAGGTGTTGATTTTTGAAAAAATATCTAGTAAACTGCTTATTATATCGTTCAAGTGAATGATACATTCACTAAGCTAACTCCCCCCGGTTCATTACGACCCGGGGGTTTTTGTTATATAATGGATTTATATGGCAAAAATACTCGTCCAATTTGACGAAGTAATTTTTATAAGAAAGCCAAAAAAATTGCTCCCACGCTACACTTAATTCACTTTAATTACTTTTCCCTTGCGTCCTTAATTACAAAAGTACAACCTTATACAACCACTTATTATGTTGGGGAAATCAAAAAATATCCAGGAAATAAGAAGTCTCAGATTTTGTACGCCAGCCAGTAAGCGCTCTTTTCAACACTACGAAAACAAAATATAGAAATAAAGCTTGGATACTTGCTTATGAATAACGGAATATTTCATGAAAAAGGTGTTGATGTGCTAATTGCAGTAGATCTTGTGAGAGGTGCAATCAAAAACGAATATGACATTGCATATTTATTTTCTTCAGACACGGATCTTATCCCTGCAATCAAAACTGCGCGGGATGAGGGAAAAAAGGTAATTTATGTAGCATTTGAAAATATTATAAGCCGGGCCCTACAGAAAAATTGCTCTTCGTACGTCGTGATTAATCAAAAAACGTTGCTACGTCATGCAAAATAATCATTCAAATAATTTTAATTGTTCGCTGGGTATTTTCTTCTTTTTTATTTTCGGTTTCACAGGCGGTTGTTTGAACAGGTTTTTCTCCAGCCGGTAGGTGTTTGCCCGTTGGAGATGACCGCGAAGCGCGCTTAACGAAACTTTTTTCGGGATTATACATTTATCGTTTGGTTTATTGGTAATATTTACGGTTTTGGCGTTGGTGTTGCCAATGAAGATTGTGAACAGTTAGCGGTATTCTCCGTTCCGCGAACAAAGTACTCTTTTCTGCCATAATAACAGTTTTTTTCTACGATATTATCCGGTTTTTCATACCACTTATTACCTGCCCCATAATTTTTTAATAGGTAACTCATCACTCTATTCCAAATTGGCGCGGCTCCGGTTATCCCTGAAGTCAAATATGGATTCATTGGCGTATTGTCATTATTTCCGACCCAGACAACGACTAAAAATTCTGGGGTATAACCGATCGTCCAGTTATCTTTTTTTTCATTGGTCGTTCCTGTTTTTACAGCGACCTTATATCCGGGAATTTCAAGAGCTGAACCGGATCCAAAAGCAAAAGTTCTGGCAAAATTATCAGAAAGAATATCACTAATGATGAAAGCGATAGCCGGATCAATTTCTTTTATTTTAAACGGGGTCATCTCACGTAAAATATTTCCGGTATTATCCTCAATTTTTTGAAAATAATTTATTGGCATTCTATAACCCTGATTGGCTATGACACCAAAAGCTTCGGCCATATCTACCATCGTGACTTCTCCACCGCCAAGCGTTAGTGACAATCCATAACGCGATCTATCATTCCAAGTGTTAATACCCATTTTTGTGGCAAAATCAATAAAATTATCTACTCCTAAATTATTTAAAGTCCGAACAGCCGGTATATTATATGAATTGGCTAATGCATAGCGGAGGGGCACTTTTCCATGAAATTTATTATCATAATTGACCGGACGATACGACTCCGATCCGGCAATATTAAAAACTGCAGGTGAATCGTCAAGGATGGAGGCAGCTGTATAACCTTTTTGTAAGGCATAGGAATACATAATCGGTTTAATTGAACTACCCGGTTGACGCAGTGCCGTCGTGACATTAAAGGCTCCGGTAGGCTGATTGAAATAATCCACCGAGCCCACCATCGCCAAAATCTCACCGGTTGACGGCCGGGTAATTAAAATTGCCCCATTAGTCACATTTAAATAATTAATCTTATCTAATTCCTCCTTGAGAATTTTTTCCGCTTGTTCTTGAATTTTATAATCCAAAGTTGTTTTTACCTTTAACCCACCCTCTTCGACAGTTTTAATTCCATAATAATTTTCAAGTTGATTTTTACTATAAAAGACAAAGTGAGGCGCCCGAATGGCTGTTTTTGGCGGTAATACTTCCACTTTTGACTTTTGACTTTTGACTTTTGATTCTTCGTTTATATATCCTTGATTTTTCATTGAAGTCAAAACTTCATTTCTTCTTTTTAAAGCAATCTCCGGATTTATATATGGAGAATATAATGAAGGCGCTTGCGGAAGACCTGCTAATAAGGCTGCCTCTTCGATTGTTAGATCTTTGGCTTTTTTTCCAAAATACGTCTTTGATGCTTCCTCAATTCCGTAGGAAGATCCTCCATACGGGACTTGATTAAAATACATTTCAAGAATTTGTTCTTTACTGTAAATTTTTTCTGTCCATATCGCCAAAATTACTTCTTTAATTTTTCTGGATAATGTTCTCTCAGGAGTTAATAATGCTGTTTTTACAAGCTGTTGAGTGATAGTAGAGCCACCCTGTAAATTTTTATTTATGATCATTTCCTTAACCGCTCTTATCATTCCGGAAAAAACAGCCACTCCCTGATGTTTATAAAAATCTTTATCTTCAATCGCAATCGTTGCTTCCGCTACATAAGGTGGCAGTTCTTTTAGGATAACCGGCGTTCTATTTTGTTCCCGATAAATTTCATAAAGCAATGTGTTATTTCTATCATATATGTGAGTTGATAATGGATAGTTTACTTTTCCAATATTGTATGGGGATGGCAATTCTCTAATAAAAAAATATGACTGTAGTATTGAAACAAAAATTGAAGTAATAAAACAACCTAATAAAAAATATTTTATTTTTACGGGAACCTGTATCTTGGGTAATTTTATCTTTTTTTCCCTAACAAAAAATATTGGGTAAAATATTATTTTCTGGGTATATTCACCTATCAATATAAAAAAATTGACTAAATAGTATAGTCCCTGACTCATTTTCATGGCTGAATTTTACCATATATTATAGGTTTATTCAAGACTATATTTTCGTAAGTTTGGCTGTCACGACCAACCTTTCAAGCCATGTCCCCGGAGGTTCACAGGTAATCAAAGTCAAATAAGAATCGTCCCTTTTTTGCTCTAATACGGAAATATTAGTAGGCTTGACGATAAATAAAGTCGTTACCTCGTATTGATATTCATATTCTCCAACATTTACATATATTTTGTCCCCTTTTTCGAGGGAAGAGAGATAAGTAAAAATTGTCTTATAGTCTTTTGGGTTATATAACTGGGGTAAAGTAGAGTGACCAAAAATAGCCACATTGCCATATTCTCCAGGCAGAGATTGAGGTAAATAATGGACAAGGCTTTTTGCTAAATCTTCCCCTCCAACCATCACCCTGGCTTTTTTAATATTAAGCTTAGGAATTGACAAGGTGTATTCTTTAACAGTTAACTGTGATGGTTTATTCAACTGAGGAGACGCCGGAAACCAAATACTCGCTTGAATATAATCCCTCAGGTTATTAGAAAAAATATTAAATGTGCCCAATACTGAATTGGCGTTTTTCAATGAAGATGCTGAACTATCATCTGAAATTGGCATATTAATATTATTTTTTAAAAATAAATTTGAATAGATAGTGAAAGATATAATGGGATAAAATGACCAAAATAAAAGAGCCGCCCCAAAAATTAAAAAAATATAGGAAAAAAAATTAGCTGTTCTTTTTTTGCCGGAATAATGTTTCTTTTTTAAATAAATATGAAGAGCCATAGTTATAAACTCGAATTCTTTAAATTGATATTTTTTATAAAAAAAGGTAGATAATTTTTAAAAATCGGCAACGGTTCATCAATATTTATATTGTAACCATCTATTTTAAATCGACTTTTTAAAATTTCGTTAATTTTTGATTCATTTTTACCAAGAACACTTTTTTTAATTTCATCAGGCAATATGTTAATAATTGCTTTTGCTTTAATTTTTGCATCTATTGTTAAAAATTTATCATCCTTACTTATTTTATTAACTGTATAAATAATATTTTCGTTTTTTAAATTGTAATCGTTATTAATCTCTGGTTTAAGTAATAGTAAAATTTTATCAATAAATGTTTTTTTATTATATAAATACTGAGTGGTGTTAACAGTTGCCTGAAGAGTTAATTTGTTACTTTCCTCACCGATTTCCTTCGAAAAAATCATTTTATTAAAGTCTGTTTCAGAAAGAGATGATGCTATAATTTCGTCAGACGATATTTTTATTGAAGGTATTTTATTCTTTGCTTTATCGATAATTGATTCTTTTAAATTCTCTTGATCTTTTTTAGAAACAGTTTGAACTTGCTTTTTACTACCCCCGGAAAAAGCTGAATCATTCACGGCAAAAAATGTCGCTGATGACAATCCTTCAATAGAAAATCTTTGACTTTTTGATATGTTACCTTCTGTGCCTATTTGACTGGCAGTAACCGTGCCGTTATTTTTCCCCGGCAGTTTAGCCGATCCATCGGCAGTTAAAGTTGAGGAGGCGACTTTAATATCAGCATCGAGAACGAAAGGCAAATTGGCTGTCTGCAAAACAGTCCCTTTTGAAAATATTTTTTCCTTATCATCAAAATTATGAATTGTCACTTGACCACGAGCTTTATCTCCAATTTCCGTTTTTCCTGTCGTATTAATATTTTCAGTAAAATCTGCCGAGGCGCTTGCTATCCGATAACCAACATCTATCTTCACATTTTTTTCTACCACTTGAGTTGGCAAATAAAGGGTTAGTACGGCTTGATGGAAAAAATATTCATTAATAAATAAACCGATTATAATTATAAAAATGCCTATAAAAATAAATATTTTTCCCAATAAATTATATTTAAAAGTATTTTGTTTGGTTTTTATTTTAAAAATATTCAATAATTTGTCCTTAAATTCTTTAAATATTTTAAAATAATTTGTTTTTGGTAACTCACTTTCCCTATCTACATTTTTTTCTGAAATATCCTGATTAACTATAAAACCAAAATTTTCCCTTTGGTTGGACGATGCATTATCTTTTATTTGCTCACCAAAAATATTCATTAATCCATTAATGACTTCGTCTTCTGATAATATATCTACTTTAGGAATTTGGATAAAGAAATCGCTACTCCAGCGATGACTCAGTATCTTAGTTGCCGTATCGTTTAGGTCGTCAGAATCGTACAATATAATACGTGATGGTAAAATGACATTTTTCTTTATTTCTTCAAAACCTTCAGTTAGGTCGGCGATAATATTATCTGTCCTTGCCATAACTTTTTTTGAATTTATTTTCCCTCCTATAAAAGTAAAAATTCCAACTTGAGTTTTATCTATTTCTATTAATATGGCGTTTAAAGAAATTTTATCCTCTTTTTGCAAATAGAAACTAATCGCTTCAAAACATTCAATATAACCCATTGGTTTTAAATCCAATGATTTTGTCAATTTTTTTATTTTTTGTAAATATACCGGTTTTATATCGGCTATTTTTTCATCAACGAGATGGGAATAAACGAATATGATTGTGTTTTGTATTTCTAAATCAAGATTTTTTTCTAATTTATATAACGCTTCATCAACGTCATTAGTCAGATTTTCCCAACTATTAGTGTAGTTAAATTTTTCCCGATCAACCAATTCCAATTGGTTATTTTCTTTTAAAAAAACCATCACTATTCCCCTATCTTCTTTTAAGAAGATACCTAAATAAAATTCTTTATGTTCTTTTTTTGAAAAAAAAGGTATATTCATATGTACAAATATAATACGAATCTACGAATTTATCCGAATTCTACGAATTATGCGAATATTGTTTTTAAAGTTTTATTCGTATATTCGTATTATTCGTATTTCTTTATTCGTTGTATTCGTATTATTAATTTATGTTATATTTTGTAAACACCTGATCTATTCCGGATTTAGCCGTTGTCAGTGCTTCTTTATAGGAAACTCCCAAAATCGTACTATTGATTGCATTTTCCAAGTATTTGATTATTTCATCATTCAGCCCATTATCCGCTGTTCTGGAGATTAATGGTAACGATGTTAAATTATTTGCCTCTTTTATTATTGCGCTCAGATAGGAATCTTGAGCTAAAAGTGGCGCTAAATCAACTCGAGAATATGGTTCGCCAAAAGGCCTTATCTTACTTTCAATTTCATATAATTTGGTCATATTTTCTTTTTCAGTTAAGAATTTTAAAAATTTCCATGCTTCAATCTGATTATTGCTAAATCTTGATACCCCTTCAACCCAATATGAGGAGACTGATATTAACGGCGTACCGGGAACAACCGGGACTGGAACGACTTTCATATCAATATCAGGATTGGCTGCTTTTATAGAGATAATTTCCCAAGATGGAACAATAATTATCGCCACCTTTTCTTGAATAAAAGCTGTTGTTGAATTTACCATTTCTTCAGTCCAATAGCCCTGTGGTGGTTCACTAAATTTCCGATAGATTTCTAATGCTCCAGACGCTTCTTCTTGATTTAGTTTATTTAAAGCTCCACCGTTCTGTAATAATAGTAATCCAAAAATATCTGAAAAATGGTCCACATTAGAAGCAGTCCCCATAGCAAGACCTGAAGTAATTAGTTTGCCGGAACGGTCTTTAACTGTTAATTTTGGAACAATTTGAGTGATATCATCCCAGGTTGAGGGAGCGGTAGATATTCCCGCCTTTTTAAAAAGCCCTTGATTATAAACTAAGACTAAACCATCAATCTCCAAGGGTAAACCGTAATAATAATTACCAACTTTAAGGTCTTTTTTATGAACCGGGTAAAAAGTTTTATCAAATTCTTCTCCGCTCATAATTGTTGGTGGTAAAGGTGAGACTATATCTTTTATTTCCGGTAGCCAGGTATTATGAAATCGAAAAATGTCAGGTTTTTCCACCGCTCCTTGGTTACCACCTTCCGCCTTGCTTCGGCTAACTAATTTTTCCCGGTAGCTTAGAGGGTCCATCTTCTGATAATTTATTTTTACGTTCGGATATTTTTGTTGATAAGCTTTTATCAATGGTTCCATCACCTCTTTTTCTTCCCAGAGGCCCCAATAAATTAAACTAACAGCCTTATTCTTTGGTTTCCCAAAAAAAATAGCTTTTATAATTATTAAAAGAAGAATCAAAAAAACGATCGCACCGGCAATTATAAATATATTCTGACGGCTATTCTCTTGATAAACAGGTGGCGGTGAATTTTCAAAATCTAAATCTTGAGGGGTTTCTTCAATTACAGGCTCATTATTTATATTACCTTGATTTTCTTCCTTGATTATTTTATCATCATCCATACCATTATGATATCAAAAAATACAAATTTAAAAGGCAATATTTTTTTTCCACTAATGATCGTTATCGGTTTTATTGCCATAACATCTATCGCCTTTATTTTTTTAAAAAATGAAAAAAATATTGCTGATAAAATTTATCCAAACGTCTACCTTGATAACCAAGATTTTGGCCTAAAAAGAAAGGATGAGATAATTAATTTTTATAATAAAAAGTCGTCAAAACTTAAAAATACATCGATAACTGTTTTTTTTGAAAACGAACCGGTCGCCACTTTTTCTGCCCAATCAATTGGACTAGAATACGACGGAAAAACAATCGCGGAAAGAGCTTATCTAATCGGACGATCGAGTAATTTACCTTCTGAATACTTACAAAAAATTTTAACTATTTTTAATTTAAAAAAATTCTATTTTGAAAGCCAAATCGAATATGAAAATAGCGATATTAAAGATTTTTTGTCACTTTCTGAGGATAAATATAATTTACCGGCAAAAAATGCTTTATTTAAATTTGATAAAGGGAAAGTTGTTGAATTTAGAAAAGAAACGGAAGGTCTAAAAATAATGTCAAAACAATTCCTTCTTGATTTTGATAAGGTTGTCAGTAATTTAAAAACCGATATAACTAATAAAAAGATTATCTTAAATTCTGAAGTTATCAAACCGGAAATAAAATTATCGGATATCAATGAATACGGAGTCGAGGAGTTAATAGCAGTCGGCAAATCTGATTTCACTCATTCTATTCCTCAAAGAATTCATAATCTGACTATAGCGGCTTCAAAATTTAATGGCGTCTTAATTCCTAAAGGTAAGGAATTTTCTTTTAATGAAACGGTCGGAGAAATCTCATCACTGACCGGTTATCAACCGGCCTATGTTATAAAAGAAGGAAAAACCGTTTTAGGAGATGGTGGGGGTGTTTGCCAAGTGTCAACGACTTTATTTAGAGCTGCTTTAAATGCCGGATTACCTATTATTGAACGTAACGCCCATGCTTACCGTGTCGGTTATTATGAGAATGATTCCCAACCTGGTTTTGATGCGACCATCTACGGTCCAACCGTTGATTTGAAAATCAAAAATGATACACCCGGTTATATTTTGATTGAGACAGAAGTCGATGCTGAAAATAATTTATTGTATTTTAAATTTTATGGAAAAAAAGATAATCGGCGGGTGGAAATTTCTAAGGCAACCGTTTATGATTTTGTCCCAGCGCTTCAACCTAAATACCAGGACGACCCAACTCTAAAAAAGGGAATTACTAAACAAATTGATTTCCCGGCCTC
>Ga0210049_1004694_pt1 | contig 11896 bp, 8 predicted proteins | sample CryGeyCG2014_300_2_FD_183964 | JGI IMG/M metagenome (GOLD analysis project Ga0210049, IMG submission 183964) | Groundwater microbial communities from aquifer - Crystal Geyser CG06_land_8/20/14_3.00 (SPAdes) (version 2) | ecosystem: Environmental > Aquatic > Deep subsurface > Groundwater | place...
TACGGTAAGACCAACTGCTACGCCAACAGTAACACCCACACCACAACCAGAATGCTATCAATCTTGTTCTCAATCTATTAACGGAGATGACAATTGCCCTTCAAATTTGGTATGTAAATCAGTTAATGGAGAATATATTTGTGTTAATAATACATGTCCACAAAATCAAACTTGTACTTGCAGCGCAACTCCCACACCTACAGCTACTGCTTCTCCAACACCAAATCCCACCCCAACCCCTACTCCTCAGCCAGGATGTTATGACAGTTGTTCATCGGATTCAGATTGTCCAAACGATTTACTATGCCGCAGTGTTAATAATGTTAATAAATGCTTAGATATTAATTGTCCATCTGAGTCTGATTGCACATGTAATACTACTACTCCCAAAGAGCCAGAACTTCCCAAAGCTGGAGGTATTCCTCCTACTATTATTTTTGCTTTGGGTGGTATTATTATCGTTTTGCTTGGTTTAGTTTTCTAACCTTAAATATATGAAAATAGATGTATTATCTTTATTTGATAAAGGTATTAAATTAAATTTATATACAGTTCTTCTAATTGTTATCTTAATATTTTCCTTTTTAACTAAGGCTTGGAATATTGCCAGTCCTGACGAATACTATTTTGATGAAATTTACTATGGTTTTACAGCAGAACAATATGCTTTGGGCAATACTAAAGCTTGGGTTTGGGATTTCACTCCACCAAAAGGCTTTGCCTATACTTGGGATCATCCACCAACAGGCAAATTAATTATGTCATTTTTTATATCAATATTTGGTATAAATAGTACAAGTCGTAGAATGGCTCCTTTATTAGCAGGTTCATTCCTCCCATTAATCGTCTATCTGATAGCTTTGACTTTATTCCCCAAAAATAAATTGTTGGCCATAATTGCCGCTTTTTTAACTACATGCGAAGGTCTTGTATTAAGCTTATCTCGAATTGCTCTAACAGATAGTATTTTAACTTTATTTATTACATTAACCTTATTATTTTTGTGGCAAAAAAAATATCTTCTTTCTGCTATTTTTTTTGGTTTATCTATTAGCACCAAATGGACAGGTATATATTTAATACCTGTAATTGGCATTACCCTAATTACTCATTGTAAGTGGAGTTTTATTTACTGGCAAAAAAGTCTTAAAAACATTTTTATTAAAGGTCTAATTTTCGCAATAATTGGAATTTCAATATATTTAATTAGTTATACTCCTTTATTTATTCATTACGGTTTTCAGAAATTTATTGATCTACATAAACAAATGTGGTGGTATCATACTAATTTAAAAGCTACTCATCCTTCACAGTCTGTAGCTTACCTTTGGCCAATTGATTGGCGTCCTGTATGGTTCTGGGTCAAATATGGTGACAGTAAAACAGGCAATATTTATGCTATGTTAAACCCTTTTATAGCTTGGGGTGGAATTTTAGCTGTTTTGGTTACTATGTATTATTACCTAGAATCAAAAAGTAAAAATTTATTAGTATTATTGTTAGCTTATTTTATTTTCTGGGTGCCCTGGATTTTTTCACCTCGAATTATGTTTTTATACCATTATTTGCCATCGGTTCCTTTTTTAATTATTTGTATAGCTTATATTTTAGATAAGTTAATTAGAGCTGATAATCAGTTTTTACCTTATATTGCTATGTTTTATATCAGCTTGGTATTAGCTACTTTCATCTTTTTCTATCCTTATTGGACTGGAACGCCTGTTATTAATGATATGGTTGATAAGTTTCGCTGGCTCAAAACTTGGGGACCTTAGTTATAAACTCCAAATATGCAAATATCTAATAAAATAAATGCCCCAAAAATTTATTCCTATAGATAGGATTATTAATATTGGAAGTAGTATTTGTAATATCTTTTTATTTTTAATTGTTCCAAGCGAAATTAAAAAACATAAACTACCTTCAAGGGCAAATCGATAGCCAAATTGGCTAAAACCAACTGTTCCGTGTAAAAATCCCGGTATTATCATGGCTATACCACTGAAAATTAGTGCTAATACCCATTTTTTACGCCAATTTACAAAGAGAGTTAATAATAAAAAGGGAGAAGTTAACCAAATTGCCATTCCCTCAAGTGAAGGTTTAGCAAAAGGAAATTGACTGAAAGATGGCGGGAATTTTGTCAAAATAAATCGAATGTTTCTGGGTAAGTAAGAAAGACTAAAAATACCAGACGTATACCATCTTTCTTGTAAAACACCAGGAATTTTAGTATATCCTACATCAGAAAAAGTATTAAAACGCAGGTAGTTATAAATAAAATTTAAGGTTACAAAAATTACAACCCCGATTAATAATAGCGCTAATTTTTGCCATAAAAATATATTCTTCAATTTTATTTGTTTTGTTTTATTTAAAGTTAGAAATATAAAAAAAGGCAAAATTAAAATATCAGGTAATCTTGACCAATAAGCTGCTCCGATAGTTAATCCACTCAAAAACCAAAGAGTCATTTTATTCGTAGTAATTAATTGATCATTTTTTTGCCTTATCTTAAGTAATAAAAAGGCTATTAATATAAAGGTAATAGCTGTAATATGGCTTATATACCAAGCTGAACCTTCGGTTGCCAGATACCAATGGTTGGTTCCTAAAATAAAAGCGAGTGTTAAACCCAAGGCTAGTTTCCATTTATATAATCGATGTAAAACCCAATAGAGAATAATAAAATTTAACACTCCAAAAACAAGACTTATTAGTGTCTGGCTTTCAATACCAAACTTAATAAAAGGAACAGCAATAATTGCTGGCATAGGTGGATAAACCACATACCATTTACCACTAGCTGCAGGTATTAGCTCATTAAGCCACGAAGGGTTTGTGTCCAGATATATCTTACCTTGCATTAACTGTTTGGCCAGTAAGATAAAGTAATTATAAGGTGTCTGGGGTTTTATTTGAGTTAAAAAGTAGACAACGCCAACCAATAATAAACTGAAGATAAATACGATTTTTTCTTTCTGGTTAGTAAGCATAAGCTAATTTTTATATACTTTTAGTATTTAATTTGCTCCTTGCAAATACAATTAGAATCCATCCCCAAGAAATTATAATACTTGGCCACCAAAAATTAGGTATATATAACAACTCAACTGTATGTTTACCTTCTGGTACGAAAAGTCCTTTAAATAAATAGTTTGTCTGTAAAATTGGAATATCTCTCCCATCAATAAAAGCTTTCCAACCGAGATAATTACTGTCATTAAATACTAGCAAACCTCCGCTATCACTTTCCATATTTAATGACATACTATCATATGCTTCTTTATTCAATTGAAGTGGTATTATTTGACCTTCAATTGGTTTATTAGCTGGGTTTATTATTGTTTCTACAATAGGGATTTCTGGATTAAAAGTATTTGCTCTAATAGCCTCTAAAGCTTCTGATTCACTATCAACCAGATTCCAGTTAGTAGCTAAAAATATTCTAGGTAAAGGATTATTAATTTCAAATAATTTATAATCGCGATAAATATATTTGATACTTCCCATTCTAAATAAATTTTCTCTTTTAGTTGACATAGCTAGATTTTGCCAATTACTAAAACGGGTTAAATATAGTGAAGTAAAACCATTTGCTTCCATTACTTGACATGGGACTAATTGATCTGGCATCAAATCACTCCAAAAATCGGTATAAGTATATACACGATATTGCTTTCCTAATTGTTTATCTAGAAAACTAATCGTTTCATTAGGTAGATGCAACATGTCCTGCCATGCTACCCATAGATTTATTGGCTTTACGAAATTATATACTTCAACTAATAGAATTAAGGGAATTATTATTACAATTAATTTGGTTTTAAAAAATTTATAAATTATTAAAATAATTAAAAGTAAAAAACTGACTACTAAAGGAAAGCTAGTATGCTGAGCGACTGATTTCTGTACTAATGTTGAAATATCGGTTTTATTATTAAAAAAACCATCTAAAGAATAGGTGTTTTGAATATAGTTTGTTAAAGTTGAATTTGGATTAGAACTATCAAAACGCATCCAAAATAACATTAAAATAATGCTTACTAATAAGATAATAGGCATTATTTTGATATTTAGGCTTTTTCGATCTTTTATGTAGATTAAATAATCAAAACCAAGCGCGGCTAAAACAACCAAACTAAAATCTGTTAATAACAAAAACTTCCCTGGAGCTCTTAACCCATTTAAGATTGGTAATTTATAAAATAATGTCTCGTATAAAAAAGTGTTTCTGCCAAAAGCAATCAGCAAGCTGATAATTAATAATCCTAATAAAGGTAACTTTTGTTTTATTTTTTGTCTATTAAAAGCAGCTATTGCCAAAATAATTGTCGTAATTCCTACAAATCCGGTAGTTTCGATTTGTCCCCAATACCCGAAACGGTGCCATACAGTAGCATAATGCCAACTCTGGGCAAGATTGGTAAAGAAAAAATGCGGACTAATAAAATTAATTAAGTCGAAAAAATGCAAAGATGAATTAGTAGCATCTAAAAAGTCAACTCCTTGAGCTCTATTTGACAATGGCAACAATGTTTTTAACTGCCATAAATATGGCAAGGCTGTAATAATAAATGATCCAGTCATCAAAAACCAAGCTTTCAATAATTGCAAAAAATCACTATATCCTAAGATAAGTAAATAAAAAAAACTACCGATTATGGTAATAATAAATATATTAGGATGTCCACTTAAAGCTTGTAAGCCCAAGAAAACTCCAGCTATTACAAAGTCTTTTAATCTTTTATTTTGTATTCCAATAGTGATGAATAAAAATATTAGCGGTAACCAAGCATAAGCGTAAATATGAGTCGGATATTGATCATGAGCTATGATAAAACCATTAAACATATAAGCTAATCCCGCAAACACACTTGGCATGTAGCGAAGATGTAAAAACCGACAATAAAGATAAGTGGAAAAACCTGCAATCGTAAAATGAATAATGCCCAGAATTGTAATTGTCAAAGCGAAAGGAAATAATGTATGTAGCAAATTAAGAGGATAGACAATCCCATACTGTCCCTGTTCTGCGCCTAATGGAAAACCAAAATAAATCAATGGATTCCAAGTTTCTAATCTACCGTTTTTAATAGATTGATCCAAAAAATAGCTAAACGGGAAAGTAATTTTGCTTGTATCTTGACCCCAAAGTATTTTACCTTCAAAACCAGGTAAGTAAAAAATTACACTAGTTAGAATAAAAATAAAAAGACATATTAAATTTTTACGGGTTTTCAGTAATTGGAAATTCATATATTAGCTAAATAACTATACAATATTAAAATATGGGTCAAAAGTTGGAGTTCGTTTTGTTTTTTTTAATCTTAAGTTTATATTTTATATTAAGATTAAGTTTTCTTAATACTATTGAATTTGGTTATGACCAGCCACTGTTGACAAACCAAGTTATTGCTTTTTTGAAAAACCCCACTTTTATAGATTCGTTTAACTATGTGACTGAAAATCCCTGGGGGCATCCTTCTTGGGGACCAATGCAAATAATTTTTTATGCCCCTTTTGTGCTATTATCTCAAAACCCGATATTACTTTCATTATTAATTGCTATTTTTAATTCCATTAGTATAATCGCCATTTATTTAATTGGAAAGTTACTTATTTCACCAAAGGCTGGCTTATTAGCCGCTTTACTTTTAACTGTACATCCTTGGTGGTTAATTTTTTCGCGCATGATCTATCAACCCAGTCCAATAATTACTCTTATTTCTTTGACAATTTTATTATCAGTTTACATATATAAAAATCCTAAAAGCAAATGGATATTCCTGCTACCAATATGTTGGGCATTTATTTTCCAAGTTTACATCCATACTATTTCTTTTATTATTCCTTCAATTATTTTATTATTTACCAAAATTAATAAGACCAAAATATTTTCAACTATTTTAGGAACAGTTATTGCTTTGGTTTTGTTTATACCAGTATTTAACTATTATTCACACAATCCAAACAAGTTACTGGGTTATAAAAAAGTAGAACAGACATTTAATAAACTCTACATTCCCCCAATTGAAAGCTTAAAAAACATTGGACTAAATATTTTTACTATTGTTTCTGGTAGTGGCTGGAATTGGCAATTAGGCTATGGAAGGGATATATTTTATCAGACAAATCCAGCATTATTGGTCTTGCATCAATTAAGTTTATTACTTGTCTTAGTATATCTAGTTTTATTTACATATTTATTGTTAAAACAAAAACAGAAGTTACTACATTTATTGATATTATTATGGTTAATCGGACCAATATGGTTTTTATTCTGGGTCAAAAGCCCAATAACTCTTCCCAGATATTTATTAATCAGTTTACCTTTGCTGAGTTTGATCATTAGCTTTGTGACCCATAAATTAGGTCAGCTTAAAATTAAAAGAGCTTATGATTGGATTAGGTATGTAAATTACATTGGTCCGATTATTTTGTGTTATACATGGCTTTTTACCAGCATAGCTTACTATAGATTTGTTGGAGATTTTAATTATCCACAAGGTTTTTTAAGTAATTATTCTGATGTACCTTATATTTATGTTCAAAAATCATTGGATTGGATTTTTAGCGATGCACATAAAAACAATTATGTGGCATTTACTATTAGCAACAGCTTAGAAAATACAACTGTATATGACTTAAACGCCGTTACTAGATACGCCTTAGATAACGTTTATCATTATCAATATATAGATGAAAAAATGGCAGATACTCATTATATAATGACATTTAAACCAATTTCTGATAAATACTTAAAACCGTTAGTTCAATTTGGACCATACGTAATTATTAAATTAGATAATAATATCAAATGAGATTCATAAACAAAATTAAGTCTAGACTGCCATTAATTAGTATCCTTTTTTGGATTGGTCTTCTGAGTTTCCTTTATTCCCAAATGTTAATCCAAAAAAATGATGGCTTGTACGCCGGGCATCCCTATGTCTGGAGTGATTGGGCTTTACATATAGGGATGGCTAGAATTTTTGCCACCAAAGATCCGTCTGTTTGGTTTGCAACCCATCCTTTATACGCAGGAGGAAAATTTACTTATGGTTTTTTAACAAATCTAATCTCTGGCCTTTTAATACGAGTTGGTTTGCCAATTACTTTTGCTTTTAATTTCCCCTCTGTAGTTTTGGCTATTTTATTAGTTATCGGACTATATTACTTAGCGCTATTATTGACCAAATCAAAAACTGCAGCTTCACTTACTTTATTTATTTTCTTTTTATCATCTGGATTAGGATTTTTTAAATTTATTCACGACTTTAGTCAAAATCCATCTTGGGAAATGTTGACGTATCCACCTATAGAATATTCTAAAAATGATAATTATGAATGGGGATCAGGTAATGTATTGGTAGGTATGTTAGTTCCACAACGTGCTTTTTTAATGGGATTAACTATGGCAGTTTGGGCAATAATTAGTTTGTTTTACGGAATTAATCAAAAACTGACTAATCGAAATAAAATTCTGTTAATCACTGGAGGACTGCTAGCAGGAATTTTGCCTATAACACACATGCACAGTTATATCGCCTTGATAATTTTGGGCATGATAACTTTAATTTTTAATCATAAAAAATGGAAAAATGTTTTATATTTTGCTATTCCAGCAGGTTTTTTAGGATTAATTTTATATCTTAAATTTATTGCTGGTGGTATAGAAAATCCAGATTTTATGCAATGGTTCCCAGGTTGGACTGCCAAAGGTGGTTTATTGGGTTGGCTTTGGATGTGGTGGCAGTTATGGGGTATTTTATTGCCATTTATTATATTTATAATACTTTGGCGAAGAAAACATTTCACAAAGCTTTTATTAACTACAACTTGTGCTGGGATTTTAATATTCATTCTAGCTAATTTAATTTTATTTCAACCAATTCATTGGGATAATTCCAAACTTTTTTTATGGAGTTATTTATTCTTTTCTATTACATCTGCTTCTGGATTAGTCAAATTAATTAAACACAAATTATTATTTATTATCATTTTATTTTTGCTTACTGCTACTGGAACTTTGGAGGTAATCAAACTAGTTAGGATTGACCGTAATACTTACCAAATAATTTCTACAAGCCAAATGCAGTTTGCTGAAACAATTAGATATCAGACTGATTCTTTAGCTGTTTTTGCCACAGCACCAGTTCATAATCATCCCATCGTCATGTGGGCTGCCAGACCTATAGTTCTGGGTTATACAGCTTGGGCCTGGAATTTTGGCTTTTTATATCAACAAAGAGAAGCAGATTTAAAAGCTATTTTTCAAGTTAGATCTGATGTGTTACAACTGCTGGCAAAATATAAAGTCAGTTATATCTATATCGGAGATAATGAAAGAAGAGAATATAACCCCAATATTAGTTATTTTAACCAAAATTTTCCTCTAGCTTTTACTGACGACAATGTCTTGGTCTTTGATACTAGAGCCGTAATGCTTGGAAAATAAGTTAAATTTCATAAAAAGATAAAGCATAAAAGTTTCTTTAATACCTCTTATCATTACTTTAATGTTGTTACCGGTTGGGTTTCCAAATTTACGAGGATAGTGATTAACACATATCTCTTTAAACTTATAACCTTTTTTCTTCAATCGATATAATAGTTCAGAGCTGAGAAAAGCACCTTCAGACACTAGTTTGATATTTTCCAATGCATCTTTTTTAATCAATTTATATGCACAGTCAATATCTCTTACATGAAGTCTATATAAAATATTCATTGTAATTTTTAATATTTTAGCATTTAAAGCTCGGTGAAAACCCTCTGCCCTGGTTTTACGATAACCAATAATAACTGAATATTTAGAAGTAAATGGTAAAAAATCTATTAATTGCTTGAGGTCAAATTGCAAATCTCCATCTGTAAAAAAGACCCAATCAAACTTTGATGCTTTGAATCCTGATTTTAAAGCCGCACCATAGCCTCGATTTTGTTTATGGTTAACAATTTTAACAACAGAATTATCAGCTGCAATCTTTTGAGCAACTTTTAAAGTATTATCACGACTACCATCATTAACAATAATAATTTCATATCTCAATGCAATTTGAGGAAGTACCTTCAAAGCTTGGTTAACAAAAATCGGAATATTTTTTTCTTCATTAAAACACGGATAAAAAATAGAAATGGATTTTAATTTGTTATTAAGCATAAATTTATTCTTCCAGTTTTTGTTTTAAGTATCTTTGAAATTCTTTCCAATCCCCCCATCTACTTTCCAAAACCCACTGATCATACTTCTCCAAAGGAGGGCTAATTAAAAAACCTGGATTTTCTTCATCACCCATATCCAGATTCAAAGTTTGGACACTTTTATTATTACGCCAAAACGAAAATCCAAATCCCGCTAAAGCTGATATCTGATTATCAGAGATACTTGGGTTTACTTTAATATATTTTAATACAACTTCGCGAAATTGATTAATACGTGTTGGATTTAATAATATTGATGGACTAAGCGCTTTTACTTTGATAGCCGCAATCACTTTTTGCTGACGTAATGCCCTGGCAAAATCTGTCCCTTCTTCTAGGTCAGTGCTATGACGAGAACGAGAAAATTTAAGAGCTGTAGCTCCATCCATATGCTGCAGCCCTTTTTCGAAAGTAATTGTCTCAAAACGACAAGCAAACTTGGTATCACCACCACAGAGATCATTTTCTTTACCAGAAATCGGATATTTCTCATCAGTAAAACTCTTATCAATGGTTATATCAATTCCTCCCAATGTATCAATTAGATGTTGAAATCCTGCAAAATCCATCATAACAGTATAATGAGTTGGCTCTCCAGTAATTTCATAAACAGCGTCTTCAACTAATAAATTTCCTGATCCAGTAGATTCTTTTTCACCAATTTCATAAGCAGCATTTATTTTGGCAGATAGACTGGATACCCAGATATCCCTAGGAATGGATACCATAGCCACTGAGTTGTTTTTTAAATTTAGAGAAATAAAAATTAAAGTATCGGTTAAATTACCTCCATCATGTCCCTCTCCTCCTATCCCTAAAAACAAAATATTAGTTCTACCATTATAATTTGGCAAATTATAAAGTGGGTCTGAAAAAAACGTGGTGACTATTTTAGGACCCACTAACAATTTCGTAAAAAAATTACGTACTGGCTTAAACAAAACTAAAGCCAATATAAATACTACTATAGAAGTAAATATTATAATCAAAATTCTGCTTAGCCAAATATTTTGCAATATACGTCTTTTAAATTTTGATCCCAACCAAGAATGAAGCTTGCTATTTTCAAATGAAATCATAAATAATATTGTAACATTTGTCTGTTCACTTTTTTCTACTTTCTCTATTGATTGTCCTGCTTTATACTTTAGTCTATGTTAATCCGTGAAATTAGACCAGAGGAACAAAAACAATTTAATGAAATTGCCTCCCATCCTTTACAAACCTGGCAATGGGGAGAATTTAGAGAAAAAACAGGCATAGAAGTGGTTAGACTTGGTATGTTTGATGGCTCAAATCTAAAAGCAGGTTATCAGATAACTATTCACTCCTTACCGAAATTACCTTTTTCTGTAGCTTACATGCCAAAATGTCCAATGCCAACTGAAAATGTAGTTAATGCCCTAAAAGAATTAGGAATTCGTAAACAAATAATTTATATCAAAGTAGAACCAAATGTATATACACAAGCTCAATATTACCAACAAACTCCTAACATTAAAAAATGTGAACAAGAATTTTCAAAAATGGGTTTTGTGAAAGGGAGAGCGCTATTTACCAAATATTCGTTTGTTCTCGATCTAAAATTAACTGATCAGGAATTACTGTCAAAAATGAAATCAAAAACTAGATACAACTTGAACGTGGCAATGAAAAAGGGTGTTGTAGTAAGCGAAGACAATTCGGATGCAGCTTTTACAGACTATTTGAAATTAACTTTTGAAACAACCAAAAGACAAGGGTTTTATGCTCACAATAAAGAATATCATCAGACAATGTGGGAGACGCTTAAGCCTAGCGGTATGGTTCATCTACTTAAAGCAGTGTACCAAGGAGAAACGCTGGTAAGTTGGATTCTATTCGTATGTAATGGAGTATTATATTATCCCTATGGAGCATCTTCATCAAAAAATAGAAATGTGATGGCTAGCAATTTAATGATGTGGGAAGTAATTAAATTTGGTAAAAAAATAGGTTGCCATAAATTTGATATGTGGGGTAGTCTAGGTCCCAATCCTAATCCTCACGATTCTTGGATAGGTTTTCATCGTTTCAAAGAGGGTTTTAGTCCGGATTTGATGGAGTTTTTGGGCAGCTATGATATTGTGATCAATCAACCGATGTATAAGCTATATAATATTGCTGATAATTTAAGATGGAAATATCTTAAATTGAGAGCCAAACTACCTTTTTAATTAATTCAAATTGAACTGCTTCATTTTGAAAGGGAAATTGAAAATTACAAATTTGATCGATATTCGCCAGACTCCACAATATTCTGCTTTCATGAAATCGCTTGGCTGGAAAACCGTGTTTTACAAAAAATCTCAAATTTATATTAAAAAACTACCTTTATTACCATTGTATGTTGGTAAAATGTTACATAGCCATAGTCTCTGTTGTCAAAAAGAAATTATCGAAGTTAGGCGCAAATATTCTTTAATCCAATTTTCCTACGAACCTTTTTTTATTGAAAAAGAAAAATATGGTAGAGTTTTTTGGCAAATTAATTCTGATTCTAAAGGCCTTATTCCCACTAAAACTCTTTGGCTAAATTTGAATAATAATAATTTGCTCAATAACTTAAAAGCTAAAACTAGATACAACCTTAAAAGAGCCAGTAAACGACTCGATTTTGAATTGATAAAAGGCTGTGAAGTAAAAAAAGACCAATTAGATAAAATTTTAG
>Ga0210049_1004696_pt1 | contig 11892 bp, 9 predicted proteins | sample CryGeyCG2014_300_2_FD_183964 | JGI IMG/M metagenome (GOLD analysis project Ga0210049, IMG submission 183964) | Groundwater microbial communities from aquifer - Crystal Geyser CG06_land_8/20/14_3.00 (SPAdes) (version 2) | ecosystem: Environmental > Aquatic > Deep subsurface > Groundwater | place...
CTTTAAATGTAGTTGCAAGAAGATACGGCTCTTCGTACGCTAATTCAATCCTCCCATTTCTGTATCCGGAAAAGTTAGTTTCGTAACGAGGACTTATGCCTATTTTCTGTGCATTACCCCAAAGATTATTATGCCTCCATGTCGTTTTCAGGGATAATCGGTTTGGATTTTTGTCTGAGTAGACATAACCCGTGCTAAAGGTTATAGTTTTTGATGGTCTCTCCTTAACATAAAAGATAATATCAGCTGTGTCTCCATCCATAGGTTCTATGATATCGTATTTGACCGATTCAAACAATCCTGTCGAGTATATCCCTATCTGGGATTCATTTACTCTCTCCGGATTACACGGGTTACCTGGCTTCACCTTAATCTCCCGTTCTATTATTTTTTTACGCACTTTTCGAGTTCCTGTTATGCTGATTGCACCAATGTAGACCCGACTGCCCTCAACTATATCAAATGTCAATATATAATGGTTTTTCCTCTCTTGCAATGTATCACTTACTACCTGTGTTCTTATGTACCCCTTCCTTGAATATACCTTAAGGATACTGTATTTTGTGGTAAATATCTCAGTCTGAATAAGAAAGCCTCCTGCCTTTATAGGTGATAAAGACAGGAGTTTTTCATCACTGAAGAAAGTATTACCGTTGAAGATAACTGTGTCTATAACTGCCCTCTCTCCCTCCTGGATATGTACTATATTGTTTACTTCATTTCCTTCAAGTCTTCTCTCCCATTTAAGAGCAACATCAAGAAATCCCTGTGACTTATAGAAATTCTCTATGCGACTCTTACCTGCTTTGACAGAAAACTCGTCAAATTGCGTACCTCTTTGTAATCTCGCAAACGAGCGCAGGATATCGTCGGAAAAGGTCTCATTGCCTTCAAATTCTACCTTCCCGATTTTTAAAATCTCTTCTGCTGTAAGAGAAAGGGGAAAGATAAGGGAAAAACAGAGGGTAAAAATCAGTATAAATAGGCGTTTGCGCATTTTTATGATTGTATTAGAGAGGTTATTTATCTGTTTTTCATTATACCATATAAAAGAATAAATGTCAAGTGAAAAAAGATTTAACCAGCCTATGTCGTTTTTTTCTTGACATTTTGTAGTTTTCGTATTATAATACAGGAGGTAAGGATTTATGATATGCAACCAAATTCAATCATCACACTCATAACAGATTTCGGAAACACGGACGACTATGTGGGAGTTATGAAGGGAGTGATGCTTTCTATAAATCCAGATTTAAGGTTTATAGATATTACACACTCCATACCACCACAGAACATTAAAAAGGCAGCATTTATATTGTATAAGGCATACAAGTATTTTCCTGAAGGGACTGTCCATCTTGTCGTTGTGGACCCTGGAGTAGGTAGTAAGAGAAATCCAATTATAGTTGAGACAGAAAAATATTTCTTCGTTGCTCCCGATAACGGAGTCTTGAGTCTCGTTCTCACTGATAAGTTCACGGCGTACAAGATAACCAATGGAAAACCAGAATCCACGACATTCCATGGCAGGGATGTGTTTGCACCTGTGGCTGCAAAACTTGCCTCAGGTATTCAGGTGAGTTCTCTGTCAAAACCAGTATCATCAATAGTCAGGTACCTATTTTCTTCTCCCAAAAAGATAGTAGATGGTATACTGGGAGAGGTTGTTGATGTGGATCATTTTGGTAATGTGATAACAAACATATCCCGTTCGCTGGCAAACTCTGATAAGTTTGTCGTAGAAATAAAAAGAAGGACAATCGACAGAATAAGTAAGACATACGAGGGCAAAAAACCCATTGCTATTTGGGGCAGTTCTGATCTTTTAGAACTCTCTGTGCCAAATGGTTCTTTTGCAGAAATATTCAAGGTACACAGAGGGGATAAAGTAACGATTAAATTTCAATTAAAGGAAGATTGTTAAATGATTACAAAGGATATGGATTCTGTGCTGTTTGACCATGCATACCATCTGACAGAAAGCTTAAGGGGCGAATGGTTACCGTATATCGATTTATACGAAAATGAAACATCCTTTTTTCTTATTATAGAACTCGCTGGGGTAGACAAAGAGGATTTAAAAATCACTATTGAAGACGAACAGGTTATAAAGATCCGCGGGGAGAGAAAAAACACTCTCAAAAGTGAAAAGAATATAAGTCATTACAAGGTAGAAATAAGGTTTGGGAAGTTTGCCAGAGATTTACTCCTGCCCCAGAAGATAGATATCAAAAATATCCTTATTGAACAATCCAATGGAATATTCAAATTGACTCTAAACAAAAACCTTCCTAAAAAAATTAAGGTAACCGAGATTGAAAACTCATAAATAGAACCGGAGGATAAATGAAAGAAGCAATTCCTGATATAATACCCATACTACCAATACCTGACACTGTTGTCTTTCCTTACCTGCTTGTTCCAACAGCAAGGAACGATGAACCATCTAAAAAACTCATTGATGAAAGCCTGTCTGGAGAAAAGATTATCGGCTGTTTCGCTACAAAGAAGGATAACAAGTTGTATGATATAGGGACTGCATCACTTATACTGAGGTTTCTGCGAATTCCGGATGGAAGCATAAGGATACTCGTTCAGGGGACGGAGAGAATAAGGATAAAGAGAGTTGTACAGGATAGACCATATATGAAAGCGAAGATAGAAGTACTTAAGGAGACAGACATAAAGGACTTAGAAATAGAGGCATTGATGAGAAATGTCACTACTATGTTCCACAACATAATAAACCTTGCTCCCTATTTGCCAAATGAACTCAGCGTGATGCTTGAAAATATTCAGTCAGCGGGTAGATTGGCAGATTTCGTTATTGCTCAGCTAAATGTGAGCGTTGAAGAGAAACAAACTATACTGGAAACTATGAACGTAAAAGAGAGATTAAAGAAACTTCTGCCGATTCTGACAAAAGAGCAAAGTATACTTGAACTAGGGGAAAAAATACGCTCTGAGGTCAAAACAGAAATGGGAAAAAGCCAACGCGAATATTATCTAAGAGAGCAATTGCGTGCAATACAGAAGGAACTTGGTGAAAAAGACGAAAAAACCGTAGAGATAGAGGAGTTGACCCAGAAGATAAAAAAAGCAAAACTTCCAAAGGAAGCGGAGAAGATTGCCTATCAGGAACTTCAAAGGCTTAGGATAATCCCTCCTCAGGCGGCAGAATATATTGTTGTAAGAACATATCTTGATTGGTTGGTGTCTCTTCCATGGGCAAAGCAGACACAAGACAGATTAGATATAGACAGGGTAAAAAGAATCCTCGATAAGGACCATTATGATCTTGAAGATGTAAAAGAAAGGGTCTTAGAGTATCTTTCTGTAAGGAAGCTTAAATCTGATACAAAGGGTCCTATCTTGTGTTTTATCGGACCTCCCGGCGTCGGCAAGACATCTCTTGGAATGTCTATTGCAAGGGCACTCGGACGCAAGTTTATCAGGTTCTCCCTTGGAGGGGTAAGGGACGAGGCAGAGATAAGGGGACATAGAAGGACATATGTTGGCGCACTTCCCGGAAGAATTATCCAGAGTATACGCAGGGCAGGTTCAAATAATCCTATATTCATGCTTGATGAAGTGGATAAGATAGGTATGGATTTCAGGGGCGACCCTGCATCTGCTCTTCTTGAAGTGCTTGACCCTGAACAGAACCATGCATTTATGGACCATTATCTGGATGTTCCTTTTGATCTATCAAAGGTTATGTTCATAACTACAGCAAATGTTACTGATACCATACCTCCAGCACTTTTGGACAGGATGGAGACGCTGAAACTAACGGGCTATGTAATGGAAGAGAAACTACAGATTGCAAGGCAATTTCTGATACCGAAGCAGATAAAGGAAAACGGGCTGACAAAAAAATATATAAAATTAGAAGACAGCGCAATAAAACGAATAATGAGCGATTACACAAGAGAGGCTGGAGTTAGAAATCTTGAAAGAGAGATTGCGTCCTGCGTGAGAAAGGTCACAAAGGAGGTCGCAAAAGGAAATAGAAAAAGAAAAGTTATATCCGCTGAAAATCTGCCTGATTTTCTTGGTCCTCCTAAATTTTATCAGGAACTCGCAGAAATGAAAGGAGAAATAGGAATTGCAACGGGAGTTGCGTGGACACCTGCTGGTGGAGATATTATATTCATAGAGACTACAAGGATGAAAGGAAAGAAGCTACTCACCCTTACAGGACAACTTGGTGAAGTGATGCAAGAAAGCGCAAAAGCTGCTCTTTCCTATGTGAGGTCCCAGGCAGAAAAGTTTAAAATCGACGACACTATCTTTGACAAGTACGATATCCACATACATGTACCTGAAGGCGCAATACCAAAGGATGGGCCATCCGCGGGTGTTGCAATTGCTACTGCACTGGTCTCATTATTCACGGAGAAACCTGTAAATCCAAAAGTCGCTATGACAGGTGAGATCACCCTGAGAGGGAAGGTCTTGCCTGTGGGAGGAGTTAAGGAGAAGGTGCTCGCAGCGAAACGAGCAGGTATTGAAAAAATAATACTGCCTAAATGGAATGCAAAAGACTTAACGGAGATACCTGATAGAGAAAAAGAGGAATTAAAATTTGTATTTGTTGAGAGAGTAGATGAGGTGGTGAAAGAGGCACTCTTGGACCAACAGAAGGGAGTACAAGAAGACAGATAGTTTGATAGTTTGATAGTTTGTTAGATTCTAATTAACCAACAAACCAACTTCTACCCTTGCCTGCCTGACGGTAGGCAGGTGACAATCTCGTGGTTTCTATATGCATAATCAAAGATTATGTTTACATCCGAACAGGAAAAAATAAGACTTGAAAAACTCCGTTCAATAATCGAAAGGGGCGTAAATCCTTATCCTAACAGGTTTGATAGAACACATACCGTCAGAGAGATAAGAGAGACACTCAGTAATGGGAAGGATGTAAGGGTAGCGGGTAGGCTTATTGCGGTGAGAAAACATGGCAAATCCACCTTTGCCAACATACTGGATGATGGAGAAAATATACAGATCTACCTAAAAAAAGATATACTCGGCGAAAAATACTCTCTGCTTGAACTTCTGGACATCGGGGATTTTCTGGGTATCCAGGGAAACACATTTACCACACATACTGGTGAACCCACTATACTCGTTGAAGACCTTATCCTGCTATCAAAATCCATCTCGCCTCTTCCAGAAAAATGGCATGGCTTACAGGATAAAGAACTGAGATATAGATTGAGATACATTGACTTTATTGTTAATCTGGAATCCAGAAGTGCAATAGAGACGAGAGCAAAAATAATAAGGTTGACACGGAAGTTCCTTGACGATAAGGGATTTCTTGAGATAGAGACGCCGATATTACAGTCCCTGTATGGTGGTGCCTTTGCAGAACCATTTAAGACATACTACAGCGCACTTGACAGGGAGTTTTTCCTGAGAATATCTGATGAATTATACTTAAAGAGGCTCATCTGCGGAGGATTTAATAAGGTCTACGAAATCAGTAAGGATTTCAGAAATGAGGGACAGGACAGGTTACATAATCCAGAGTTTACCCAACTTGAACTCTATGAGGCATATAAGGATTATACGGATATAAAAAATCTTGTTGAGGAATTATTTTCCTATCTCACACAAAATCTCTATAGCAGTAGTAAAATTATCTACCAGGATATAGAGTTGGATTTCACGCCTCCCTGGAAAACCGTGCGATACTTTGATGCAATCAAGGAGTTTACAGGTTATGATCTCTATGATGTAGATTACAAATATGTAAAGAAGATAATAGAAGAACTCGGAATAGATATATCGGAAGATTCTGCAATGATAAAATCAGGGAAAAATCTTACCCCATCATATATCAGAGACAAATTGATAGACAAGATATTTGGCGACAGGGTCATCCCCAAAATAGAGCAACCTACATTCATCATAGACTATCCTAAATCCATCTCTCCCCTTGCGAAGGAGAAAGAGGATAACCCGGATCTCGTTGAACGATTTGAACCGGTTATTGCGGGCATAGAAATCGGAAACGCCTTTTCCGAACTTAACAACCCGCTTGAGCAGGAAAAGAGGTTCATAGAGCAGATGGTACAAAGAGAGAAGGGTGACAAGGAGGCCCAGCCTCTTGATGAGGATTTTCTAAAAGCTCTTGGTATAGGTATGCCTCCGACTGGGGGACTTGGATTGGGTATGGATAGAATAAGTATGGTTCTTGCCAATTCAAGAACAATAAAGGATGTAATAGCATTCCCACAAATGAGATGGTAAAAGCTCCACTATGTGATTTCTCTGGTTATGCGAAGTTTTATATTTATCCCTATAGCAATCGTAATCTGTTTAATCCAGAGCACCATTGTTCAATATATATCTATAGGTCGTGCTGTTCCTGACCTTATTCTCATTCTTATATGCAATATAGGACTGTTTCGTGGGGAAAATGCTATGTGGTACGGTTTTGGGACAGGCTTCTTTGTCGATCTTTATACTACAAAGGGTTTTGGATATAATATACTCGTAAATACAGCCATTGGATGGCTACTTGGGTATTTCAGCAATTATCTATATAAGGAAAAGATAATAGCACAATCTATTACACTTCTTTTTACAGCATGGATACACGACCTCATAATTGCAATACCAAAGGGACAATTCTCTTTTTATACATTCTATAGCAGAATACTTCCATCCAGTTTATATACGGTTGTTGTCGGAATCATCCTATTTTTCCTATTCCGGAAAATTGACAGAGAAGGAGAGTAAATGCAGGCCTTGGATATGAGGCTCGTTAAAAGGATGCTGCGGATATTCCTCGTTATCAGTATCATATCAATTACCCTTCTCTTAGTTTTTACCTCCACAAAAGATACCCTTCCATCATTAAAGAGGTTAAATCCGTCTTATCTCATTCTCGCACTTGTCGCTGTCTTATTCTATATCTGGTTTGAGACCCTCTGGCTTAGAATTCTGGTGTGGAGTGTATCCGGATGGATGTCACTCTCCGGTGCACTGGAATTTATACTCGGTGGTTCATTCCTTACCCTTGTTCCTTTTGGCATTGCAGGTGTTCCTCTTCAGATGTACATCCTTCATAGAGAGAATAAACTATCTATTGGAGAATCTGGCAGCGTTCTGCTTGTAAGAAGTCTACTTATCACTTTGCTACTACCTATAGTCCTCCCTGTTGTATATATTTACTACAGCACAATTCTTCAACAGGGATTTGTGGTAAATATTGCAAGATACCTTCTTGTAGCCGTGGGATTGGGTATATTGATTCTCGTGCTTAGCTCATTAAGTACGAATAGAACAAGGGCTTTTCTGTATAAATTCGCAAAGACTGAAAGGGCAAGAGGTATCGTCGAAAAAATCACAGAAGAACTATCCAATATGAAGTCAACTTTAAGGAAATTTTTTATTCGTGGGAAGTGGAAACTTCCCCTTGCATTTCTCGTTGCCTGTGCCTCAAGGGCATGTTTTTTCTTCCTTCCCTACCCTATATCGAAGGCTATTGGCCTTTCTCCGCCTCTCGGACAAACTATGATAACCCAAATAGTTCTATCTTATCTTCTTCTCTTTGCCCCCACCCCGGGGGCAAGTGGAATAGCCGAGGGCAGCGGATTTCTGCTTTTCAAATCTCTATGTCCAGAACACCTCTTGGGGATATTTATCGTCCTGTGGAGGTTCTTTTCATACTATCTACTTGTAATACTTGGAGGTATCCTTCTTGCAAGGATGGTCTCAGTAGATAAATTGGAGATAAAAGAAGCAAAAAATCCTTTGTCAAAAAATAAAGACCAAATTGGACACAGATTCACGCAGATTGACTAAAGTCATTGCGTCATTGTGTCATTGGGTCATTGGGTCAATAACCTAATAACCTAATTACTTAATTACTGTCTTTATTAATCTGTGTCTAAGAAACTATGGGAGGTGAATATATGATTACTGTGGTCATAGGCACACACTTTGGTGATGAGGGAAAAGGCAAGATTGTCGATTATCTTGCAAAAGACTGCCATATGGTAGTACGGTATAATGGAGGAAATAACGCCGGACATACCATAATATCTCCTCAGGGAAAACTTGTTCTTCACCTCATTCCTGCAGGCATATTTAATCCGGATTGTATCTGTGTTATAGGTCCCGGGGTGGTTATAAGACCGGGAAGTTTGTATGCGGAGATAGATGCACTGAATAAAATAGGGGTTGACCTCAAGGGCAGGTTTTTCATAAGTTCAAGGGCACATCTCGTTATGCCCTGGCATCTTGCACTGGATGAACTGGAAGACAGAAAGAGAAAGATAGGAACAACCAAGAGAGGAATAGGACCTACATATTCTGATAAGATAGCAAGAAATAGTATAAGGGCTGGAGATGTACTCTTGCCGGATTTTAAAAAGAAAATAAAAAAGCTATTTGAAGAGAGGAGCAAGTTTATAAAGAGAGAATACAATTTCACCATAGGTGAAGACTTGAATGAATGGTTATTCACGGAAGGGAAAATCGGAGAGTATATTATAGATACAGAACCAGTGATATGGAATGCAGTAGAATCCAGAAAAAGCATATTACTGGAAGGTGCACAGGGCACATTGCTTGATATAGATTTTGGCACATATCCATTCGTGACATCCTCCTCCACTACTGCCTCAGGTGCCTGTCAGGGTTCTGGTATCCCGCCAATGAGAATAGACAGAGTTATAGGTGTTGTAAAGGCATATACAACAAGAGTTGGTGAGGGGCCCTTCCCCACAGAAATAAAAGACAAAACAAGCAGAATGATGAGAGAAAAGGGAGAAGAGTATGGAGCAACAACCGGAAGGCCAAGAAGATGTGGATGGCTCGATGGAGTGCTTTTGAGGTATGCAGTGAAGTTATCAGGTATAACATCGCTTGCACTTACAAAACTCGATGTGCTCTCAGGATTCGGGGAAATAAATATATGTGAGGCATACAGGATAGGTGATAAAAGATACGATTATCCGCCATTCAATATAAAGGATGTTCAACCTGTATATAAGACACTCCCCGGATGGGACGATATTGAAGACAAACTATCCCAGAATGCTTTAGATTTTATAAAAGTCATAGAGGATATATCTGGCACAAAGGTCGGGATTGTGTCCACAGGACCTGAAAGAGACGCCACGATAGAGATATAGAATGTAAAATGCAAAATTAGCAATCATCGATTTTGAGTTGCTACTTCTACAAAAGTATAAATGGCTTGACTGAAGAAATAACCACCAAGACACCAAGAAGAAATGGGGTAGTGGGGTGATGGTAGGAGCGACCTCCTGGTCGCGAGAAAGAGTAAGATTATAGATTGCAGATTTCAGATTGTGAATTACGGACACGAGTCACAAACACGAACCACGAACACGAACCACGAATTACCGATTACTGACAACCGATTACTGATCACCTGTAATTTGTGGACTTTGTGCCTTTGTGTCTTTGTGGTGAATTTTTCTCGATTTTGATAAATGGGAGGGAGGATTATGGATAGGGTAAGCGTGTCGTTTGTGGTCGGGGATAAGACCGTAAAAATAGAGAGAGAAGTCGAGAGAAAAAACCTGAAAGAGGAGATAGAGAGTATGCTTCAGGAAACAGAGGATATAGGAGGAAGTAAGGCAACTTCAGGTCAGATGCGAGCCTTGTATGGCAAGGCACTTGATCAGGGATGGGATAGAGAACGGATAAAACTCTTTCTTGAGGAGAAACTTGGTATATCCAATGAGGACGAGATAGTCGGGATTATAGAGAGAGCAAAGATTTCACATCTGATAGACGAAATTGGTTCTATGCGTGAGGTTCCGGGAAAGGCAACCGTTGGTCAGATGAGGGCATTGTGGGGAAAAGCGTTTGATAGGGGGTGGACCAGAGACAAAGTCAAGAGATACCTTGAAGAAAAACTCGGAACATCCAGAGAAGAGGAGATTGTCGGGAAGGTGGACAAGGATGTGCTTTCTGATATAATAGATGCAATAGGAATGATGGAGGAGAAGAAATAGTTGAGAAATGGGTTAATGGGTTATTGGGGTAATGGGATAGTGGGGTGATGGTAGGAGCCCCGCCAAAGGCGGGGCGAGAAGAGATAAGATTATGGTAGACCGCAGATGAAACCACCCTATCTGTAGGGACAGGGCTTGTCCCTGTCTGCGGGCGATTGTGTCTGATCTTCGGGTATTCTGCTCACCGATCTACTGGTCTCTTGATATGCTCCAGAATTCACCAATAACTGTTTGACATAAGAAATTTTTTATGCTATAATCCTAATGAAGGATAAGACGAGAGGCAGTAAGGACTGGATGCTCCCTGAATCTGATGATGTGATAAAAGTGGAGTGCATCAGTTTGCTGATGCAAATTGTATGGGGTATTCTCTTGTTCTGAGGCTATTGTAAAAAGTAGCCTTGCCTTGAGACTGGTTTTTTCTTGACTTTTTCCATTTTCTGTATTATAATCCTTATGCATATAGTCCCCATTGCGTGTTTTTTTACCTTACCAACAGCATACCTGACGAGTAATAAACTTATGGCAAGCATAAAAATCAGTAAAGATATACAGCAAGGGAAATTAGTGGTTACTTTTTCGTATGACCCTGAATTTGTGGCCATGGTCAAAGCAGTAGAGGGACATAGATGGCACCCGGAGGGAAAATATTGGAGTTTTCCTAACACCGACGGAACTTTAGAGAGGATTCTAAAAATCTTTGAAGGCGAAAAAATTCATATAGACCCCGCCTTCCAAACCAAACTCCATTCCGATGTCATTGCGAGAAGCGAAGCAACGAAACAATCTCTACATAATTTTGAAGATATCAGACGAGAACTCCTATCAAGAAAATATAGTCACAAAACAGTCAAGAGTTATATTTATTTCAACAGGGACTTTCTGAATTTCACAGACAAAAAACCATCCGACATCAATGACAATGACATTAAAGATTATCTCCTTTACCTTGCCGAAGAAAAGCACTCAGCAACATCCACACTGAACCAGGCAATCAATGCCTTAAAGTTCTATTATGGCACAATGCTCAATAGGAAATTTGTTTATGAAGTTAAACGACCTCGTAAAGACAAGAAACTTCCTGTTGTATTAAGCAAAGAAGAAGTTGCAAAAATCCTCAATTCAGTGGATAATGTAAAACACAAAGCAATCCTGATGCTTGTATACTCGGCAGGATTAAGGGTTGGCGAAGTGGTAAAATTAAAGCCAGTGGATATTGACAGCAAGAGGATGCTGATACATATCAGAGGGTCCAAAGGAAGAAAGGATCGTTATACATTGCTTTCCGAGAAGGCATTAGAAATTCTGAGACAATACTGGAGAAAATACAAACCTGAAAAATGGCTATTCGGAGGAGCAAAAGAAGGCCGATACCTTTCCATAAGGTCTGTGGATAAAATTTTCAGAAACGCCAGTGACAAAGCTGGAATAAAGAAGGAAGTATCGGTGCATACTCTCAGACATAGTTTTGCTACTCATCTGCTGGAAGGAGGAACAGACTTGAGATATATTCAAGAGCTTTTAGGCCATGCTCACAGCAAGACAACTGAAATTTATACTCATGTAAGTACTAAAAGTTTGGGAAAGATAACGAGTCCTTTAGATACCATCTATTCAGCGAAAGGAGGTGGTGAGTGATATATCTTGACAGGGAAAGGGAGCTAGGCAATTCTGCCAGAATGAAAATATCTGCACCAGGTGCTATTATCATCCCATATTTTGGAGCAAAATGGCACTCGGTGCTATTATGAACAAGTTATACGCCATTGGCTTAAAGGAAGAAAATAAAAATGGTTGATAAAAGAAAATTATCCGTCTTTGAGAAATACCTAACACTCTGGGTTTTACTTTGCATTGGTGCAGGCATCTTTTTAGGGAAGAT
>Ga0210049_1004697_pt1 | contig 11891 bp, 10 predicted proteins | sample CryGeyCG2014_300_2_FD_183964 | JGI IMG/M metagenome (GOLD analysis project Ga0210049, IMG submission 183964) | Groundwater microbial communities from aquifer - Crystal Geyser CG06_land_8/20/14_3.00 (SPAdes) (version 2) | ecosystem: Environmental > Aquatic > Deep subsurface > Groundwater | place...
GTTAGAGGAGGCATTCGGACCAAGGTAGTGAAGACTGAGTAATGTCGAAAATGTTATGAAACCACAGGTGAACACAGGGAAATAAAACCACAGATTAACACAGGTGAACACTGAGAAATAAAAACCACAGAGGACACAGAAGACACAGAGGAATGAACCGAGATCCGTAAATCGTAAAGGGTGAAGAGTAAAGTGTTAAAGAAAACCACACGCCTTACACCTTACGCTTTACACCTAACACCCAACACCTATCACCTATCACCCACGGTTTTAGGAGGGAGATAAGATGAAAGAAAATGAGATTATCCTTCGCTATGGATGTAATCCCCATCAGACTCCAGCCAGGATATATTCTAAAGGAGAGGGACTTCCAATCAAGGTCTTGGGTGGTGCTCCCGGGTATATCAATCTCTTAGATGCTCTCAATTCCTGGCAACTGGTCAAGGAATTAAAGCAAGCATTAGGCTTACCGGCGGCCGCATCTTTTAAACATGTAAGTCCAGCTGGAGCAGCTCTAGCTACACCACTGAGTGAGGAGCTAAAGAGGGCTTATTTTGTTGATGACCTAAAACTATCTTCTCTTGCTTCTGCTTATGCCCGAGCCCGGGGAGCAGACCGAATGTCATCCTTTGGCGACTGGGTAGCTCTGAGTGAGATAGTTGACCTTCCCACCGCAAGACTGCTTCACCGGGAGGTCTCTGATGGAATCATCGCCCCCGGGTATGAAGAAGAGGCTCTCTCAATTCTTAAGAGTAAGAAGAAGGGAAAATATGTTATCCTAAAAATAGAACAAAATTATGAGCCAGGAGATTTGGAGATAAGGGAGGTCTTTGGAATTATATTTGAACAGAAAAGGAATGACCTAATGATAGACCTCAGCCTGCTAAAGAAGGTAGTTACCAAGAACCAGGAGCTTCCGGACTTTGCTAAAAGAGACCTTCTTTTAGCTACTATTACTCTAAAATATACCCAGTCCAATTCTGTCTGCTTTGCTTTTGACGGGCAGGTCATTGGTTTAGGTGCCGGACAGCAATCTCGTATCCATTGCACCCGGCTTGCCGCAGCAAAGACTGATAGCTGGTATCTTCGTCAGCATCCAGCCATACTTGGCTTGAGATTTAAAGAAGGCATCGGACGAGCGGAGCAAAACAATGCTATTGACCAATATCTTAACCAAGAGCTGACTCCCGCCGAGAAGAAGGGGGGGGAAGAAGTATTTGAAGAGGTGCCCAAAAAGCTTAGCCGAGAAGAGAAGCAAGAGTGGCTGAAGAGTCTTAAGGGAGTCTCCTTAAGTTCCGATGCTTACTTTCCCTTTCGGGACAATATTGACCGAGCAGAACAAAGTGGAGTCAAATATATCCTTCAGCCGGGTGGCTCAAAAAGAGATAAAGAGGTCATTCAAGCCTGCAATGAATACGGGATGGTGATGGCTTTCTCGGGAGCAAGGCTCTTCCATCATTAATCTGTTCTGCTTAAGTTATATATAACGCATTAAATATTTATACATTAAATGTAGGGGCGACATTTATGACGACCGTTAATTGCGGGTTTGATAAATCAAACCCCTACAATTATGTCCACTTCTTTATGTCATTTTATATAATTATGCTGCAACTTCAATCTTTTCCTCATTCTTTATACTAATGGTAGGATTTCCTGAGGATTTACCTTGCCTCAACCTCCAAGCTCGTTTTGAGAGCCCCGGAGCTGGCTATAATTTTACCCCTACCCTTTCTTGTAGCTTTAAATGCTCCCGAAGGGGTGAGCTTACCAATGTCCCCTTTTAATTCCCAGATTGGCTTGAGAGCAATTAAATCACCATCTTTAGAGATACCATCTGCAATGTATTGCTGAGTCTCACCAACTTTAAATTTATACCTCTGAGGGGAAATGTTTAACTCAAAAATCTTACCATTAAGAAAGACAACCTCATCAATAATTTTGTCTTTCTTAACAAAGACTTGGATAAAGTGGAAATTTTGGGGGTCAGTCTCTCCTCCCGCTCCCCCAGATCTAATCCGAACTATTCCATCCCGGATAGTTCTTGTCCAATTATGGATATGCCCGTTAAAGACATAATCTACGCCTGCTCTTATAAAAAGATTGTTCAATTCACCTACTTCCCTTTCTCTTTCTTCCCAGGTAGCATTCTTAATATATTGAGGGTCAAGCATACTTCTTCTTCCATACATCGGAAAATGCATAAAGACAAATTTATATCTTTTCTTGCTCTTTTTTAAATCACTTTTTAGCCATCTCCACTGCTCATCTTTTTGCCCTGGTTCCAGATAAAGGGTAGCATTATTAGCAAGCTGGGCATTGTCTAAAATCAGAAAGTGGCAATCTCCATAATCAAAAGAATAGTATAGTGAGCCCATATATTTTAGGTAATATTTATTAGTAAAGAAACTATCATGGTTTCCTATCGTGGGGAAGAAGGGAAGTGAAAATTCCTCTAAGGCTCTTCTTAAGTCTTTCCACTCCTTAAAATTCCCCTTTTCTACTAAATCACCACAGTTAATGACAAAATCTGCTCCCCTTAATTCTGCTTGCTTCAGAATCTCTCTAAATACTTTATCTGCTCCTTCCCACCCCATGTGATTATCACTACAGACAATAAAGGAGAAATCCTTAACATCTTTACTCTTCTTGAGTTGACTGAGGCTCTTTACAATTTGGACTTCCCTCTTTATCTCTTTAGACTGGACAAGGAAGGTCAGACTTAAAAATAAAGTTACTAAGATTATACTCTTTAAGAGAAGCCTCCTTTTCATCTTCATTACATCCTCCTCAGACGCCTGCGGCGTAAATTCCAAACAAGGTTCTAGATGCTGGATACTGCGGGACAGGAATGTCCCGCCTATCGGATGCTGGATAATCAGGTATTGAGCATCAAGCATCCTCCCTTCTACCCGACTTTAGTCGAGGGTAGAGGGACTTTAGTCCCTATATATGGGCTAAAGCCCTAAAAACCCTGCACTAAAGTGCGGTAGAAGTAAACCATGGGCTAAAGCCCTGTAGAAGGAAGCTTTAGGCTTGAAATTTGGATTTTGGCATTTGGCATAAAGCTAGAGCATATTATACTTTAAAGCTAAATTTCTGGCAAGGCACTTGACAATTAAGACTCTTTAGGGTAAGATAATCAAAAGAGGAGAAGGGCAAGTCCAATGAGTTATATTGTTATTGATCAGCAGAGGTGTAAGGGATGTGAGTTTTGTGTAGCCGCCTGTCCCAAACAAATAATCACTATCTCAACGGAGCTTAATTCCAGCAGTTACTATCCAGCTATGGTTAGTAATAATGATAAGTGCACTGGCTGTGCTCTTTGTGCTATTGTCTGTCCGGAGGTAGCTATTGAGGTGTATAAGGAAGAAGACAGAAGTAAGAAGTAAGAAGAGAGATGCCAGATGTCAGATACCAGAAGATAGAACCACCGGTAGGAGTGCCTTTAGGCACGATTTATCATGAATTGTATCGGGCATAAATGCCCTCCTACCGGCACGATTTATCATGAATTGTATCGGGCATAAATGCCCTCCTACCGGCACGATAAATAGAGTTCGTTGAGTTGGTAGGAGTGCCTTTAGGCACGATTGTATCGGGCATAAATGCCCTCCTACCGGCACGATAAATAGAGTTCGTTGAGTTGGTAGGAGTGCCTTTAGGCACGATTGTATCGGGCATAAATGCCCTCCTACCGGCACGATTATATCGGGGTCAGATGCCAAAGAAGAGAAGATTTTAAGAAAGAGGTATCAAGGTATCAAGGTGTCAAAGGACAGAGGACAGACGACAGAAGACGGAAGACAGAGGACGGAGGACGGAGCACTAGACCGACTTCTGACTTCTGACTTCTGATTTCCGACTTCTGATTTCTGACTTCTGATTTCTGACATCTGATTGATACTCTGACACTTTTCTGACTTCTGGATTAGAGGAGAGGGAAAGAATGGCGGAAAAACTCCTTATGCGGGGAAGTGAAGCAATTGCCGAGGCAGCTATACGGGCTGGTTGTCGGGCTTATTTTGGCTATCCAATAACTCCCCAAAATGAATTGCCTGAATATATGGCTAAAAATTTAGTCTCTCAGGGGGGAGTCTTCATCCAGTCAGAATCAGAGCTAGCGGCAATTAATATGGCTTTCGGTGCCTCGGTAGCCGGAGTAAGAGTTCTAACTTCCTCCTCCAGTTGTGGGATAAGCTTAAAACAAGAAGGGATTTCTTATTTAGCTGGTTGTGAGTTGCCCTGTGTAATTGTAAACATTAATCGGGGAGGACCAGGATTAGGAAACATCTCTCCTGCCCAGGGTGATTACTTCCAAGCAACCCGCGGTGGAGGACATGGAGATTATCGGACTATCGTTCTGGCTCCAGCTTCAGTTCAGGAGATGGCTGATCTAACCTTTACTGCCTTTGACCTGGCTGATTTTTACCGTAATCCAGTAGTCATCTTAGCTGATGGGATGTTAGGACAAATAATGGAGCCAGTAACCTTCAAGAAGAAAAAGAAGCTACCCCCCAAAGACTGGGCTTTAACCGGAGCAAAGGGAAGAAAGGCGAGGGTAATTAAATCACTTATCCTTGATGCCAAGCTAATGGAGGAACATAACTGGAAATTATTTCGTAAGTATGAAAGGGTAAAAAGGCACGAGGTCCGCTTTGAGGCTTTAGATTTAGAGAAAGCAAAACTATTAGTAGTAGCCTACGGGACTATGGCCCGAATTGCTAAAGAAGCAGTTAAGAGAGCACAAGAAGATAAGATGAAAGTAGGACTAATTAGACCAATTACTCTATGGCCTTTCCCCACCGAGATTATTAGTGAAGCTGGGGAGGAAGTCTCCCATTTTTTAGTCTGTGAGATGAATACCGGGCAAATGGTGGAAGATGTTAGACTCTCATTAGAGGGAAAGAGTAAAGTTAGCTTTTATGGCCGACCGGGAGGGAGTATTCCTACGCCTCTGGATATCTTTAAAGTTATTGAAAAGTGTTATGAATAGAGTTAATGTCAAATGCCAAATGTTCAATGAAGAGGAGGAAAAAGAGACTTGAAAAAGGTATTTTCTCGGACAAAGAGTTTAAAGGATGCTATTTTTCATTATTGTCCTGGCTGTGGTCACAGTATCGCCCATCGCCTGGTTGCTGAAGTAATTGATGAGCTGGGGATTAGGGAAAGAGTAGTAGGAATTCCTCCGCCTGGCTGTGCAGTCTTGGCTTATGACTATCTCGATATTGATATGGCTGAATCAGCTCACGGGAGAGGAGCGGCAGTTGCTACGGGAATAAAGAGAGTTAATCCGGACTTAATTGTCTTTTCTTACCAGGGAGATGGTGACCTGGCCGCTATTGGGACAGCCGAAACTCTGCATGCCGCCAATCGGGGAGAAAGAATTACAGTCATATTCATTAACAATGCGGTTTACGGAATGACTGGTGGACAGATGGCTCCTACTACTATTTTAGGGCAGGAGACTACCACCACTCCTTATGGTCGAAAGATAGAGCGGGAAGGCTATCCACTTAAGATGTCGGAGATAATCGCTACTCTGGAGGGAGTAGCTTATGTAGAAAGAGTAGCAGTAAATTCAGCTAAAAATGTTATTAAAGCCAAGAAGGCAATTAAGAAGGCTTTTAAAGTCCAGATTGACAAGTTAGGTTTTTCTTTAGTAGAGATTCTCTCTCAATGTCCCACCAACTGGCGATTATCCCCGCTTAAGGCTTGCCAGTGGGTTGAGGAGAAAATGACTAAATACTTCCCTTTAGGGGTGTTAAAAGATGCTCTTTAGAACAATCTTTGCTGGATTTGGGGGGCAGGGGATACTAATGATGGGCTATGCCCTCTCCTTTACTACTATGAAAAAGGGGAGATATGTAACCTTCTTACCTTCCTATGGGGCAGAGATGAGGGGGGGAACAGCCAACTGCACAGTGGTTATATCTGACGAAGAGATTGCTTCCCCAATTGCTTCTGCTCCGGAGGCAATTGTGATTATGAATACCCCTTCTTTAGTTAAATTTCAAAATCGGGTCAAATCAGGAGGAACCTTTTTTATAAACTCCTCCCAGGTCCAAAAAAGAATCTTTCGCAAAGATGTTGAGATTTGCCGGATTCCCGTAGCTGAGATGGCTGAGAAATTGGGTAATATCCGGGTGGCAAATATGGTGATGTTGGGAGCTTTCTTAAAGAAGACTAAACTTCTGCCTTTAGATGCCCTTAGTGGGGAGCTAATAAATATTTTACCTCAACGTCATCACCGCTTAATTGACTTAAATAAGAAGGCTCTCAATTTAGGTTTTGAGTATGAGGTCTAGGCAACATTTGTAGAATGTTGAATTGAAAATTGCAAGTTGTAAATTGAAAATTTAACAAACGACTTTGTAAATGACCCTGTAAATAGCTTTAATAATAAAGTAAATACTCACTGAAGTGCGTTGTGAAAGTAAGGCACAAAGTGACAAAGGCACATTTGTAAGGCACAAAGTGACAAAGGCACAAAGGCACAAAGGGAAATAAATAAATCCTATAAGACCTTCAGTTTCTTACGGGGTAAACTTTGTGCCTCTGTGCCTATGTGCCTAATTAATATTTACAATGGAGCTCGGCGACAGATGGTTATTGGCATTCTTCTATTCTTAATCTTTCTCTTGATTGCTCTGCTTATGTATTTAAACAAACTGCCAGCTCTTCTGGCTCTACCAATCATGGCTGTCTTGTTAATCTTGGTAGCTGGAATTCCTTATTACTACTGGGCTCAAATACTTCACCAACCACTCCTTCTGGAGCTATTAACCAAGTCTGACCCCCAGGGAAAGGAAGCCTTGAGCTCTGCACTTATCTTAACTGAGGGTAAGTTTCTCCCCTCCCTCGTTGCTACCTTAAAAGATACCTTAACTATAGTCCTATCTGAAGGAGCCTTCCGCCTCCATATAGCTATCTTTACTGTCCTTTTCGGGGCTATTTTAGCTCAGATAATCAGTAAATCCGGGATTGCTGAAACTTTGATTAAGAGTGCAGCAGAATTAGCCGGAGATAAACCCTTCGCCATTGGCTTAACTTTAACCTTAGTAATCGCCCTTTTGTTTACTGTCTTAGGAGGATTAGGGGCAGTAATTATGGTTGCTACTATTGTCTTTCCAATTATGCTTTCTATCGGACTTTCACCGCTGTTAGTGGGCTGTTTGTTTCTTTTAGGATTAAGCCTGGGAGGAACTTTTAATTTAGCTAACTGGGTCTTATATAAAGAAGTATTAGGTCTTTCCCAGAGCGATGTCTTTAAATTTGCCTCTCTCTTGGGAGTGGTCTTCTTTATCATTATCTTAATCTTTCTTTTTGTTGAGCTCAGGAGGTCTTCTACCTTTACCCATTGGTCAGTCTCAAATAAAGAAAAGGAAAGTGAGCGAGTATCTGGCCTAGCCTTACTTACTCCTTTGATTCCTTTAGTATTAGTTTTAGGTTTTCAGATTTATAATTTAGGGGTGAGTAAAGATAAACAATTTGTCTTTCCGATAATCCCGGCAATGATTATTGGGATAGTCTTTGGAGTGCTTACCACCCGGAAAAGGGGAGTAAGTTCAATAAATATCTTAACTAAGTCTTGCTTTGAAGGGATAGCTGATGTAGCCCCGGCAATTATCTTAATGTTAGGAATTGGTATGCTTCTAAAGTCAGTCACCTCTTATCCGGTGGCAAGTTTTATGGCTCCCCTTTTAAGGAGAGTGATGCCCGAATCCGGTCTTACTTACATTGCCTTCTTTGTCATCTTAGCACCTTTGGCTCTATACCGGGGACCCTTTAATCTCTGGGGGATGGGCAGTGGTTTGGTGGGAATAATGTTAGCTACAAAGTCTTTGCCCCCGGTAACTATAATGGCTGCCTTAATGAGTGTAGGGATGATTCAAGGAGTCTGTGACCCTACTAATACTCATAATGTCTGGATTGCTAATTACCTAAGCCTGGATATTCAAGCTATCTTGAGAAAGACCTTACCCTATATGTGGGTCTTAGCCTTATTGGGATTAGTAATAGCCGGGGTAAGATATTTTTAAGGAGAATGTGGGAAGGGAATCTATGGACTATAATGGCTCATAGCTCATAGATTGCAGATTTTAAAAAAGAAGTATCAGGGTGGTAGTCGCAACCTTCAGGTTGCGTCATCATCGCAGGCTAAAGCCTGCGCCTACCACTGACACTCTGACACTTTGACACTCTAAAAGGAGGAGAAGATGCGACTTATTCCCCGGGAAGAGAAGTTTTTTATAATGCTCAAGAAGATTTCTGAGAATGTAGTAATTGGAGCTAAAAAGCTGGAAGATTTAGTGAAAGACTACGAAAATGTGGAGCAAAAAGCTAAAGAGATTTTGGAGACAGAACACGAAGGGGATATCTTAACCCATGAGATAATTGAGGCTTTAAATAAGACCTTTGTTACCCCATTTGACCGAGAAGACATTTATTCTTTGGTCGGGAGGTTAGATGACATCATAGATTATATAGAAGCAGTAACTGATAAACTCCTGCTTTATAAGATTAAGAAACCAACTAAAGAAGTAGTAAGAATGGCTCAAATAATAGTAGAATCTACCGAAGAGGTAAACAAGGCTATTGTAGGTCTGAAGGACCTAAAGCATCCCCGACGCATCTTAGACCATTGTATTGAGATAAACAGGTTAGAGAATGAGGGAGACAAAGTATCCCGAGAGATACTGGCTAAATTATTTGAGACCGCCACTGATGCTATTGAAGCTATAAAATGGAAAGAGATTTATGAGCATTTGGAGATGGCTACGGATAAATGCGAAGATGTAGCTGATATTATTGAAGGAGTAGTTGTAAAGTATGCCTGATTCCTACTTACTCTTATTTGTTTTATTCCTTATTCTATGCGCTGAATTTGTAAATGGATGGACAGACGCTCCCAATGCTATTGCTACAGTAGTCTCAACAAGAGTTCTTTCTCCATATCGTGCAGTTTTTATGGCAACGATATTTAATTTTCTTGGTACACTTTCTGGAATCGCAGTTGCTTCAACAATAGGTAAAGGTATTGTAGAAGCAGAGTCTATCAGTCTTATAACAGTTGCTGCCGCAATGATTGGGATTGTCTTTTGGAGTAGTTTAGCAGCATATTATGGTATTCCTACAAGTGAAAGTCATGCTCTTGTTGCTGGTCTTGCGGGTGCAGGACTTGCTACAGCAGGTCCTTCTGTTCTTTTAGCAGAGGGGTGGAGAAAAGTTTTTATTGGACTTTTATTTTCTTCTGTCTTTGGATTTTTTGGAGGATTTTTTATTATGATTAGCATAATGTGGATTTTCCGTAGAACTCACCCGGGCAGAATAAATGTCTTATTCCGGGTTCTTCAACTTTTTTCTTCGGGTTTTATGGCTTTTAGTCATGGAAGTAATGATGGACAAAAATTTATGGGAGTTTTTGCTTTGGCTCTTTGTCTTGGTGGAGTGATGAATACATTTTATATTCCACTCTGGGTAAAAATAATATGTGCTTTAACTATGGGAATAGGAACTGCAACTGGTGGTTGGAAAATTATTAAAACAATGGGAGTGAAAATGACAAAACTTGAACCTGTTCATGGTTTTGCTGCAGAGACTGCTGCAGCAACCATTATAGAAACCGCTTCCCGGTTTGGTATCCCTCTCTCTACCACCCATACTATTGATACTGCTATTATGGGAGTAGGGTCTTCAAAGCGTGTTTCTGCTGTGCGTTGGGGGGTTACAATGGAAATTGTGTCTGCATGGATATTAACTTTTCCTGTCTGCGGTGCCATTGCTTGGGCTTTTACTAAATTGGTTAATTTATTATTTTAACCCAAGCTTTTTAATTTAAAAGGAGGTATCACCAAGATGAATGAAGCAAAGATTGTTTTACCACCACTTGGGAAATTAGAATGGATGCTTCTGTGGAGTGTTTTAGGAAGTGCTATTTTAGCCTTAATTTATGGATTGTATTTAGTAAAAAAAGTTTTAAAAGAACCCTCTGGAACAGAGAAGATGAGGGAAGTTTCTTTGGCAATTGAAGAGGGAGCAATGGCTTATTTAAGAAGGCAGTTCAAAATAATGATTTTCTTTATCATCATCCTTACAGTAGGACTGTATTTAATGTATCAGAAAGTTTATACTGGTGGTGAGGGAATTCTAAAATACATTCCATTAGGAATTTCATTTGCATTTTTCTGTGGTGTAATGGCTTCTTATGGAGCAGGTTATGTAGGAATGTGGCTTGCAGTTAAAGGTAATGTGAGAGCCGCTAACGCTGCTTTGGAAAGTTTCAATAAATCTTTGAGAATTGCATTTCAAGCCGGAACAGTTTCAGGAATGTTTACAGTTGGCTTCGGGCTCCTCGGTGCAACTATTATTTTCTTACTTTTCAAAGAAAATGCGATGAAAGTATTAGTAGGTTTTGGATTTGGTGGTTGTCTTGCGGCTTTATTTATGAGAATTGGTGGTGGAATTTATACCAAAGCCGCGGATGTAGGTGCAGATTTAGTTGGTAAAGTAGAAAAAGATATTCCTGAAGATGACCCGAGAAATGCAGCTACTATTGCTGATCTCGTAGGTGATAATGTAGGTGATTGTGCTGGTATGGCGGCTGATATTTTTGAATCGTACGAGGTAACTTTGGTGGCAGCAATAATATTAGCAGGAGCAACTCTTATTGATAATTCCTTCAGGGGTTACTATGGAGTTCATTCTTCTTCCTTTGCTTTAAAATTAATTATATTTCCACTTTTAATCAGAGCAGTAGGGGTATTCTCTTCAATTATTGGAACCTGGAGTGTAAAAGCGAAAGGCGAAGAATTGAAAGACCCGATGAGACCAATAAGCAATGGCTATATAATTTCTTCTGTTGTGTCAATTATTGGTTTTGCAATAGTAAATTATTTTTATCTAAAAAACCCGGTAACTGGAAATGTTGACTTCAGATTTTTCTGGGCAACTACTATGGGAATAGTCCTAGCTGTTTTAACATTATGGCTTACAAATTATTTCACTCATCCTGATAAAAGACCGGTAACTGAGACATCTTATTCTACAAAAACAGGACCAGCAACTATGCTTCTAAATGGAATGTCTGAAGGAATGGAGTCAACTGTCTGGGCAATTGTAATAATTAGTGGTACAATAATTTCTTCACTTTTAATATTTGCAGGAAGTCCGGCACTATCCGCTTATGGAATTGCACTTACAGGACTAGGATTACTTACTACTACCGGATTTATTTTAGCAATGGATACTTATGGACCAATCACTGACAATGCTCATGGAATATTTGAAATGTCAGAAATACATGAGGAAAAAGCAAGCAGGTCTCTTGCCTGGATGGATGCGATTGGAAATACTACCAAAGCACTTACCAAAGGACTTGCAATTGCTACCGCTGTAATTGCGGCTATTTCGCTATTTCGCTCATTTATTGATGAAGCACAACTTTTTAAAGTTGGCATTCAGATAAATATTCCAGAAGTGTTTGTAGGACTATTGATTGGTGGTGCTGTTCCATTTTTATTTTCTTCCTTTGCTTTGAAAGCAGTAGGAAGAGCAGCATTCTTAGTAGTAGAAGAAGTAAGACGACAATTTAGAGAAAAACCAGGAATTATGGAATGGAAAGAAAAACCTGATTACGGAAGATGCGTGGAAATTGTAACCGCTGCTGCCCAAAGAGAACTAATAGGACCTGGAATATTAGCTGTTGCTACACCAATCTTAGTTGCTTTTTCATTGGGAGCATCGGCTCTCGGTGGTTATCTTGCAGGCACAATATTAACAGGACAATTGTTAGCTGTTTATATGGCAAATACAGGAGCAATCTGGGATAATGCCAAGAAAAAAATTGAAGATGGCTACTTAGGTGGTAAAGGAACAGATTGTCATAAAGC
>Ga0210049_1004699_pt1 | contig 11890 bp, 8 predicted proteins | sample CryGeyCG2014_300_2_FD_183964 | JGI IMG/M metagenome (GOLD analysis project Ga0210049, IMG submission 183964) | Groundwater microbial communities from aquifer - Crystal Geyser CG06_land_8/20/14_3.00 (SPAdes) (version 2) | ecosystem: Environmental > Aquatic > Deep subsurface > Groundwater | place...
ACAATGTACAGTTGCTAACACACGTTTGGTAAAAACTGGGCAGCTATGGGCAACTTGACAATATTAACAAATTGTAAACTTTTTAGCGGTTTGACACCGACTGCGGCTAAATGCCCATCTTTTCCAACCGCCAAAACGTTAGGGGCAATCCCCCCCTATACCCAAAACTATTGACTTCATAAGCTAACGAAATACAACATATCAAATTAATTATTTATTTTTAGACTAAAAAAGAAAACCCGGAATTGTTAAAAGAATTAAAAAACAAATCAATCAATTTGCATTAACTAATGAAGATTTAGGAATTGCAACTAATTAATATACTGGTAATTATAAAAACGTTAGTCAGAATCGTATAAAATGACAAATAGAACTTCAGTATTATTAATTTAATTTTTCTGACTTAAATATTAACTTTGTAATTAGTGCCTGTCCATAAAGTCAGTGTCTGATTCATAATGTTCGAGTTTGAGGCATACGAAGTTTTGAAAACCAAGGAGTTTACTGTAGTAAATGACTGTTTTCAAAACGAGTTTACCCCGTAGCGAAGTTTACCCCGAAAGGAACTCTTTTGGGGCGTACTGGGGCATAACGCAGTCAGCGGACTTTATAGACAGACTCTACATAGTTAACGAGACACGTTTAAAAACTTTAACAGTAAGTTCTTTATCGTAGTTTTGTAAATATTGGCGAACAGTTACTTTATTTTCTTTTACAAATTCCTGATTTAGTAAAGTACTATCGTTGTAAAATTTATTTAGTTTTCCCAGTGCTATTTTTTCGAGCATAGTATCTGGCTTACCTTCAGCACGGGCTTGTTCTTTTCCGATTTCTAATTCTTTTTCGATTACTTCTTTAGCAATATCGTTTTTATCAATAGCAATTGGATTCATTGCGGCAACTTGCATTGCAATGTCTTTCCCAACCTGAGGGTTGCTTACCATTTTATTAAAGCCAACTAAAGTTCCGATTTTGCTTCCCTGATGAATATATGAAAAAACGTGTTCAGCAGAAATAAACTGATAATATGAAATATCAATTTTTTCGCCAATAGCAGCTATTTTATCTAATATTAAATCGTTAACAGTAAGATTATTAACTTTAATTTTTTTTAATAATTCAATATTAGATGGTTTTTCTTTATAAGCAATTTCAGCAACGGTATTTGCTAAGTTAATAAATCCTTCGGTTTTAGCAACAAAATCAGTTTCGCAACTAATAGCAACAATAATAGCTTCTTTACCATTTGGGTTAATTTTTGTAACAACTAATCCTTCGGTAGTTTCGCGGTCTGCACGTTTAATTGCAACTGCCTGCCCTTTTTTGCGAATTATTTCAATAGCTTTTTCAATTTCACCGTTCGATTCGGTAAGTGCATTTTTGCAATTCATCATTCCTGCACCTGTAAGTTTACGTAATTTTGTAATTTCAGCAATAGTTACCTGAGACATTTTTATTTCTTTTAAATTATTATTCTATTATTTTCTATGAATTTCTATTTGTATCGTTTATTGTTATATGTTTTTGGTTTAGAGTTTTTAGTTTATGGTTTTTAAAACCTAAAACCAGAAACCTAAAACCAGAAACCTAAAACTTCAAACTATCTGTTTCAATTTATTTCTATCTATTTCAATTTATTTCAATTTATTTCAATTTATTTCTATCTATTTCTGTTTTTTAAAAAGTTTATTGTTCAAAAATGTTTATTGTCATGCTTTGTCTTTTACAATGAGTTACTATTGAATGACTATTGAATGACTATTGAATGACTATTGAATGACTATTGTTTGACTATTGTTTGACTATTGTTTGACCTTTGTTTGACCTTTGTTTTTCTAACTTTATTAAGTTATTTATTATAATGAACTATTAACTCAATAATTTATTAAACTTTTATTTATCAGTAAATTATTCTTCCTTTTTATACTCTACCGATTTTTTTATTGGACTTCTTTTTCTTAATTCTTTTTTTATCGGAGTTTTCTTCGGTTTTTCATCAGTAATTTCTGTATTTTCTACCGCTTCAACAATAACATTTTCGTTTTCACCTTCTACTAAAGCATTTGCTTCATTCTTTTTCTTGCCAGCTTTTTCATTTTGTTGAGTTGCGTCTTTTTCTTTATCCATCCTTCTTTCTTCCAGACCTTCGTTTATTGAAGAAATTGCATTATCAAGAATTAATGAAATAGAATTTGAAGCATCGTCGTTAGCAGGTATTGGAAAATCAATATTGTTTGGGTCGGAATTAGTGTCAACCATTGCAAATATTGGAATACTTAAGCGATGTGCTTCTCGTACAGCAATATGTTCTTTTAAAACGTCAATTATAAAAAGTGCTGCAGGTAAGCGAGTTAAGTCAGAAATACTGCCTAAGTTTTTTTCTAATTTAGCTCTTTTACGATTAATTTGTAATTTTTCTCTTTTCGATAAATTTAAAAATGTTCCATCAGTTGCCATTCTGTCAATTGTTGACATTTTCCTAACAGCTTTACGGATTGTCGGGAAATTTGTAAGCATTCCGCCAGGCCAACGTTCAGTAACATAAGGCATATTTACTTTGCTTACTTTCTCTGCAACAATATCTTTAGCTTGTTTTTTTGTTGCTACAAATAATATTTTACGACCAGATTTTGCAATATGTTTTAATGCATTGCATGCTTCGTCGAGTTTGACGGCTGTTTTATAAAGGTCAATAATGTGGATTCCATTTTTCTCCATAAAAATATAAGGAGCCATATTAGGATTCCATTTTCTTTTAAGGTGTCCAAAATGTACACCTGCTTCTAATAATTCTTCGAATGATACTTTTGACATGTTATTTATTTTAGTTTACTTTCTTATTGTTTTAGCAATTGGTAGGTAGCTCTTATATTTAAGAAGTCCTAACAATTTAGATACTAAACTACATTTTCAAAGCCCCAAATTCCAATCCTCAAGTTCCAAAACCCTAAACTTCAAACTATAAACCCGAAACTATATAATATTAACGTTTACTGAACTGGAATCTCTTACGAGCCTTCTTTTGTCCAGGTTTTTTACGTTCAACTTCGCGTGGGTTACGAGTTAAAAAGCCTTTAACCTTTAATGCCGGTTTTACTTCGGGATTTAATTTTACCAAAGCTCTTGATATTGCTAAACGAAGTGCTTCGGCTTGTCCGTTAATGCCACCGCCATCAAGATTGACTTTTATATCGAATTTATTTTCTACCTGAGCGGTTTGAAGTGGATTTGTTACAGTGTTTTGCAACTGTTCGGTAGTAAAATAATTTTTAAATTCTCTATTGTTGATAGTTATTATTCCGCTACCTTCTTTTAAATAAATGCGTGCAATTGCAGCTTTTCTTCTACCTATTGTATTAACAATTCCCATATTTATTTAATTGTATTTATATTAATTAATTTTGGTTTTTGAGCTTCATGTGGATGTTCAGTTCCTGAATACACAAATAAATTGTGTATTAGTCTTTTTGATAAGCGATTGCGTGGTAACATTCCTTTTACTCCGTGTTCGATTATTTTTCGCGGGTCTTTTATTAATTGTTTTTCTGGGCTGATAAAACGTTGTCCACCAGGATATCCAGTATGATGAACATATTCTTTGGAAGCCCATTTATTCCCTGTAAAATTAATTTTTTCGGAATTAATTAAAATAATATTGTCTCCACAATCAACATTAGGTGTAAAACCTGCTTTGTGTTTACCTCTGAGAATTACGGCTATGGTTGAACATAATCTTCCAACTACCAAATCGGTAGCATCTATTACTAACCATTCTTTTTTTACAGTTGCTTTATTTAAAGATACTGTTTTGTAGCTTATTGCGTCCACTTTTTTTTAGAGTTTTTACTTTATTTAATAATGATAACCGTTATAAATTACGGACTGCAAAAATACAATTATTTTTTTAAAATGCCAATATTCTTAAATTATATTTTAAAAATATTTTATATGTTTACATTTGCCTCTCTATGTTGTTGAATATAAGCACGTAAACAATAATAAATAATTTTAAATTTATGTTTGCAAAATAATAATTACAAGTTTTCGTTAAAGTAAAAAAAAATATATGCAAATTATAAAATCCTTAATCCTAAATTTATAAAATGCCACTATTTAGCCAAACTATTCATCGTAACATCTATCTTTTTGGACTTTTGTTGCTTGTTTTTAGTTTGCCACTTTCGATGTTTGGAACTAGTTTTTCTCAATTAATTATTTTGGGCAATTGGATTTTAGAGGGAAAGTTTCGCGAAAAACTTAAGATTTTAAAGTCAAATAAATCAATATTAATTTTTGCTTCAATTTTTTTTATTCATGCTTTATGGTTGTTACCACCTCAGGATTATAGTTATGCTTACAACGATTTAAAAATTAAAGTACCATTATTAGTTTTACCTGTTTTAATAGGTACATCAAATTATTTATCTGCTAAAAATATTAAATTAATTTTAATAGTTTTTGTTTCTGGTGTGTTATTAGCATCGCTAATAAGTCTTTTTCGATTCCTCTTTTATTCGTCAATAAACGTTACTAATTACCGCGAACTTTCTGTGTTTATTTCACATATCAGATTTTCATTAATGGTAGCTTTTTCTTTATTTATACTATTATATTATTGTTTTATTAATCGGGAATTAAAATTTAACAATGTGCATAAATTCATCGCAATATTGATTTCGCTTTGGTTAATTGTTTTTTTATTTTTATTGAAAAGTTTAACAGGATTAATCGTGTTTAGTGTTATTGTTTATTTATCAATGGTTTACAGAGCAATTATTATTAAATCTTACTTTAAATGGCTCTATTTTTTTATTTTACTAATAATACCCGCACTACCAATTTATTATGTGTATGCAGTTTCCAAGAAATTTACTAACATCGAAATTATTGATTTATCTAAAGCTGACACATTAACTCTATCGGGAAATAAATATTTGTTTGATGTATCGAATAAATCAGTTGAAAACGGTAAATTAGTTTGGGTTTATTATTGTCCGATAGAATTAAAGTCTGAATGGAGAAAAAGGAGCAAGGTATTGTTTGAAAGTAAAGATATTAATGGAAATGAGGTTCAATATACTTTAGTAAGATATTTAACTTCAAAAGGTTTAAGAAAAGATTCGGTTGGAATATGGAGTTTGAAAAACGAAGAAATTAAAGCAATTGAAAGTGGTGTTGCAAACTATACGTTTTTAGAAAAATGGAAAGTTTATCCATTAGTATATAATGCACTTTGGGAATTATACGAATATAAAAAAACAGGGAATGCGAGCGGTCATTCGTTGGCACAAAGAATAGAATATTTAAAAACTGCAAAAGAAATTATTAAAGAACATTTTTGGTTAGGTGTTGGTACGGGTAATGTTAGGATTGCTTTCGATAAAAAATATATTGAAATGAATAGCCTTTTAGAAAACGAGTGGCGATTAAGAGCACATAATCAATTAGTTACTTTTTTGCTTACATTTGGGATATTTGGCTTTATATGGCTCATATTTGCATTGTTTTATCCTGCAATAAAAGAAAAAGGATTTAATGACTTTTTATTTACAATATTATTTCTAATAATTATAATCTCATTTATTAATGAAGATACTTTTGAAACTCAAGCTGGAGTTACCTTCTTTATAATATTTTATAGTGTGTTTATTTTTGGAAAAGAGAAACAATATATAGTTAAGCCTTAAAACCATATTTGGAAATTATATTCATTATGAATTTTATCCGATAGCAATCGGATTGAGAATCTTTTTATTTCTATGATAATTTTATTTTGATGTGCTAAAATAATAAATTGTAGAAGTTGTAAATTTTGTATCTTGTGCAAAAAAATATTCTATGAGAAATAAATTAATTCTTCTTTTCGTAATATTTACTTCAATATTATTATTTGCAATACCATCAATTGCAAAGCAAATAAACAATAATGAAGCTGTTTTAGTTGCAAAAAATAAACTTAACAAATTAAAAAAAGCTGAATATTTTATTGTAAGTAACTGTATCGAAATTAAAAATGGAAATATTATAATTGCTTTTGAAATTGATTTAGTCCCTAAAGGATATATAATAGTGAGTGCAAATACCGATTTACCTCCAATTGTTGCATATTCATTTGAAAGTAATTTCGGGGAATTAAATAACAGAAATCCATTATATTCAATAATTAAATCTGATTTACTAAAAAGAAATATTTTTGTTTCGAACAATATAAAAAACAATAATTATTGGGAAGAATTATTAAGTGAAAATTTAAAAACTAAACAAGATTCTACTTTTCAACAATGGCCATCAGTTGGTAATGGTTGGTTAACTACAAATTGGACACAAAATTCACCATATAATGATTTTTGCCCTATGGATCCGGTAACAAATCAAAGAAGTATTGCTGGTTGTCCTTCAACTGCTATGGCACAAATATTAAATTTTCACGAAACAACAAATAACACACATTTTGATAATTCAGACGATTATTACCATAATTATGCTGGACGACAATACTGGATTGATAATGATTATTTAGACAGAGATTTTCCATCATTTCCTGAACTAAATGTTTATTTAGATACTTTAAATGCACATTATTTAAACAACGTGCTTCCAACAAATCAAGACAAAGCTGCGATAACTTTTGCCTGTGGTATAGCTGCCTATCAGGTATATACTTCAAGTAGTTCGGGAACATTTGGCGTGAATCAGGCATTTGATGCATATCAGCGCTTTAACTTTTATAATTCTGAACTTTTGCAACCAACAGATACTAATTTGTATAACAGATTAATGCAGAATATGAAAGACTCTTTACCTGCACATTTAGCAATTGTTGATTCTGCATGGACTTATGGTCATAATGTCGTTGTTGATGGTTATAATACCGATAATTATTTTCATTTGAATTTTGGCTGGGGAGGGAGTTATAATGGATGGTATTTGCTTCCGCAAGAAATTCCATATAATCTTACTGTTGTAGAAGGAGTTATTGTTGATATTATAAAGAATCCAACCAAAATAACTAATAAATTCCTATCAGAAGATTTGGTTGATGTTTATCCAAATCCATTTACTGAAAAGTTGACATTTAAACTTAATACTTTGTATAATAATGTGGTCATAAAATTATTCGATGTATCAGGAAAAGAAATTTTATTTAGACCTTTAAAAATAGATTTTTCAGAAAATCAAACAAGTATTATGTTAACTTTTAAAAATATAGAATCTGGATTTTACTTTTACCAGTTAAAAACAGCAACTAATGTGTTTTCAGGAAAAGTCCTTAAAGTAAATTAATTATTTATATTTGTAAAAACAATTTTTAAATCAAATTAGCCATGAAAATGAAATTAGTTCTTATTGTTTTATTGTTTACAAATTTAAGTTTTCAATTAACAACTGCCTTTTCTCAGGATAAGTTCACAGTAATTAAAGTTTCGGGTAGTATTTTAATTCAAAGTACCGGCTCTGCATTAGGTATTGGAACTGCATTTTCTCAAAACGAAGATTTGCTTTTTAAAATTCCAGAGTCGCGTGCAGCAGTAATAAATCCGAAACGTGGCAGGTTTTTACTAACTTCTAACAATATGTCAGAGTTTAAAGATTCAAAATCAAATTTCTTACCTGCAACTGGAAATATTAGTGCAAGAGGTGGTGATAATATATTAAATATTAATGATTTAATCACTTATTTTGAAGGCAATTTTGTTATTTTCGATAAAGTAAAAATTAAAATTAGTCCAGCTTTTTTCCCAATGAACGCTCAAAAATATTTTTATATCAGATATTTATATAAAAATGAAACTATAAATAAAAAGTTAGCTTACAATAGTGATACTTTAATTATTAATAAAAATGAACTATTAACAATTGACGGCAAACAAATTCCTAATCCCGAAATTAAAGAAATGAAATTAATGTATATGGAAGAAGGTGAGAAATATGTTTCAACACCAATTTGCATATTTACACCTGTTTTCCCTGATTTAGTTCAACTCAAAAGCGAAATTAAAATTATCATTGAGCAGATGAAAGATAAATCATATAGCGAACAATTAAACGAAATAACAAACTACATTAATGAATTTTATGGCAATCCCGAAGCAAACAATTTAAAAAGCTGGTTGAAAGAAAACTTTGGTCTTTCTCAATAATTTGATATAAATAGTTTCTACATGAAACATACTTTACTTTTTCTGTTTTTTTATTCTTTTGTTTTAGTTTGCTTTTCACAAAATACGAAGTATAGTATTAATTATTTTTCATCTCGGGACTATGGCAAAGGACTTGAAGCCACTAACAGAGCTTGTGTGCAAGATAAAAATGGAGTTTTGTATTTCGGGAATGCAGGCAGAATAATACAATATGATGGTACAAATTGGAATTACATTCCAGTTAAACAACAAAGTGCATGGCTCTTTTCACTAGCTGTTAGTAACAATAATATTATTTATGTTGGTGCACAAAACGAATTTGGTTACCTTGCTCCAAATGCTTCAGGAAAACTTAATTATATTTCTTTATCTGATAAACTCGATTCAAGTAAGAAAGTTTTTAGTAAAATTATTAGAGTATTAACATGGAATAATAATGTTGCTTTTCAGGCCGAGGAAGCTATTTATATTTATTCAAATAATAAATTATTTACCATTTTACCTAATACTTCCTTTCATTTGTCATTTGTTATTAACGATGAATTTTACGTTAGACAACGTGATATTGGAATAATGAAATTAGTTGATAACAAATTACAATTTATTGATGGTACTGAATATTATAAAAACTTTGGAGTTTTTTCAATTATTCCTGATTCTAAGAAAAATAAGTTAATTATTATTACACGCGAAGATGGATTTTGGCTTTTCGATAACAAAACTTTTAAATCAACTCCAATTATAACGCCAGATAGTATAGTGTTAAAAAATCTGAAATTTATGGTGGTTTAAAACTTTCTGATGGAAATATTGCATTAAATACATTAAATAATGGAGTTATAATTGTAAATGAAAAGCTAATAATTCAAAATGTTATTAATAAAAATGTTGGATTAAAAGATGATGGTGTGCATTCTGTTATCGAAGATTTTCAAGGAAATTTATGGGCTGGGTTAAATAATGGAATTGCTCAAATTCATTATTCTTTACCTGTTTCAATATATAGGAATGAAGATGGCATTTCTGGAAATATTACTTCCATAACAAAATACAATTCTAAACTTTTTATTGGTTCAACAAATGGACTTTATTCATTGTCGAACAATATAAGTGTTTTCGAAAATTTTACTAAAGCTGTTAAATCTATTTGTAAAGCTTATGATAACTTAATAGTTGGAACTTCTGAAGGACTTTATAGTATTAACAATAACAATATATACAAAATTGATAATGTAGAAGTAAATTCAATTTATTATTCAAATAAATTAAAAATGCTATTTGTTTCAAGCAAAAATGGGTTACTCCTGTATAACAAAAATGTAACATGGAAGAAAGTTGCAGAAATTAAAGATATTTTTGAAGAGATAGTACGATTCGAAGAAGATACAACCAAAAATTATTCTGAAATTTGGATGGGAACACTTTTGCAAGGTGTTATAAGGATTCAATATGTTAATAAAGCCGAATATAAAATTGATAAATATAATTCATTAGATGGATTAGTTGATAACGCTTGGGTTTTACCATTCAAAATTAATAATAAAATGGTTTTTTCTCAAAGAAATGGATTGTTGCAATTTGTTGATGAGGAAACAATAAAAAGCCAGTTGCCCGATTCTCTAAAAAATAATCCGGAGTTTTATAGAGGTTATTTTGATTTATATAAATTAAATAATAAAATATTAAATTCATTTTACTATGTTATCGAAGATAGTAAAGATAAAGTATATGCGAACTTAGATGGTGATATCGGATTTTTTGATAAAGCAAATTCATATACATGGAATACAAATCCATTTTGTATAGCTGATATTGGTAAAGCCAATGTTTTTTATCACGAAGATAATGGTGTTTGCTGGATTGGTGGAGACGATGGTCTGTTAAAATTTGATGAAAACAAATCGAAAAATTATTCGATTAATTTTAAAACAATAATCACAAAAGTTTCATGTGGCAGTAACGATTCATTACTTTATAGTGGATATGGCAGTTGTAGTATTAAATCGAATAATATTGATTATAATTTTAACACAATAAATTTTAGTTTTGCTGCACCATTTTATGAAGGTCAGGATAAAACTCAATATTCATATATGCTTGTTGGTCAAGATACTGCTTATAGTCTTTGGAATAAAGAAAACCATGTTGTTTTTACTAATTTATGGGAAGGAAACTATGTTTTTAAAGTAAGAGCAAAAAATATTTATGGAGTTATTAGTTCAGAAAGTTCGTTTGGTTTTACAATCGAATCTCCGTGGTATCGAAAATATTGGGCATACTTAATTTATTTTATTGTGTTAATTGTTATTGTATATTTAATTGTAAGATTAAATTCAAATAGGTTAATAGCAAAAAATAAAAAATTAGAGAAAATAATTTTAGAACGTACTCATGAAATACACGAAAAAAATATAGAGCTACAAACTCAGAAAGAGGAAATCCTTGATTCAATAAATTATGCCCGCAGAATTCAGAAAGCTGTGTTACCCGATGACGATTTAACAATAAATTGGTTAGGAAATCATTTCGTAATTTTTAAACCAAAAGATATTGTTTCGGGCGATTTTTATTGGGCTACTCAAATAACAACAATGGGGCATGCCCCATTAACAACAAGGGGGCATGCCCCATTGTTAATTATTTCTGTAGCCGATTGTACAGGACACGGCGTGCCAGGAGCTTTTATGAGTATGCTTTGTATTTCATTTCTAAACGAAGTTGTGCTTAAAGAAAAAATTGTGCAACCCAATTGGATACTTAACAAAGTACGAAATATGATTATTGAATCATTAAAGCAAAAGGGTGTTTCGGGTGAGCAAAAAGACGGAATGGATATTTGTTTGTGCGTTTACAATAACAATACAAAAGAATTACAATATTCCGGTGCAAATAATCCATTGTATATTGTTAGGAATAAAGATAAAGAGCAAATTAATTGCGATAAGCAATTAGAGTATAACGATTTAGTTCTATACGAAATAAAGGGCGATGGAATGCCAATAGCAATATATGAAAGCATGGAGCCATTTACATTGCACTCAATAAAACTAATTGAAGGTGACACCATTTATCTTTTTTCCGATGGTTTTGCCGACCAGTTCGGAGGACCAAAAGGGAAGAAATTTATGTATAAATCATTTAAAATAGCATTAATGGAAACACAAAATAGCGATATGGCTCAACAATGTAAATTGCTCGATAAAAAGATTGAAGATTGGAAAGCATTTGTTAACCCAACTTGAAATTTCACAAGACGTATTAGTCTTATAATCAACTTATTATCTGTTATTCATTCAACATTCGGGGAACACAATATTTTTTGATAAAATGGCATTGATTTATATCCTGTGGCTGTGTAAATTTCTTGAACTCCAGCCGATGGAATACTGCATACCCTTTTGTTTATTTGTTTATTGTTACGCTGGTTCATGGTTATTGTACCAACTTTTTGACTATTCATTATTCTTACTATATTTTGCCAGTCGTGATGGATTCCATGTTTTTTCAATTTATATCTGATTGTATTAACTACCGTGTAAGCAAGAATACTCAAAAACAAATGTGCCATACTATTCTCGTCTTTTTGGTGAAAGATTGGTCTTAAACTCAAATCAGACTTCAATGTCCGAAAGGTTGCTTCAATTTCTCTGATAGTATTATAGATATTCCACATTGTTTTTTCGTCCTTCTCCTGAAGATTGGTACGTAAAAAATAAACACCTTCACTGGAACGTGTTTTTGCTGGTTTT
>Ga0210049_1004701_pt1 | contig 11887 bp, 10 predicted proteins | sample CryGeyCG2014_300_2_FD_183964 | JGI IMG/M metagenome (GOLD analysis project Ga0210049, IMG submission 183964) | Groundwater microbial communities from aquifer - Crystal Geyser CG06_land_8/20/14_3.00 (SPAdes) (version 2) | ecosystem: Environmental > Aquatic > Deep subsurface > Groundwater | place...
CGGGCATACCCGGCAGCGGGACTTCCATTTCCGTGGCTAAAGCACAGGTAGCAACCAGTAAACCCAGTCCAATAGTGCCGGGGAGCAGTAAAAACAGGGATTTTTTCAGACGATATCTTTTCATAACTATTAACCCTGGCCGTTAAAATCGCGCCAAAACCGGTTGACTCGTTTTAGGTATATTTTGGTTTCCCTTGGGATATTGGCGCAATCAATTTGGTTGTTGCACTTCTTTGATAAATTGCCCTGACCCCAGTTGTATGAGGCAATGGCTTTTTGGGCGTCGTTCTTGTGAAGTTTTAGGAGCGAAGATAAATATTTTGTTCCGGCTTCAATGTTTTGCGCCGGGTCGCGGCAGTCATTAATTTTATGAATTGTGGTCATAAGCTGCATGAGGCCGCAGGCCTGTCCGTACTTTGTCTGGGGGCCGGTGGCATTGGGGTAGCCGCCGGATTCAGCCATAATAATTGCCTTTATCAGGTTTGGCGGCACATTATATTTTTGGGCCATAGCGTTGATGGTGTTGGCATAATTCCCTTTTGCTATTCCGGATGATTTCACCTGGTCGTCAGAATAAGAGAGCCCTTCATGGGGCGGAAGTTCAATATCCCCTAGCGCTTTATAAGTCCCGGATAACGTAATCGGTGTTAGAGGCATCGGCGACAAATTGGTCAGCGTAGGGTCAATGGTTGAGAGCAGTAGCCAGGAGCATAAGAGTAAGAATACGCCGCCCAAAGAGCTGATGATGGTTTTGCGGGCCTTCTCGGTACTGCTTAAGGTGCCCGACAGCATATACTGAATACCGCCGATAACCACTCCGCCAACCGCCAAAAAGCCAACCGCCGACAAGCCAAAGATAAAAAGATAGCGGATATAGACGCCCGGGTCGGAAACATTGGCGGGCATCCCGGGGAGAGGGACTTCCAGGGTTGTCGCTAGGGCTTGAGCGGCCAAAAATAAACCCAGCCCCATCGCTGTCAACGCTAACAAAAACTTAAATTTTTTGGCAATAAGAACTGGCGTAAAATTAATTGAGGCCATCTCATTATTCAATAATTAACATTGTTTTGCTTGAGGCCTGTTGCAGCTTATCGGTTTTACGGGTGGCTGACAGGGAAATTGTTTTTTGGAGTGGTTCGCTCAACTTGTCGCCGGTTGGGATTTTGATGGTAATGACATTATCGCTGGCAACGTCTTGGTCATCAAGCTGCCAATTTAGGTTTAATTCGTCAATTTTTTGGACGCTAAAAAATAGCGGGACGGCTTTTAAGGCCAGGTTGGCGCCGAGGGAGGAATAAAGTTCTTTGGGAGCAGTATAGTCGCTGTCGGTATGTTTTATCAATATTTCCGGCTCAACCACCGGAATATAGGTTGTGGATTCAAAAGTAACATTTTCTTGGCTGTCTAAAACCTGAACCCTTACCTCGTGCTCTTCGCCGTACCACTTGGTGGCTACAAATTTAAATGAGGTTTTACCGCGGCCGTTGGCGTAGCCGGCGATTTGGCCGTCACGAATCCAGCGATAGTTAAGCCCATTGGGATTTTGGCTGGTTTGGCCGGTCGGCAGAATAAAAACGCTAATCTGGCTGCCGCGGCTGGGCAGGGCTTTGCCTTCGTACCCGGTCGGCAGATAAGAGTTGCTGGACCAGACCAAAACAAAATCATTGTTGGCGGCATGAAGGGATGTCGCGCGCGATGTAAAATAAGCTCCCGCGCCGATTAGGGCGATAATCATGCTTACGATTATGATAAGAAAGCGATTTTTTAACATAATTTATTTTTAAGACGGATAGCGGCTGTCAATATTTTTTATGGCCAGTTGTCCCAAGCGAGAATTAGCCAGTGGAGTAAGTTTTTCTTTTATATTCACGGCCTTCTTTTTCATATAAGCGTAAACCACGATGCCAATGTTGCTGGGTAAAATGCCAGCGGAGATGGTGTCTATGATTTTGGCGACAAAAAAAGTGATAATCGGGTCGGTCTGGGGTGAATAGCTTTTTTGCCACAGGCCAAAAATTAAACCGGCCAGCGTTTCGGTAATGAAATTAACAATGGGAATTAACCCAATTAGGTCAAAAATGATGGCTACACAAAGCATTAGCCAGGGGAAAGAGACCGATTCTTGTCCTTGAGGGGCGCCAGTTTGTCTGGCCCGGTTTTTCTCTAATTGTTCTTGGTATAATTTTTCGTTGGTTGGCATTTTATTTTGATAATACTATACTATTTTTGCGCCAGTTCTTCCTTTGCCTTGGCAATTTCTAGCAGCTGCCTTGGGTCGGAAGTGATAATTTGGTCTTCGGTGTAGGAAGCAATAACTTTGATGGCGGCATGCTGTAGGCCGGCAAAGAAAATGCCTTCGCCCACATTGCACTCCAGCAGCAAATATTTTTCCTGGTCGGTTAAGTTGAAAGTTTGCTGAATTATATCAGTGGTGGCCGGCGACTGGCGCAATAAAATTTGCATGGAGGAGTTGGTGACAATGGCTTTGCCGTAGGGCGAAGCCATAAAATCGTCCACGTCCTGCGTGATAGTGGTCATACCCAGATAATATTTGCGGCAGCGCTTGGCAATGCCGAATAAAAACGAGGCCGCGTCGTCGTGGCGCATCATCACCCAGGCCTCATCCACCACCAAAATGCGGCGTTTCAGCTCCGAGCGGATTACGTTCCAAATGTGGTGCAGCACAATATACATAGCAATCGGCCGCATCGCTTCTTCCATATCGCGAATGGAAAAAGAAATGAGCTTGTTTTTAAGTTCAATGTTGGTTTGTTGGTTGAAGAAGCCGGCGTAGGAGCCAGAAACGTATTTTTCCAGGCGCGTGGACAGCGATTGAGCCCCGGCGGTATTTTTTAAGATAACCTGCAAGTCATTAAGCAAGGGCGGCGTTATTTTAGAAAAATCTGCCTCCGGCGTGATATCGCGCGACGCGTAGGTTTCGGTGAGAGCTTTATCTAAAATCGCGTCTTCTTCCGGTGTTAGCCCGCCCAGCATAATCCGCAACAAACCCACCAAGTTGATGACGGCCGAGCGCAACACGTCGCCGGGCAGCTCCCCTTTTATGGCCGGCGGCAGGTCAAAGGGATTTAAGTGGTGGGGCGAGTTTAAAGCGATTTTAACAAAACTGCCGCCCACGGTTTCGGTTAAGTATTGGTATTCATTTTCCGGGTCAATAATTATAACTTCCGTGCCCATCATTAAAGAACGCAGGACCTCAAGCTTGACGGTGTAGCTTTTGCCGGAGCCGGATTTCGCAAACACGCAGGCATTGGCGTTTTCCAGCGAGAAGCGGTCAAAAATTATCAAGGAGTTATTATGGCGGTTGATGCCGTAAAGAATGCCTTTGTTGTCTGATAAATTAACCGAAACAAACGGGAAAGAACTGGACAAGGGGCCGGTGTTCATGGAAGTGTGGATTTGGAGTTCGTCCTTAGCCAGGGGCAGGGTGGAATTGAAACCCTGCTCTTGCTGGAAAGTGGCGGGTTTGATATAGACCATTTTTCCTTCCAGCGTGGCCCGGATTTCATTTTCGGTGTCGTCCAGCTCTTTTTCATTGGCGCCAAAAATTGTGATGTATAAGCCGTATTTGAAAAACTTTTCATTGCCCTGCTGGAGGTTGTCGCGCAGGGCTTCAATGTCGCTGAGCGCCGTTTCCAGCATCGGGTCGCGCACCTTGCCTTTTTCCGAGGCCTCGTTCATTTGGGCCTGCACCTGGGCTACTTTTTTTTGTAGTTGTTTCATTATCCAAGGGGTGTCAATCGGGTGAATGAACATGGAAATATTAATTTCTTTGTCCAGCGCGAGAATCGGAGAAAACCAATTGGTCATTAAATATCGTGGGTAGGTGAAGACAAAAAGAGTACGGGCCAGCCGGCTGCCGATTTGCATATAGTTGGAGTTGATGCGCATGGCTGGCGGCGCCAGCAAATCCTTGATTGATGGGCCGGCGGCTTGGGCGGCCAAATCGAAAGTCGCGTCGCTGGAGTCGCTGGGAGCGTCTTGAGGCGAAGCGCTTTTTTTGGCAAAAAAATCAAAAGGTGAAAACATGGTTACATTCTAATTTAACTTAACGCGCCAATCTATTGAGGTTGAACCTCAATAGATTGGGCATTATGCTAATTTGTATCATAATTTGTATGCTTCCTACTCTTTAGGGGTAAAGGTTGGTTTTTCTTTAAGGCCCATATTGTAGAGGTGATAAAAAAGCTCGGTTATCTCCTGGGTGTTGAGAGGCGCGGCTTTAATGCCAATGCCGTTGAGGCCCGAGGCCACATATTCCACTCTTTGCCAGAGCTGGGTTTTAAGTTCCTCAAAGTTTTTATCGGTCTGGTCTTTCACTCCTTTTTTGAAAAGTCCAAGTTTGGATACAATTCCTCTTTCTTTTTTTTCCACTCTAGACAGCGGCACGACCACGAAAAAGGTCTGGCTCATAATATTACTGGCTTCAATGAGGTTCTTAACAAAGTCCTCGTATTCAATGATTTGGACTTTGAGGAGTTCGTTGTCTTGTTCTTTTTTCTTTTGTTCCAGCAGGTCTAAATAGCTGGAAATATCCAATTGCCGCGAAGTCACCAGAATCTGTATCGGAAAATCAAGGGAGTTAAGCATTGATTGATACTTCATAACTAGAGCGTCTTGTTCTTCGGTCGATTTTAGGGCAAAGTTGGTTGAAGTGGTCATTAAAACCGCTCGGAGATTATCGTCTTTTAAGATAATAACTCCTTCTTGAATGTCTTTGATATCTATTTTTTGTTGAACGGGAGCGAGTGCCATAAGTGGTTAGTGATAGGTGGTTAGTTAGTTACTTCCGGCGCCAAATAAAAGCGCGCGGTTTTATAAAATAAGTGAGCCAGGCAATAAAAATGGAAAATAACGGCCGGTCGTTGATTTTGATAAAAACGGAAGCCACAATAGCCAAGATAATCGGTCCGCCGATAGTGATAACAAACCAAAGTTCAAAAAAGTACCATAAAAAGATAAGCACCAGTATTCCGCCAATCACCAGAAAAAACTGCTTGAAACTTAGCGGGCCGAAGATTTTATCTTCAACGTCAATAAATTGTGGAACGTTAAATTGCATCGGGGGAAAGTGATTAGTGATAAGTGGCTAGTGATAAGAAATAAGTGATAAGTGGCAAGCGATTAGTGATCAGTTGTTTTTACGCAGTTTGCTAATAAAGCTGGAAAGCATTTTAATTAATTCATAACAATTTTCAGAAGTTTCTTCGCATTCGTTTTTAGAAAGATAGCCGTTGTCATATAGTTCAAATAGCCAATAATCAGTTTCACCCGTTGAGCCCCTGGAAATTTCTAAATGGCTGGCGAAATTTTTTCCATGATGGGAATAATAACCTTCAACTATATTGGCCGGGACAGAAGTAGCAGACCTTACAAGTTGTTTTATCAGTTCCCAGGAAATAAAATCTTTTTTGACGGATTTTATAATCTTAAAAACTTTTTTAACCAATTGGTGGGCTTTTTGCCAAACAAGCAAATCTTTGTAAGAGTTTATGTCCATTTTTACTTATCACTTATCTCTTATCACTTGGCACTTATCTCTCGGTACTTTATTGGTTGCTAAGATCAACAATATTGCCGTCAAGGCGCGGAGCGGGTCTGGGCAGGGGTTTTTGTATTCCGGTTAAGTCGCTTTTGGTAACGCTTTCGCGGTAGAGGTCGGAAGCAGTAGCAGCTTTGGGTTGAGCCGGCGGAGCAACTGGCGCGGGCCTGCCCGCAACGCCCTCGCCCTGGTCGTCTCTGGCGGGCTGGCCTGCCCGCAACGCTTTCGCTTGCGAGGCGGACGGGCTTGCGAGGCGGGCGGAAGGCGGCGTGGTTGGTGATGAAGTGGGTCTAGCGGGAGAAACCGCACTCCCCAGGCGTTCCAGGGCGATAAGCCCGGTGTCTGATAAAATTGGCATAGCGCTGTTTTCATCATAGGCCTTTAAAATCTCGGCCAGCTTAATTCGCTCCCCTGTCAGCAGGCCCTTAATGTTGGCGCTGTTGAACAGATAATCACCGCGTTCCAGTTCGTCGTGCCGCTTAGCGCCTTTTTGTTTAATATAGTCGGCTAGCCAATTTTTTATGGTCGGGCGAACTGGCTGGTCAAAGTCGGCGATTTTTATGGGCGCGGCGGTTAGCAGTTGGTTTAGGATTTCTTTGTTTTCTTGAGCCGCTTCGCGGAAGGGCTTTGAAAAAATAGCTGGCGCGGGCCCGCCCGCAACGCTCTCACCCTGGCTGCCTCGCCCTGCTTGGCTGGCGGGCTGGGCGGCTGTTTGAGCAAATGGCTTAATTACGGGCTCAACTGATGTTGAAGCTCTAGCTTGGGGCTTGGGCGGCAAAACAATTGGCAAGACGCCGCCCCACTGCGGAATTAATTTTTCTACGCCAACCAGATATTCTCTAATGGGCAAGAGTTGCTTCAGCGCGACCTCGGCCGCAATTTTTTGGGCCTGGACGCTGTTAGTTTCTAAAGTGGAGGCAATTATTTCTGGGAGTTTTTCCAGCAGAAATTCTTTGAATATAACTTGTCCGGTCAAGTCGGCTAGAAAGGGATTTCTATCCTTGGGTAGGCCAAATTTTTGACAGACAGCAGCGTTATTTTGGGCTACTTCTGTAGAACAAAACCACTCCTGAACATAATCGGGCAGGCGGGAAAATTTAATTTGCCAGTCGTCCGGCGGCTCGGGCCGGTCTGGCGCGTCAGTAATATTGGGATTGGTGGTATTGGCTTCCATCTGGTTTTAGGAATTTATTAAACGGACGTGGGCGGTGGCTGCTTCTTTGGTGGCAGTTCATATGATTCAAGCGGCGGCGTTACAGGCGTTGCGTTGGCTTTGGAGGCCTTAGGCAAGGGCCCGTATGCTAGGGGACGTTCATTGATTTTAGGCGTGGTCTGCTTGTTTTCAATTTGCTTCCCGACTTTTTCAATGGCTTTGATTACACTTTGAGACCACATGGGGGAATTATCGATTAATTCATCTCTCCGGCCAGCCTTTATGGCGCCTTGCATTATCAGTGTTTTTGCGAGACCGTTTACTTCGCCGCGGATGCCGGCCAGCTGTCCCTCGGTTATATATTTGCCAATTGTTTCAAGCGAAGCTTGGCCTGCAGGGGTTTTTGTGGTAAAGGCCCCTATTTCTTTTGGTCCCAGAGATTGAGAGTATTCTCTTTCGTGTTTTTCCCATTTTTCTCTATCATCGCCGCTGAACGCTCCATTAATGTCGCTGGTGGCGCCGGCGTATATATGTCTCAATCCTATTTTTTTGTATTCGGTGTCCCCGACAATTCCCAGGTCAGTGTTTCCTTGAATTGTCATCAAGGCCGCTTTATTAAAGGTATCTTGAACCGATTTGGCTAGTTTCTTATGCGCGATAGCCATTTCGGTCCGAGGTATTTCATCATTTTCCACCATCTGTCCCGCGGCCTCCACAATTTTCTGGCTGTTTTCTCCCAGGAAAGAGCTGGCTTTGTTTTTAGAGAAATTGCCGTTGGTGATGCCGTCTTTCATTCGCTTTTTTAAGTCCTTGTCTTTCACAATATCGAGCCGGGTTTCTTCTAGGGCGTCTGCTTCAACGTGCATTCCAAGCCGTCTGAAAGCGTTGCGACCTTTTTTAGCGGCCTGGCCGGCTTTTTTGTTTTTGGCGTCGTCGTTAAACTCTTTGGTAAAAAAACCTTTTTTCTGGGCAACTTCGGCGGCCATTGTCCCGCGAACTCCCCAAGCATTGAGGGCTTCGTCAATCACTCCCTCGGCGGACATATTTTGAAGCAGGTCTCCAAAAGATTTATTCTGTTTCCGGTCAATTTGTTTCCTCTGTAATTGCGTGGCCTTAGCTTCCAGTCGCCGGCCGGCGGTTGCTGCGCCCGGGGTAATTCTTCTAAGGAGAGGAGTTTTGGAGATTCCGGTGAGGGTCTTGGCGCCCAGTTGCGCGCCCCATTGGGAGGCCTTATCAGTGGCATAGTAGCCGGGCCGTTTGGCTTGGCGCTTTGACCAATCGCCCACCTTGTTGCCTACATTTTTGACAGAGTTCATCACGGCGCTGGCGCCGTAGGCCCCGGCTTTTTGAGCGAACGCCAGTCCGGCGAGCAAAATCATAATAACTACAATGTATTGGAGGATAATATCAAAGCTTCTGAAAAAGCCGGCGAATATGGAGCTGACTATAGGAATGTCTCCCGCCTTGGCCACTATTTCCTTATTAACGTTAAAGCCGAGGCCATTTTGAGCAATGGTTAGGGCCAGGTATAAAAAGAAGGCGTAGGCCGGCGCAAAAAAAGACCACTTGAGAAATTCCTTCCACCATTTTTCCCAGCCGCCGCCAAAGGAGCTCGCAAGATTTGGCGCGACATAGGAAGCCCAAGCCAGCGGCGCTAAAATAAGCAGAAGCCACAACCAGACCACCCGCACCAGCAGGAAAAAAGAAAAAGCGAAAAAAGTGAAAGCCGCTATCGCCAAGACAATGCAGGCCATCAGCAGAGAGACAATCGCGCTCAAAGGTGGACCGAGAAGAAATCTTTTTACCGCTTCGAGGGTGGAGGTATCCCCAGGAGGTTGCCAAACCTTGCTAAGGTTGAGCGCGCCGGCTAATTTAAGTCCGACATCGCCGTTGCTGCCGACGGCGGCTTTGATAAAATACTCGGTGAGCACCTGGGAAAAATCAATAATAATGCCGCTTAACATTAAGCTGAAATTGATGAGTAGAGCGATGACTACCAGCCGAACCAGGGTTCGGCGGGCGCCCATATATTCGGTTTGCAGGACCGTGTCAAAGGCCAAAATCAGCAAAACCAAAGCGAAAATCATATTGCAAAGTCCTCGAGTAATTTCCCAGCCCATTATTACCACATCCACGTCGGTAAAATGATTAATACCTAAAACCGCGTTGGCCAGTTTGGCCGCCAGCACCACTAACTGGCTAAACACAAAAGAAACAACGTATAGAATGCCGCCGATAATATGAAAAAGAACGGGTAGATATAAATCTTTGTCCGAGGGCTCGTTGGCCGCTTTGCGCGCATCAGCTTGTTGTCCGAGGGCCTTATTTTGCGCGTCCTTGCTGAGATCCGGTAGTTTTGAGGGGTCTGTCTGTTGGTTTTTGATGTCGGTCTTAATCTCTTGGCCTTCTTCAATAGCTTGGGCCATGTTTACTCCAATGCCTTGAATGACCCGCGGCGATGCCTGGGGGTAAATCGGCCGAGCAAAAATTACCCCAATCAGCGTCAGGATAATAACGGCGGCGAAAACAAATTTTTTGTTTAACCGATTAGGCATAAAGACCGAGGTTTAAAAATTGGAGACCCTAAAACGAGAATTGAGTTTGGCAGGTTTTCAGAGCGCTGTCCCAGGCGGTTTTGGTTTTTTGAATGTCGCAGATGGTCTTATAAAGAGAAGTGCCGGAGATTTCATTGATGATTGAGCAGTCGGCCGATACTCCCCTGTCTGTTTGCAGGTCGCTGACCTCTTGAACCGTGTTGTTGGTCAGGTCTTGGGCTTGCTGGAAGAGTTTAGTCATATCTGTTTCATTGGAATTGATGGCGGCCTGGATCATCGGGATAACTTGAGCCCTTTTTGTTTTCATGGCGGTTTCAGCGGCTTGGGTCTTGGCTTTGGTTTCGTCGTTGGAAGCGCGCTGCTCGGCGCCATAGGCGTCAGAATAGGCCTTCACTATTTGGTTATAGTCCGCCAAAGCGGTGAAGGCGGCGGAGGACTTGGCGCTCCGGGCCTGCAATTCGGCAATTTTTTGATTGGCCTCGCTGATTCGGGAATCAATAGAAGAGAAATTATAGTCCACTTTTGAGGAAGATGTGGTGACGGAGGAAACGCCGGGAAGGCCGGTGAAGTTGTCAAGGGCGCCGGCGGTGTAGCGGGTGGTAGTTATTTTTTGATAAACAGCCGTGTCCAGTCCGGGCGCGGATAAATCGGCCGTCTCGGTAACGGTTGATTCGCAGGGGAGGTTGGTGAAATCAATATTGCAAGTGGTCTGAGTTTTAGTGGTGACGGATGAGCGGGTGACGCCGGCGGGCAAGGGGCAATTTTGGTTAATGAGGTTTTCCAGCGTGGTGAAAGCAGCCACTTGGGCCGCCCGAACTTGATTAAGCAGGGCCAGATTTGTTCGGTTCTCTTCTGTAACTTTGTCGGAGTTCTCTTGGTAGAGTTTTAGCGTGGTGATTAACTGCTCGCCGGCCACCTGGTCGCCGGTGGCTTGTTCAATGGATGAGGTGTTAAGGGAGCCGGTGGCTGGAGTGTCAATGCCCGAGCCGGTTTGGCCGGAGCTGCCGCCGGAGGTCTTCATCGCGGTAACGCCTTCTTTGATGACTCGGTTAATCACCGCGTCAAGAATCGCGCCCATATATTCGTTGAACTCTTTAGCGCTAAGCAGCCACTTCATATCCATGGTGGTGGCCTCGGACATTGCCTCGGCGGCGATTTTACCGGGCGTTCTGGTCTCCCACTTACTGCAGGAGCAAAGTCCATATTCATCAATCACTTCGTTTTCCTTCCATGTCCCTTCTTGCGTCATCGGCTTGCCGGTTACCATATCATTGCAGGTTCGCTGGCGGCAGACTTTGTCGCCCAAAAAGCCGGAAGAGGAGATGCCTTCGTTTTTGGATTTTTCCGCGGCCGCCGATTCAATCCCCCATTTGTAGTCCTGGGTCAGCAGGTACATCCCGTAGATGTTATTCTGGGTCTCGGCCACCGAAATCCATGACTCCCAGCCGCCGTTTTCTATGTCGTTATAAAAATCCTGGATATTTTTGTTAATTTTACTGATGGTGCAGGTGGCGGCGCGGCTGAAAGTTGGCGGCGTGGCCAGCATAATGCGCAAACTAATATCAAACTGCTCGCACAAAAAACCCATACCCAGATATTTTTCTATAAATTGTCCGCCGGCCTGGTCAGCCGCGTCCTTTAAAAAACTTTGCCAGTCCGACACAATGCGCGGCGCGCCGCCGCCTTGAATCCATTTGACAATATCGTCAACCAGCATATTGAGCAGGGTTTTGCGCAGAGCGCCCCAAGCCCACTTAAGCGCGTCTTTGATTTTGGTGTCCATTGCGGTCCATATGTCAATCTTGGCTGAAACCCAAGTGCCGACGGAGTGGTACTTTTCTTGAATTTGTGTCCAAGTCCATTGGGCGTATTCTTTGATAAATTTAACCAGTCGTTGCGCGATAGAAGGAGGATCTGTTACTACAAACTGGGCATGAGCCATTTGATAAGGCAACAAAATACCGCCAACAATTAAATTGGCCAGCAAGACGAACAGCAGAACGGCGGATGAGCTTTTCTGCGGAAAATTAATATTGTTGGCGGGAAAGCTGAACATAGTAATTAAGTTATCATCGCAAACTTGTTTGTCTTCCCCCGCTAAGTGATGATTTCGGGATTTTGGGGTTAAGGATGCGCTTCAATGAAGGCGGCCAATTTTTGGAGCCAGCCGCTAAACTGCGACAGAGCGCTTTCATATTTTTGCAGAGCGAGATTGGCCTTGAGCGGGTCCTCGTTGATTTTTTTTATGCCTTGATAGACCTTAATTAAAACAGAAAATATATTCAGCTGTTCTTTGTGCAGCTCAACTAAGTCGCTGGGGACGGTTATTGCTTGCAGTTTTTGATAAGCGGTTTGGTAGTCATTCAGGTAGCGGTCCAGTTTAGAAAAATCGTTATTTTGCATTGCGCTTAAAAACATGGAGGCCTCTGTTTCTTCATCAGAGTCGTCTGTTATCGGAATGGCGGCGGCGGCTTCTTTGGCGTAATTTTTAATAGAAGAGGCGCTGTTGTTGGGCGTGATTTTAATTTGCGAGTCGTCAATCGGGTCGGGAGAGAAAAGCTGGCCGGTGTTGGCGACAATTGACTGGACGCTTTGCTGAAGCGCCGGATATTTGGTCAG
>Ga0210049_1004706_pt1 | contig 11881 bp, 16 predicted proteins | sample CryGeyCG2014_300_2_FD_183964 | JGI IMG/M metagenome (GOLD analysis project Ga0210049, IMG submission 183964) | Groundwater microbial communities from aquifer - Crystal Geyser CG06_land_8/20/14_3.00 (SPAdes) (version 2) | ecosystem: Environmental > Aquatic > Deep subsurface > Groundwater | place...
CGATACGTACTTGTTGTGGAACAAGGAGAGATACATACCAACAGTATCTGGAGTGGGAAAGCCTTAATTATAAGTGGGGGGATTTGTAAAAGCATAGTACGATTTTTCTTGACGTTTGATAAAGGGTCAGGTAAACTAATCACTATGAATAGCCATTGATCCTTAAGAGACAGAGAAGAGCTTTTTGGGAAAATGGCTATTTTTGTCTAAAGTTTATCGGATAAAAAATCATTAAAATTAGCTAATTTTGTGGTATACTTATAGTAGGGAAAAGAAGGGGGATAACATGTGTAACAAGAATGAAAAACAAAAGGCACTAAAAGAAAGCATGGGTCCCATTGTACGAGCGTATAGGGCTGCAAAAGTTTCTAAAGAATCTATATATCGTATTTGCACAGCCAATACTATTCCTGAGAATATCAGTATTAATAAGATAATTAATGGCCCCAAGAGATAGGTCGAAACACCTCCTATTTGATCCTCTACCAGAAGCAATAATATGTGATACATCCTTTTTAGTCTTTTCCCTTAATAAGACAAAAAAGGACGTATATAAAAATTTAGCATGCCGGTATTTTCTTAAAAGGCTCTTGGCAAGTCCTACTAAAATTTTCATGTCGTCTTTAGCTCTTCCAGAATTTTGGCATGCCAGTTTGAAAATAGCTATAGGTAGGTTATATGATACTGAGGATGAAGTAAAGATAAACAGAATGATATCTACAGAAAAAAAGAAATGTATTCAGGAATGCTGTGATGAAGTAATTAAGCAACAGAGACAGTTTGAGAAATTATTAAGCAAATTTAATGAGCCGAAAAATAGAGTTTTTATAGTAGAGACATCTAAGGAAATAATGATGGAAGCCGAAAAACATTTAGTTAAATATAGATTATTAAGCTATGATGCTATACATTTAGCAACAATGACAATAGAAGCAAAGGATAAACCAAAGATTAATGACATGGTTACCCTGGATAAAGATATAATTTCAGATTGCAGTGCAGATTATAACATTTGGCACAAAGGCGCAGATGCTAAAGCTATATTTGATTATGAAAAGAAATTACCAAAGGAAGAATTGGAACCTGATTCATTGTATAAACCATCGTAAATAAGAAAGTTAATGACAAGGCTTTTTAAAATAGATATAATATATTTACCGCTTGGAGGATCTGTCTTATGAGTAACGAAAATAATCAGGAAAAACGTTTTAATATAGAAGATTTTAGTAAAAAATCCGAAGAATTCTACAGTAGCATTAAAGCGGAACTTGAGCTCACATTTAAAGGAAAATATGCGGCTTTAGATCCTGAATCAAGACGATATTGGATTGGAGATACGCCCACAGAAGCCCTTACTAAAGCTAAAGAAGAATTCCCAAATAAATTATTTTATTTTTTACAAGTAGGTTCATCCGCAACTTTTAATATTCAATCCATAATAAGCCGCTCACATCTAAAACCAAAATATGATTTTGCACGGCAGTATTGATGACAAAAATCAGCTTTGGGTACCAATTGAAGTAGCTGGGGATACTGAACACAGAGAAATCTCCGCACTTTTAGATACTGGTTTTACAGGTGAGTTAGTATTGCCCCTTCATATTGCTGTGCCTCTTGGTTTAAAACTCGTTGGCATATCTTCTTGTACATTAGCAAATGGCCTGGAAACAAAACAGATGCTTTTTTCAGCATCTATAAATTGGGGTACGCAGAAACGTTTAGTAACAGCAATTGTTGTCGCAGATATAGAAGAAGTTTTAATGGGAGTTAGCCTTTTACATGGCTATACTCTATTAGTAGATTATCAGCAAAAACAGCTTGTTATTAAAGAGCCCGGAACAGATGATCCTCAAATAGCTGGTTCAGCAGGTTCTACAGAGCAGAAATCATAAGTTATGCACTTAGTTTGGATAAAATGTACTGGAGAGCAATGGTGCCCATTATTAACTGTAAATTTGGCTCATTCTCATTTTGATGGACTTGAGGGAGTTTATATCATCTGGCATGGCCAGCCAGATCCCGCGGTTGTTTACGTGGGACAAGGCAATATTAGAGATAGATTAACACAACATCGACAAGATCCCGCTATTTTAGCTTACGAAAAACAGATATTATACGTTACATGGACAAGAGTAAGCTCTGAATACAGAGATGGCATTGAAAGATTTCTTGCTGAATCATGGAAGCCAAAAGTAGGTCATAGTTACCCATCTGCCACTCTGATACAGGTCAATTCTCCTTGGCAAAAAGAACAAACCTAAATAAAAAATCAGAACAGTTACAATTTCCTACCTCCCAGACATTATTTTCTGCCCTTAAACCTATTGCCTATCATGGATACCTTCCGCCGAAGGCGGCCGAATGAGAAGAATAGCTCCGTCTACAGCTCTTCGAGCGTGTCAGATAGGGCGGGGTTCCCTGTCTGACACGCGGGGTGAGTAGCCCCATAATTAAGCTGTAGTTTACATAACGATAGTTATGTAAAAGGAGCTAAGCCAGTAATCACCGACCCTTATACAGATAATAAAGATAAAGGGCATACAGGCATTAAGCACGAACCCGACTGCGTAGCAGACGGGACACAGTCATCGCCGAAGCGATGTCTGTGGGTGATTAAAGGAAAATAATAACACAGTTTTTGAGGCAACCCGCAAAAAATGTGTTGTTATTTTCTGGTGCCTGTATGCGTTCCATAATCCCTTTATTATCTGTATAAGGGGAACCGACTATAGTGGACACTATAGGCGGTTAGGTGATGTATGGCGGTTCTTCGAATGGGTTTGTGATGTTGATGTGTTGAAGAGTTTCTATGTATTGGCGTGTGACCAGGACATCGAGGCGCTTGATATATCGAAGACAAACGGATAAACATGGCGATGACAGTTTTTAGTTGTCGCAGCGAACCGCAACAATCGAAGCGTTAGCATTGGACACCTTAAAATGAATTTGATATATCGCAGCGTTACGCACTCGTTTGGAGTTAGCATTGGACGTTTGAGTTGGCTTTGAATTATCACGCGAAACGTAGTCACATAGAGTATGTCTTGGATGAAGATGTAGCGTAGCGAAGCGTGCCTCCGAAGGACGACTCGCCGAATAGGCGAGGCGGCGGCCGGAGCGGAGCGGGCTCTCGCTTGTGATGTAGCGACACGACGAATAGGAGCGTCGCGGGCATAGGAAAGGAGAAGCGAGCCGCGAAGCGGCGAGCGGTCGGCGGGCGGGCGTATTGTCTTTTGGGTAAAAATCTTTCTTTTTTAGATTAATTTTTAAGATCTAACTTAGAATATAGCGGCGAAAATCTGAGAGAGTCAACTTTGAATGTACATATGGTAGCGATAAATAACCGGGTGAAAAACAATTGCGTTTAGTCTATCTCCTCTGGGTTAGAATAGTAAAAAAGGGCAAGAAGAAAAAAAGATAGACTATATCACGCCATAGGAGTATAATTACAATAGCTCTTTAATATAGACAGACATACCTGTCTATCAAATCAACCGTGAGGAGGTAATGTTCTGTCCTGCTGCGAAAGCAGTGGGGCGGGCGACCCTTGTTTTTACCTCACGGTTGGACTTGGGTTTAAAAATGCTTGCCCCTTTTTTATTTGGGGCAAGAGATAAGGAGGTGAGATAAAAATTTTAAGTAGCACTTGATAAGCAGATTAACAAATCAGTAGTTTTAAAAATGGAGGATATGATGAAAAAGTTATTAGCATTGACAATCTGTTTCATGTTAGTGGGAGTAGTAAATAGTTTTGCAGGGGCGACACAGGAGCATGCATGGGAGTTAGGAACCGAAATATCGCATATTAAATATGAAGAACCAGGCGTGATGAAGGAAGAAGGCATTATGTATGGCTTGATTGGCTCTTATACTTATCGCAATAATTATATGTTAAGAGCAGATGGTAGATTTAGTTTTGGACAGGTAGATTACAAAAATTCAGGAACACTGGACAACATAGATGATTACGTCTGGGAGTTCAGAGGATTGGCAGGTAAGGACTTCCCTGTAGGCGAAGCAACTATTCTTACTCCCTATATAGGTTTTGGCTATAGATATTTAAACGATGATATATCTGGAATGACCACTTCAACAGGTGCAAAAGGTTACGAAAGAGAAAGCAATTATTGGTATTCTCCAATTGGCATAGAAACAATGACTCCATTAAAAAACGATTGGAGTATCGGTGCAACATTAGAGTATGACTATTTTTGGAAGGGAGTACAGAAGAGCCATCTTAGTGATGCCATTGCTGGTGTTAGCGATCTTGAGAATGATCAGAATAACGGTTATGGATTGAGAAGTTCTATGAAATTCCAGAAGAAAGGTGAGAAGATAAATTTTGTAATAGAGCCTTTCATAAGATATTGGAATATCAGAAAGTCAGAAGAACAAGCTATTACATATGCGGGAGTTATTTTTGGCTCCGGGTGGGAACCAAAAAACAATTCTACAGAATTTGGTGTTAAATTTGCAGCAAAGTTTTAAACTTTGCTTATATTACTCTATAGTCATTCCGACGAAGGCGGCCGAATAAAAAGATACCACCGTCTACCTCACCTATGTTTTAGGGTTGCACACGACGAAATGAGTAGCCCCAAATAGATTCTACCCCTAGGCATTAGGTTGGGAAGGATAGGTAGGCAAATGAGGCATTTTTTGCCTTGTTTTTAACCGGGCATCGTAGTATTATATAGCAGTAAGTCACAAAGGAATGGGTAGATGAGGAAAGAATCGGTATATTTGTAATATAAGGCAATCTTAGCATAGGGCTGGGGTTGCCTTTTATTTAAAGGGAGGGATTATGCGAAAGATATGGTGTTTATTTTTGAGCTTTTTATTTTTATCTGGTTGCTCAACAGCTGGTGCTCATTTAAAATCAGTTAAATCAGACACAGCTGATAGGATAACCGTAGGAAAAGTTCAGCGTGAGATTCGTATTGGGATGCCGTCTTCCCAGGTTATCGAAGCATTGGGTTCACCTAACATAGTATCGACAGATGAAAACAGACTAGAAGTTTGGGTCTATGATAAAATGGCTACCGATGTATCTTATTCTAATAATGACGGCGGTGTTTGGTTGATACTTGGAACAGTTGGCGGATCTTCGGGAGCGACATCAAAAACCCAGAGAACACTGACCATAGTTATAAAATTCGACGTGGATAAAAAAGTTCGCGATTTTGCATATCATTCTTCCAGTTTTTAAAGGAGAGATTAGCATGAGAAAAAGACGCAGGTTTTTAAAATTATCCATTATATTTTTATGTCTAGGCATAATTGGTTGTGCTAGTGTCCCGAAAGGCTTTTTAAAGCCTAATGAAGCTGCTCTGGAAAAAAGACAGTTACAAATGAGGCAATATGATACAACTAATGAAGAGCAGATTCTGGCGGCTGTTGCCGGCGTTTTACAAGATTTAGGCTTTACTTTGGATAATAGTGAGACTAAATTAGGATTTGTAGCTGCTTCCAAAAAGGCTGATGCAACGAGCGGTGGTCAGATGGCAGGTGCAGTTTTTCTTGATATGTTGTCTGCTTTAGGCGGTGGTCATGGTAATGCTATGGCAAACTGTGATAAGTCTCAAGTTGTTAAAGCATCAGTAATTGCAAAACCAAGCCTTGATGGAAACAAAATAACCGTTCGAGTTACATTTCAGCGGATTGTTTGGAATATGAGCAATCAAATCAGTAAAGTAGAAACTATTAACGACCCGGAGATATATCAGAAGTTTTATGACGGTTTATCAAAAGCAATATTTTTGGAGGCTCAGAAAATATGAAAAAACTAATGAGATGTTGTGGTATTTTTGTAATTTTATTTTCTATTGCTGTGTTATCTGGATGTGCAACTACAGCTGGAAAGGCTTTTGAGACCAGCGAAAGCCAGGTTAAATTAAGAAGCATGCAGACAAGAGCTTTTGACACAACCGATAAGCAGAAAATGATGCAGACTGTAATGAGTACAATGCAAGACTTGGAATTTGTGATTGATAAAGCTGATTTAACACTAGGCTCCGTTAGCGGTTCTAAATTTCTTGGATATGCAGTTGTTACAATGACAGTAACCGTTAGGCCTAAAGGTGAAAAGCAGTTGTTAGTAAGAGCAAATGCCCAATATGGAATTAAATCTGTAGAAGACCCAGAAACATATCAAGATTTTTTTACCGCTTTGGAAAAAGCCCTATTCTTGACAGCACAACAAGTAGATTAATAAAAGACAAAAACTAAACAATATGAAAAAATTATTGTTGTTATTTCTGTTTGTAGGATTAGTTGGGTGTGCAACAACTTCTTTGTCTACTGCAAAGGAGAAGCATGGAGGCGAAAGAGCTGGAAGGTAGTTTTGATGATGCATATAAAGCAACTCAACAGTAACTTGCTAAACGAAGTAAACGTTAAAACATATAACAAGTCAGGTGATTTCTGGCGTTAGACATAATATGAATATAGATAAACTTATTGAGAATGGAGAGAAGCTACCTTCCGCTGCAAAAGTGTTGGCTGTCAGTTCATATAAGCAATTTATAAATAAATACCCTATTATAGAGAAAATAAAGCCTGAACATTGGGATTTTGTCCTTACGATTGCTGGCATTTTTGTGGCAGTTTCTCAACTCAATCATGAAAATATCCCAGAACAGGATAAAAATGCAATACTTGATACAGTAACAAGTGCTGCAATTGAAATATATCCAAACTCTATAGAAGCATGTGAAGATTGTAGAAATTTTGTTGATCGAACATATAATGAGTTGGCAAGAGAAAAAGAATATAAGGATAATTCAAAATTCTTATTTTCGGATTCCCTCGGTAGTTGGATGGTTTGGAATTTATTTGGTCATGCATCTTCAAATGAAGATGAAAGAAACTTAATTAGAATTTTGGGTGGTTTTCTCGCTCATTCTTTTATTTCATGGTGGAAATAAAAAATGTCTAACAAGTCAATCCAGCGGAAGGGCGATTTCCCGACGCTGATTTAAATCGTTGGACATAAAAGGAAAACGGGGAAATAATGGGATTTTTTGAAACACTTAATGGTTGGAAAAAAATATTATCATTTGAAATTATCTTTGATAATAATAAAGTTAACGTAAAAGTCCAAAAGAATGTTCCAATAATAAAAACCCCCGATTATATACGTTTATGGGCATGTTACGAAGCAAAAATGATATACAACTTGGGTTTCCCTAATAATTTAAGTTCTAATATGGCTATAGGCCTTATCACGAAAATTGTAGAAAATGAAATAAGCAAAGCTACTGATTGCTTTAAGGAAGTCGATATTGATGATGTTATTCAATTCGATCAAAATGTAACAAAAGGGAATACTAAATTTACAGGGGAATTCTACGCAAGAGGTTCACTTAATCGTATAATAAAGACTTGGCTTCCACCAAAGGGGACCGAACAACAAGTGGTATGGTCTAGTTTAACTCTTCTGCAATATGCAATTTTCATGAATAAAGATGATAAAGAATGTCTTGATATTTTGACAAAAACTGCAAGGAATATGGTTGGTCTTTATAAAACAGGTATGGGCACAGGAATTGCTTCGGTAGCAAAAATTCCTACACTTGCGTATATGCAAGCGGAGTCAATCAGCGATTTTGACATAAAATCTCCGAGGAGTTGTCTCTAAAATCCTCCATCTCTTTAAATGGCTCTAATGAGCCAATTTTGGCCACCCGGCCATTTCCCTCGTTTTTTGTTTCCGGATTTTGACATAATACTTTATTAGCGACCAGATCTTCAACTGACTCATAGCTTAAGACCTCCGCTTTTTGCGAATGATAATATGCTAATCTATTTTGCTTGGCTGTAAGCAGATTTTCCTTCCGCTGTTGTCTGATCGCATTTCCCAAGCCCTCATGCTCATCATTAGGCCTTACGTATCCCAATGATGAATGAGGGTGATTATTGTAAAGCCTCTGGAACTTGGTTACCCAGTCGACTACATCCTGAACAGTCTCAAATCCTTCAGGGCATTCCGGATGATATTTCATGTATTTAATGAATGTTTCTATCCATGCGTTGTCGTCTGGGGTGTAAGGCCTGGCGAATTCTAATCGGATATTGTGTTTACCGATAAGATGAAGCTTGGTTTTAGTTCCTTTCATCTGTCCGCCTCTGTCGCTTAAGGCAGTAAGTAAGCTTGTATCTATATCTTCCTTCCACAATGCTTCATCCCATATATCAGTTACATCCTTTTGCCTGAACGATACTATCCTTGCTCCAAAGTGGATGAATTTACGGGAGCCCATGTCTAATATTGGGATTACTATGACCCTTAACCGGTTTGTAAGGTAAAAGTCTGTTGCGTCATAGCTGAAGATTCTCTTGGGCTCACTCATGAGATGCCTGATATCAGGTTTTTTAGGCCGTTTTCTTCTGGGTATCTGGTAAGGAGCCTGTAGTTCATTTCTTTTTAATACTCGCTGGATAGTTGAGACGCTAGAGTAAAACTCCTTACTCTCATGGCCGTATACCATAAGCTCAGCTGCCCTGAAATCAGACAGGGATTCGTCTTTGGCGGCTTTAAGAATAGCATCTTCTTCATCCGGGGTTATGCGGTTCCATGCTGTTTTCTTCATAATAGGCTTTTTGTTACACCAGCGGTAATAGCGCCTTACCCTGAGTCTTAAGACCTCGCATCCTTTTTGTATGGTTATTTCTTTTAAGCAATTCATCATATTAATCAGTTCGCCCTGAATAGATTCAGTTATCTTTTTATACGATAACTCGCCCCTTAAGCCTAATCCGTCTTTTTTTTTAAAATAAGATACTCCTCGCCCATCTGAGCAAGGGCTTTTTCCTTATTGGACAGTTCTGCTTTTAACCTCGCGTACTCTTCATACGACACTGTTTCAGGCTTCCTGGAGTATCTCCTTCGCCCAAGCTCCTTGAGAGCTCCTTCTTCCACTTGCTTGCGTATCTTGGTAAGCTCTGAAGAATAAAGCCCGTGTCTGCGCAGGATCTCGCCTGTGGGGGCGTCCTTTGCGTTTGTTTCCTGATAAATCTGCCATTTTTCCCTGGCGGTTAATTTTTTTCGCCGCCTTCCAATGCCATTATTATCTATTATGCCTAATCCTTCCATTTCAATTTCCCCCTTTCTTTCTATTCTAAACGAGGGAGGATTTCAACACAACTCCTTTTATCCTTTTATGACATTATCGCAGATTTTCCGCGCAAGCAATAGGAATTGCGAAATAAAAAATAATTGTCTAACAATTCAATCGAGCGGATTTTTCCCGCAGCTTCGCTGTTTCAAAAACCGCTCCATTTCGAATGTTATAAGATAAATAAATTATTCGAAAAATGACAAAATCAAGATATCAAAAAGCACTAGAAAGAAATTTATTTGAAGCCAGCAAATCGATACTTGAGAGAAGAGTATTAATTGGAATAGAGAAGGCTGGAAAATATTCCATATCACCTTTTGTCAATATAGTTTATGAAGGGCTGTTTAATGATATGATTGCGCATGCGATAAAAATTCTTGAAGACAGAAAAAGCAATGCATCTTTTTGGTATATTAAAAGGTGCAAAGAAAAGGAAATTAATGAATTCATTCAGAATAAAGGATTTGATATAAAAAAAGTAGAAAATATTGTAGCTCCATTAAAATATATTAGAGATAAAACTCATTTCCATATAGATAGAGATTCCGTAAAAGATTCAAAAGAAGTATGGAATAGCGCAGGAGTAAAAGGTAAAGATTTAGCAGATGTTGTTGATACAGTTTGGGAGATATTAAAGTATCTATTCAAACTTGAATATAGTAAAGATTTTGATCTGCTCGATTATAATGGTAAAGATGCTACTCTGATAGCAAAATATGCAGAAGACTTACGGCGTGCTTCTTCACGACGAGCTGGGGAAAATGGGGGGTTTTTGGAGGACTGAGCCGGAACGTTGCAAGTCCTCCGCAAAACAAAAGACTTCTGAGCCAGCTTTTCTGTATTGTTATAAGTATCAGTACTTTGTTAATTTCCAAGCCGTTGCCTGAAGCGTTGTGATTTGATGTATTGGAATTGAGCGGCATCAGGGTTCTTTGACAGGAGTATGGCAGAGTCGATGATGATGAGTGCGGCGACTGCTTCTTTGCATTGGGAGATAGAATTCGGCGGCTCGTGAATGATCTTGGATAAGCAGGCGTTTTGTTTGATCCAGTAGGCAAGCGACCACGCCAAAAAAGACATGATCCAGTGACGTTGGATCTGTTCTTGATGGCGGACCTGATACTGATCAAAGCAAAAATCGTCCTTGAGCTCCCGAAAAGATTCTTCAATCCCCCAGCGCAACAGGTAGGTTAGAATGGCATTTTCTGCCGACATCGTAAGGTTGTTGGTAATAAGGATATGGACGTCTTTATCATCCGTGGATGACCATTTATCAAAGACAAAGAAGATCTGTAGTGGCGTAGAACAATCTTTGAGATTGGATTTTAAAGTGTATGTCAGTACGGATTTTACTGAGCCGTCTGATTGCGGGATTGATACGGCCTTAAGCTTATCACAGAAGTATTGCCTGATAAGCGGGATTATTTTGTCAGCTCGCGTATTGGCTGCTTGCTTTGTTACGGGATGAGTAAAGAGAATGGAGCGGTTGATTTTTGTTTCGGCTACGAGATAAAGGTTCTTTGAGGCGATAAATTCGATTAAATCAGTTGATGCGTACCAAGCATCAAAGACAACGGCTGAAAATGGTATTTTTTTATCCAGGGCGTCTTCTATAAGTTCACGCGCCAAGTCAAGTTTGCTTTTAAAGCTTGCGGGCGGCGTTCCTTGAAAAGGGATATAAGATTTGAAATTGACAGGAAAATGTTTGGCCTCGGAGACAAAGCAGCTTGCGACCGCGACATTGGCGTTTTCTTTCCTGTTCAAACATCCACAGTATTGAAAAGAAGCGCCTTCGGTCTTTGAAGCGTAAGGCTTGGGTACGGCTGTATCATCGATAGCCATGACGCCTCTTATTGTAGCACGCGTTGTGTTTTGATTCTGAAGAATATTAACGCGTACGGCATTAAGCTGTTCGATATCCCAGCTTGATTCACTGAAGAAGTACTGCAGCTTTTGATAATCGGAATGCAGGCGTTTGGATACAGCGCTCAAAGATAAGCGCTTGTAATCGAAAAACATGGCGCAGACAAGTTGACGTAACGTGCGCATCTGTGTCTTTGAAAACAGTGGTTGAAAATGATTCAGGAATTGATCTATGAATCGTGTGGGCCTGATGGTAGAATAGCTCATGCGTTGCTCCTTGTTAGGATAGCTTGATTGCCGTATATGCTCATAGAATAGCACAAGTTACGGCAAAAAGCAATAGTAATTTTTACGCAACGCATTGTATTTACGTAAGTTATGAAAATTCAAAAGTTACATAAACAACAATTTTGAAAATAATCGTAAATGAAAATATTTTTTGACAAAGTACTGAAGTATGAATGTATATTGAGATAGGAATTATGAAATACACTTAGAAAGATAAGAATAAGTAAAAATGCAAAAAATGAGGGTACGTCAAAAGAGGGGGTCTTGCCTCATACATACACGAAATAAAAAAAACATGGCACTTTTTTGAGCAAAATAGCTACGTCATCTTTTGGATAATTTTGATTGAGACCGTGCCGTCAGGCCGCACTCGTGCGAATCGCCCGGGTCTCAGCAATGACAAAGTTGGAGTTTTCTTGATCGCTTCCTGGAGTTGCTTGCATTCGTCGCGATTGGCCTTCGATGTCAGTGTGCTCCTGCACGTTGCGCAGATTTCAAGTTTCATAATACATTCGCCGTCAGCCGGTTTGTAAAAGGATGTTTCCTCTTTGAGGACCTCGACCCGCCTTTCGCACTTAGGACAGAGCGTTTTTACGATTCCGTCTGTGGGC
>Ga0210049_1004708_pt1 | contig 11878 bp, 8 predicted proteins | sample CryGeyCG2014_300_2_FD_183964 | JGI IMG/M metagenome (GOLD analysis project Ga0210049, IMG submission 183964) | Groundwater microbial communities from aquifer - Crystal Geyser CG06_land_8/20/14_3.00 (SPAdes) (version 2) | ecosystem: Environmental > Aquatic > Deep subsurface > Groundwater | place...
TTCCGGGATGAACTCCTTGAGGAGGTCGGCGCCATGTTCAAAGCGCCCGACGGCATGGAAGGCGTCGTCCGGGGTGTTCAGCTCGATCCAGCGGGCGTCCTTGGCGATGGTCAGGCGGGCGCCACCCAGCTCCGCGCCGTGTTTCTTGGCGGCCTCCAGAAACTGGTAGGTTTCTCCCGTCGAATCCCTCTTGAAACCGCGCTTCCAGACAGCGGCCCGGGCGCGGTCAATGGTTGCCACGGGATCGACCTTTCCCTGCGGTGCGGGAATGTTGACCGCCTGGGATCTGACGCCTTCTCCTTCGGCAACGGCGAGGATCACCCGGCAATCCACTGGGATATCAAAGGGCTTGGCATAGGGGATGCCGCTGGTCTCTACGCCGGAGCCGTCGGTGGTAAAGCGGATCTTCCCGTCGGGCAGGGCCTTTAGTTCGCATTTGCGTTTCGTTCCCTCCTGGTAGAAGCGGTGCTTGATGAAGATGGAGTTGGCCCAGGATAACGGCTCCCCGGTGGCGTGCGCGCCCTTGGAATCGACGCAGAGGAAGGAGAGCTTGAGGGCCTTGGTCTTGAGGTCGTATTCTTCCAGCTTCTTGGAGGAGACGGTCGCCGCTCCCCTCGTTTCGATGTAAACCGTATCGCCGTTCTGGGGCCGGATGCGCAGGGTCGCCTGGCCGGTTTCATTGTCGCGGCTCAAGACCTGGATCTGGACGGAGGTGGCCGGTTTTTCAAAGGGACCCCGCGTGATATACCCCATCATCTCCCGCCAGATATCCCGTTTGACCAGTTCATCCTTCAAATTGTCAAGGGCGTCGGGATGATGCCAGACCCAGGAGGGGTCGGAGGCGGCCCGCTGCCGGATCGCGCTCCAGGCGACCTCTTTGGCGCTTTCCAGCCAGAGCTTGCTTTCCACGCGATTCCGGAAATTGCCGTCGGCGGCGATCTCGGTCGTGTATTTGTAGCATTCCTTGAGGGCGGCCAGGACCTGATCCTCCCCCTTGTATTCGTTGGCCACGTATTTGGGATCCAGATCCACCGACACGAGGCCGTTCTTCGCCGGGTAATATAGAATCGTAAAGGTCTCGCGGCAGGCCTGGTAGAACCGGCCTTCCAGCTTGGTCTGGATCTCCGTCGCTTCGATGTACTGGGGGTCGCTTTCCCGGACGCCCTCCTGATCCATCTCGCCGATGATCGTGCGGACGGCGCTGAGTTCGGCGGCCCGCTCCAGAACCGTGTCGTAGGCCTTCGCCGCGCCGGTCAGGAAGCAAACCCGGTTTTTGTAGGGTTGATTCTTATAAAATTCTTCGATGGCCCGGAAGGAATCCTCCGCCGGACGAAAGACGATCAGGGTCACCGCATCGGGCTGGAGCTGGACCTGGTCGAGGGCCGGCAGGGCCTGGATCTTCTGGTAGGCCGCCCGCGTCGTGACCTTGAACATGTCGCCCAGGCGGTCGCGCAGTTCCTTTTCCCGCTGCTCCCGGAGTTTGTTTCTGGCGTAGGTGGCCACCTTGGCTTTCAGGTTTTCGACATTCTTGAAGAAGAGTTTTCCGTCCCGGGAGACATGGAGATACCAGGCGTCGGACTGGAGTCGGTCAAAAACGCCGCGCAGCTTCACGACATCCCTCTCCGGGGCGGCGAGATCGCCGAGAATTTCGGAACGGCTGAGCCCCAGGACGGGGTTCGTGGCGGTGGAGAGGGAGGAAAGAAAGATCAGCTTGGCGATATCCTGGGCGTCCGTCGAGGCAATGCCGTCGATCTGCTGGGCCAGGGCGCTTCCGCCTTCCGCGGCGATGTCGCGCGCAACGGCCACCTCCAATCCGGCGTTGATCTGCCGGATCTCGCCGAGCATGGAGGCGTCCTGAAGGTCGAATTCGTGGGGGCCGATCAATCCGTGTTTCGCCGCCGCACCCGAACTCCACAGATGGGAAACGATGAGTCGCATGATCCGGATCAGGGCGCGGGTCTGCTGAAAGCCGCGATTCTCCTTAAAACGGGCGTAAAGATCGCGGATCGCCGGGTGGAATGGGTAGGCGTTCCGGATATCCGTCTTGAGCTGGTCGGGGGAGACCTCCGAAAGGCCCATCTTCTTGGCGTTGTCCACGGCGACGCCATAGGCATCGGCCACTTCCTCGATGTCGGCGATGGGGGGCGTCTTTTCGAAGATCCGGGTCCGCAGGATGTGATAAATCTCGTTGGTGTTGATCTTCACCGGATCGATCCGGATGACGTTTCGGTTCACCTCCTGCTCCAGATCGTTCAGGGACTGCAAGGCCTGGGTGATGGATGCGCTCCCGCCGGCATAGGCGGTGCCGGACAGGTCGGTGATGACCACGCAGGCCCTCGGGAGTTTGTTGCTGTTGACGGCCACGAGCAGATTGGCAAGGGCAATTTCCGTCAAGCGGTCCAGGTACGTGTCGCCCACGGCCACCGCCCGGGCGGCTTCGAAATAGGGAGGCAATTCATCCAGGAGAATGAGCGCCGGTTCCCCCTGGAGGAGTTCCACCCACTTGTTGGGATCGGGCGGTTTCAGGGGACTGTAAAATTCGTTGAAGACGGCTTTCCGGTTGAGCTGCTCGGCGATCTCTCCCCAGATCCCGAAGGGCGTGCTGGTCTTCCGGCCACTGAAGGCGACGACCGTCACCGCGCCCAGATCGCCTGGCTTGAAGAAATCGGCCATGACCTGCTTGCGGTATTTCGGGTATTTCGCCAGGAGTCCCAGGGCGATGAGATTGTGCGTCTTCCCGCCGCCCATCGACTGGCTGAGCAGAAACGTGCCGGAGGCGCTGGCGGTTTTGCCTTCCAGCCGGTTGAAGGCCTCCGTCAGGAGGATGCGCATGCCTTCGGTGACGTAGTTCTCGGATAGAAACTCATCGGGGTGAATCGACGACAGGTCATCCAGGTTGTAAACCGTGTCTAAGCGGGCCTTGTCGAAAACCGACGCCCTGGGCTTGCACAGATCAGCGAGTGTTTTCATGAATGGTCTCCCGTTGCATGAGTGGATACTGGTTGTACGTGAGGATCTTTTACTCTCTTGTGTAACATATTGCAAGAATGGTTGACTTTCCATCCCGATTCTGATTATGTGCCGCAGATTTCGCGGTATGGGGTTTTGTCTTCATGATGAGGCTGGAAGAATTCGCATACGACCTGCCGGACGTGCTGATCGCCCAGGAACCGGCGGCGGTCCGCGATCGGTCCCGGATGATGGTGGTGCACCGCAAGACGGGGGAGATCGAGATCCGGACATTCCGGGATCTTCCGGGGTACTTCGGCGAAGGGGATGTTTTTGTCGTCAACGACTCCCGCGTCTTTCCGGCGCGGCTGATCGGCCGGAAGGAGACGGGCGGCCTGATCGAGATCCTCCTGCTGACGCGACAACCGGGAGACCCTCCCGGGGAGACCTGGGAGGTTCTGCTCCGTCCGGCCAAACGGGTCGTGGTCGGGACGACGGTCACGTTTGCCGCCGGCTGCCGGGCGACGATCGTCCGGCGGCTGTCGGAGAAGCGGTGGCTGCTGGAATTCCGGACGGAGATCCCGTTCGATGATTTTCTCGCCCGGTTCGGGAGGGCGCCGCTGCCGCCCTACATCAAAAGGAAGAGGGACCGGGCGCGGTCGCTTCAGGATCTGGAGCGGTACCAGACCGTCTATGCACGCGTGAAAGGTTCCGTCGCTGCGCCGACCGCGGGACTCCATTTTACGCAAGAGGTGCTCGAACTCTTGAGAGGCCGGGCGGTGGGGATCGCCCCCGTCACGCTCCATGTCGGTTACGGCACCTTCCTCCCGATCGCGGCGGAGAACGTGGAGGACCACGTCATGGAAGAGGAGCATTTCACCATCGACGGGGGGACGGCCCAATTGATCAACGGGGCGAAACGGGTCATCGCCGTGGGGACGACCTCGACCCGCGTCCTCGAATCGGTCGCCGACGATGAGGGAAAGATCCGGCCGGTTTCCGGCTCGACGCGCCTTTACATCTATCCCGGCAGCCGTTTCCGGCGGGTCGATGCGCTGCTGACGAACTTCCACCTGCCGAAATCGTCCCTGTTTCTGCTGGTGTGCGCCTTTGCCGGCACGGAACGGATGCAGGAGGCCTACCGGATTGCCATCGAGAACCGGTTCCGTTTTTACAGTTACGGGGATTGCATGCTGATCCTGTAGGAAAACAGGCATGGAATTTACGAGGATCGCAAAAGACCCCGGCTGCGGGGCCAGACTCGGGAAGATCGGGACGCCGCACGGCGATGTCCGGACGCCGGCCTTCATGCCGGTCGGCACCCAGGGCGCCGTGAAAGCGCTAACGCCGGAGCAGGTCCGCGGCCTCGGGGCGGAGATCATCCTCGGCAACGCGTACCATCTCTATCTGCGGCCGGGACACCGCCTGATCGCCGATTTGGGAGGGCTGCACCGGTTCATGAACTGGCCCGGCCCCATTCTGACCGACAGCGGCGGGTTCCAGATCTACAGCTTGGGTGCGCTGCGGAGGATGGCGGAAGAGGGGGCGACGTTTCAGTCCCATATCGACGGTTCGAGCCATTTCCTCAGCCCGGAGAAGGCCGTGGAGATCCAGGAGGCGCTCGGCAGCGACATCATGATGTGCCTCGACGAGTGCATCGCCTATCCCGCCACCCGGGGAGAGGTCGAACGGGCGCTCGCCAGAACCGCCCGCTGGGCGGACCGCTGCAAGCAGAGCCGGAAGAATCGGGCGCAGTCCCTCTTCGGGATCATCCAGGGCGGCGTCTATCCCGATCTCCGCCGGCGGGGCGCGGAGGAGATGACGGCAATCGGTTTTGACGGTTACGCGATCGGAGGGCTCAGCGTCGGGGAACCCAAGGTATTGATGCTGGAAAACCTGGCTGCGACCGCCCCGCTCCTCCCGGAAGACCGCCCGCGCTACCTGATGGGCGTCGGAACCCCCGAGGATCTCGTCGAGGGGGTCTTCCACGGAATCGACATGTTTGACTGCGTGATGCCGACCCGATGCGCCCGCAACGGATTGTTGTTTACAAACGGAGAAAAGGTTGTTATAAAAAACGCCCGTTACCGGGAGGATGCCTCGCCCCTTGACAGCGAATGTGATTGTTATACCTGTCAAAATTACTCGCGGGCCTACCTGCGGCACCTTTTTGTGGCCGGGGAGATCCTGGCGATGGTGCTGAACACGATTCACAACCTCCGGTATTATCTGCATCTGATGGAGCGGATCCGGGAGGCGATCCGGGAGGGCCGGTATCCGGAGTTCCGGGACCGTTTTATCCGGGAGCGGACGGCCATCCATGCCGACGGTTGCCCCGAAACTTAAGACCGGGGGAAATGAAACAAAAAGATTTTAAACATAGATAAGGGAGGGTTTTACGTTGATGAATTCAGCATACGCATTGGGTGTTCCGGGAGGCGGCGGCGGAGGCGCCGCTGGCGGTGATTTCAGTTTCATCATCATGATGGCGGTCCTTTTCGGCATCTTTTACTTTCTTCTGATCCGTCCGCAGCAGAAGAAACAGAAGGATATCAAGAATATGATAGCAAACCTGGCCCACGGGGATCTGGTGATGACCTCCGGCGGGATCCAGGGGAAGGTCGTGGCGCTGACGGACACGGTCGTGACGATTGAGATCGCCGACAAGGTCAAGATCAAGGTCGCCCGGAATTTCATCGGCGCCGTCCTGCAGAAGGCGTCCTAAGGAATGAGTCTTACGAACTGCATGCGCTGAAGCGTCAAGTTTGAAAGGGGTAAACCATGTTTAAAAGCATCAAAATCAGGACGGCCATTACCATCCTCCTCTGCCTGGCCGCGCTTGTCTATCTGGCGCCTTCCCTGACCTCCGATCTTCCCGAAACCTGGAAGAAATACCTCCCGACGGACCGAATCCACCTCGGACTCGATCTTCAGGGGGGGATGCATCTGGTCCTGGAGGTGGAGACCGCCAAGGCGGTGGAAAGCACACTGGAGAGGACCGCAAATGACCTGAAGGAGAATTTGATGGAAAACCGGGTCCGTTTCAAGCTCCAAGAACGGACCAAGGAGAAGAATGTGACCTTCGAGTTTCCTGATACAGCCTCGCGGGAGGCCTTCGACAAGATCCTCGCGAACCAGTATCCGGATCTGGAGGTCGCCTCCTCGCAGGCGGTGGACGGAAGGGGGATGGCCTCCCTGAAGATCAAGGACAAACGCGCCGCAGAAATCAAGAAGATGGCGGTGGAACAGAGCCTGGAGACGATCCGGAACCGGGTGGATCAGTTCGGCATCTCCGAACCGGAGATCATCCCGCAGGGGGTGGACCGGATCATCGTCCAGCTCCCCGGCGTCAAGGATACGACGCGGGCCAAAAATCTGATCGGCCGGACGGCCCTTTTGGAATTCAAACTCGTCGATGAAGAACACAGCCTCGACGAGGCACTCAAGGGGAACGTCCCCGAGGGAAGCGTCGTCGTCAATGAATCTCGGATGGATCGAACTTCCGGGAGGCGGTCCGAGATTCCGCTTCTTCTCAAAAACCGAACGCTGATGACCGGAGAGGCGCTGGAGAGCGCGAAGGTCCAGATCGGCGACCGCTTCGGGGAACCCCACGTATCCCTCAAATTCAACGCCCAGGGGGCGAAGGACTTCGACCGCATCACCGGGGAAAATGTCAAAAAACGGCTGGCGATCGTCCTGGACGGCGTCATCCATTCCGCCCCGGTGATCCAGGAGAGGATCTCCGGCGGCCAAGCCCAGATCACCGGCTCCTTCACGATGGAGGAGGCGACCGACCTGGCCATCGTTCTGCGCGCCGGCGCGCTGCCCGCGCCGGTGATCATTCTTGAGGAGCGGACGGTCGGTCCTTCCCTCGGACAGGATTCGATCGACAAGGGAACCTGGGCCAGCATCATCGCCGGCATCCTGGTTCTCCTCTTCATGATTATTTACTATCGGCTCACCGGCGTCGTCTCCGATGTGGCGCTGGCCATGAACATGCTGCTCCTGCTGGGCGTCATGGTTGCCTTCAAGGCGACGCTGACCCTTCCCGGCATCGCCGGCATCGCGCTCACCATCGGCATGGCGGTGGACGCCAACGTGCTGATCAACGAGCGGATCCGGGAGGAACTGCGTCTGGGAAAGACGCCGCGGGCGGCCATCGAAGCCGGTTATACAAAGGCCTTTCTGACCATCTTCGACTCCAACGTGACGACCCTGGTGGCAGCGCTCTTCCTCTTCGGCTTCGGGACCGGACCGGTCAAGGGGTTTGCCGTGACACTGACGATCGGCATCGTGGTCAGCATGTTCACCGCCATCTTCGTCACGCGGATCATCTTCGACCACTTCGTCTGGAATCGCAAGATCGCAAGAATCAGCATTTAGGGAATTTGAGGAGAATTCAATGGAAATCATCAAAACAGAGACCCACTATAATTTCATCAGGATGATGAAGCCCGCCGTCATCCTGTCGCTCGCCGTCATCATCATCGGCATCGCCTCACTGATCTGGCACAGGGGGCCCAATTACGGCATCGATTTCGCGGGCGGCACCCTGATCCAGATCAAATTCCAGAACGAGACCCCCACCGACAAGATCCGGGCCGCCTTCAAGTCGATCGGCTTCGAGGGGAGCGTCATCCAGAATTACGGACCGAAGGAGGTTATCGTCCGGACGGCCGAATCCGGAACCGACGCCAAGGGGCTCACTTCGCGCGTCGATGAGGCGCTCGGCGCCGCCTTCGGCAAAAGGGCCTATGAAGTCCGGCGGGTTGAGATGGTTGGCCCGAAGGTCGGCCGGGACCTGACGCGGAAGGCGATTCTGGCGATCATCTTCTCCTGGATCGGGATTCTTATCTATGTCGGGGTGCGGTTTGAATTCCGCTACGCTCTGGGCGGGATCATCGCGCTGGTTCACGACGTACTGGTGACGATTACGTTTCTCTCCCTCTTCGACAAGGAGTTCGACCTGAACATCGTGGCGGCGCTGCTGACGATCATCGGGTACTCGATCAACGACACGATCGTCATCTTCGACCGGATCCGTGAAAATGCACGTAAAAACACACGGCAATCCCTGAACGACGTGATCAACGCGAGCGTGAACCAGACCCTCAGCCGGACCATTCTGACATCCCTGACGGTCTTCATGGTTTTGGTCGTCCTCTTCTTTTTCGGGGGGGCCGTAATCCACGACTTCACCTTCGCGCTCCTCGTGGGAACCGTCGCCGGCGTCTATTCCACCGTGTTCATCGCGAGCCCGATCGTGCTGCTGTTCGAAAAGATCAAACCGACGGGATTGAAGAGGAAAAAATAACATTGACCCCGCTGGAGATCGGAGGAGTGACCCTGTTCATCCTGGTGCTGCTGTTCGGCGCCTTCTCCATCCTCTTCGGCCTTCCGGGAACCGTCATCATCCTGATCGATGCGGTCATCTATGCAACCGTCACCGGGTTTGAAAGGATCGGTTTCAAGATCCTCGTCACGCTGCTGATTCTCTCGATCCTTGCGGAGCTGGCCGATTTCGCTGTCGGGATGGCGGGCGCCGTCAAGTTTGGCGCCTCCCGGAAGGCCTTCTGGGCCTCGATCATCGGCTCTCTGATCGGGTCCGTGCTGATGGCGCCGTTTTTTCTTGGCTTGGGCGCCGTCGCCGGGGGGTTCTTCGGCGGGTTCGCCGGCGTCCTGACCGTCGAGCTTCTCCGCCGAAACAGGCTGAAACCATCGCTCCGGGCGGCCTGGGGGGCGGTCCTTGGACGGGCCGCGGGGATCTGCGTGAAGGGAGGCTTTGCGCTGATTATGATCGTCATTACATTGTCCAGCGTTTATAATTAAGGAAACCTAAATGAGCAAACCGAAATCGAAACTGCGGGAATATATCGAGGCGATCCTCCTGGCCATCGTGATCGCTTTTTTCATCCGAACCTTTGTGATTCAGGCCTACAAGATTCCCTCCGGCTCGATGAAGCCAACGCTGCTGATCGGCGATCACATCCTGGTAAGCAAATTCAACTACGGAATCCGACTCCCCTGGGTCCGTTCTACGCTGATCCCCGTCGGAACGCCCAAACGGGGGGACATCGTGGTCTTTATCTATCCCGAGGACCGCTCGAAGGATTTCATCAAGCGCCTGATCGGCCTGCCGGGAGACGTAATCGAGATCCGGAACAAAAATATCCTTCTGAACGGCCTTCCCTGGAGCGACGCCCACGGGGTCTATGTGGACAGCCTGATCATCCCGGGCTCGGTCCAGCCCCGCGACAACTTCGGACCGGTCACGGTGCCGGAAGGTTCCCTCTTCGTCATGGGAGACAACCGGGATGAGAGTTACGACAGCCGTTTCTGGGGATTTGTCCCGATGAAGGACGTCCTGGGCAAAGCGCTGATCATCTACTGGTCCTGGAACCAGGAGGATCACGGCGTACGCCTGGGTCGGCTCGGATCGATCCTGCATTGAACCGGTGCAAATGGCTGGTGAAACAAAAGGCCGCGCCCGCAACGCGGCCTTTTTCGTTCAGATCAGCGCGAAGACCAGCATGGCCAGCGAAAGGAAGGTGAGAACCGCAACGGTCAGCCAGGAGAGGATGTTCATGACGGGGCCGTTTGTGTATCTCCCCATGATCCGCCGGTCGTTCACCAAGAGCAGCATGAAGACGAGGATCACGGGGAGGATCGCCCCGTTAATGACCTGGGAGTAGAACATGATCCGGATCAGCGGCATGTCGGGCAGCAGAATGATTCCGGCGCCGAGGAGAACCATCAGGGAGTAGAGGCCGTAGAACTGGGGGGCCTCCAGGAACTTGCGGTTCAAGCTGGACTCCCACCCGAAGGCCTCGCAGATCGTGTAGGCGGTCGAGATCGGCAGGATCGAGGCGGCAAAGAGCGAGGCGTTCAGCAGGCCAAAGGCGAACAGCCAGGAACAGTATTCCCCCGCGAGCGGCGCCAGCGCCTGGGCGGCATCCTTGGCGCTCTCGATCCGGACGCCGTTCCGGAAGAGCGTGACCGCGCAGAGCATGATGATGAAAAAGGCGATCACATTGACCATGACCGACCCGAAGATGACGTCCGTTCGGGTATAAGGGTAATCGTCCGCCTTCAGCCCCTTATCCACCACGGAGGACTGGAGGTAGAACTGCATCCAGGGGGCGATCGTGGTTCCGATCAAAGCCACGGCCATCGCCAGAAAGCCTGTTTCCATCCGGAAGGTCGGTTTCAGCAGGGACGACCCGACGGCGTTCCAGTCCGGTTTCCCCATAAAACCCGAGACGATGTAGGAAAGATAGAAGACGCAGGCGAACAGAAACACCTTCTCCACGGACTTGTAATTTCCCTTGACGACCAGCCACCAGACAAAGGCGGCGCTGAACGGCACGGAGATGTATCGGCTGATGCCAAAGATCTCCAGGCTCGCCGCAACGCCGGCAAATTCGGAAATCGTGTTCCCGAGATTGGCCAGAAACAGGACGATCATCAGGTAGAAGGTGATCCGCGCCCCGAACCGCTCGCGGATCAGGTCGGAGAGCCCCTTGCCCGAAACCACGCCCATCCGGGCGCACATCTCCTGGATAATGATCAGGGCCGCGGTAATCGGGATGAGGGTCCACAGAAGCGTGAGCCCGTATTCGGCGCCCGCCAGGGAGTAGGTCGTGATGCCGCCCGCGTCGTTGTCCACGTTGGAGGTGATGATCCCCGGCCCGATCAGCGCAAAGAAGAGCCCGAACGACCGCCAGTATTTTCGGACGGACGGGGATTGCGTGAATCTGCGGATGCCTCCGGAAAGGGAATCAACCATCGCTCAGTGCCGCCTTCCTTATCCATCGTCTTCCTACCGGCCCAACTTCGGCGCCACCACTTCGAGGAGGTTCTTGAACAAAATAACCCCCTTCAGGGAGTTGTTGTCATCAACGACCGGCATGGCCAGGATGCCGTACTTGGCGAAATCGTCGGCGATCCGCTCCTTCTTCTCTTCGATGTTCACCGCCACCACCCGCGTATCCATCAGCTCGGACAGGATGGTCGCGGGCGGCGCCACCAGGAGATCCCGGAGACTTAAGACGCCGAGGAGGCGCTCCTGGCCGTCCACGACGTAGAGGTAATAGATCAGATCCATGTCCTCGGCTTCACGCCGGATCTTCTCCATCGCCTCGCCCGCGGTCACCGCCGGCGCAAAGCTGAGATATGAGGTGGTCATCAGCCCTCCCGCCTTCTCTTCCGGTTGCGCGAGGAGTTCCTTCATGTCCTCCGCCGCTTCCCTTTCCATCTCCTTGAGAATCCCTTCCACCCTCTCCTTGGGAAGATCCCCCAGGAGGTCGGCCGCCTCGGAGAGGGACATCTCTTCGATGATATCGGAGGCGTTCGCCGTTGACAGGCCCTCAATCAGGCTCACCTGGATTTTGGGATCGGTCTCTTCCAGGGTTTCCGCGGCCGTTTCGACGTCGAGCGAGCGAAAAACGGCGGAGCGCTGATGGATATTGAGATCCTCTATGATATCGGCGAGATCCGCCGGGTGGAGCTGGGCAAGACGGTTCTGGGCGATGGTCAGCCGCAGCAGATCCGGTGAGGAGACGGGCTGGACAAATTTCCAGGAAATCAGTTGATCCGTCATGACGTAGTCGAAGAGTTTGCGGAGGATATAAGCGATCGGCTTCTCCAGACCGACGCGCCGCAGAAGACCGCGGAAACCGACATCCACGTGGACCAGGTAGAGAATCTTGTTCGCCAGCAGAAACTGGAGGTCGTTGACCCGCCGGATCTTCGCCCCGTCCGTATCGACCACCTGCTTGTCTAACAGGGTCTCTTTGAGGAGGAGTTCGCCGGATCTTAGCGCCGGTTCCCGGAAATCCTCCGGCAGCAGAGGCCGGGCAGTCAAGATCCCGTTGACCGCCGTGATGCTTTGCCAGGGAAGCATAACCGTTCGCCGATTCTTTTCCAGTCG
>Ga0210049_1004719_pt1 | contig 11862 bp, 13 predicted proteins | sample CryGeyCG2014_300_2_FD_183964 | JGI IMG/M metagenome (GOLD analysis project Ga0210049, IMG submission 183964) | Groundwater microbial communities from aquifer - Crystal Geyser CG06_land_8/20/14_3.00 (SPAdes) (version 2) | ecosystem: Environmental > Aquatic > Deep subsurface > Groundwater | place...
TGATGTTGGCATCCGGCAGCGCCGCCAGAATCACCTGCTCGGTATCGACCTGCGTGAAATACTTTGGGCGGGCAGACACGGTGCGCCAGCGCGGGATTTCCTTGTTGAGCCAGGTCAGCGCACGGTTTTCCAGCGGGATGCCGTCGAGTTCAGCGGATACGACCGTGGCAATGTCCGTGCCGGCTGCCGGCTCCAGATCGTAGGTCGATTCGCCCGCCACTACGTCAATGGCGTCTGGCATGTGCTTCCATATCCACGAAGCTGCGCAGAACTCGATGACGGTACGCTTGATGGCGTTCTCCGTCACCGGGTCGGACGGATCGGCGGCCAGGTACGGCAGCACTTCGTCCAGCAGTTCGGAATATTTGATGTTGGCCATGGCAGTCGATTATGGGAGTCGCCCAACAATTCGACTCAACGGTCGCCCAGCTCGTGTTTCCATTCTTCAATCTGGTCGATCATGGCCTTCTTGGTCATGGTGACATTCAGATCCTTGTCCCATGTTTCCTTGGCCAGGGCCAGCAGTTCGGCCTTGTTCATCTTCTCCAATGGCTTGTTCAGGTCTTCAGGGTCAATCGTCACCGTCTGGCCGTCCTCTCCGGTGCTCTGGATGGATACCGGCGTCTCGACGCGCGCGCGGTCGGCCTCGTCTGCCAGATTCCATTGATCCGGGTATTTCAGCAGCAGCTTGGCCTGCGCGTCGGTGACTTCCAGCACGTCGCCTTTGCCGTTCCAGCATTTGCCCGAGTGCGCCACATTGTCGAAGGCAGAGGGTTTGTTGCCGACATAGACGAGTTTCACGAGGTTGGACATGGTGTTCTCCTTGGATTCAAAAAAACGGGGCCGCACATGGCCGCCCCGCCTATTGCTCACGGCTGCTCACGGGCAATCACTGGCCCCTGAACTCGTAGGTCAAGACCGTATCGAGTTGGCCGGTTGCCGCGCCGCCCGCGACGGTGGCGATGATGTAAGCGTCGTAGGCCAGCGTGACCGGTTTGGAGGACATGTGCGTGGAACTTGCAGCGGTCGTCGCGGTGGGAGCCAGGAAGGCAGTGTCGGAACCGCCAGCCTCGCCGTTGACGTACTCAAAGCCCAGCGCCAGCGTGGTTCCGGCACCGAGGGCAGCGGCAACCATGTGAGCGTCGAGCACCTTGGTTCCGGCATAGACCTTATTCAGCCGGATCACGTCGCCGATTTGCGCGGCTGCCAGCGTCACGTAACCGTGCGCAGCCGCCGCTGGGCATTCACCGCTATAAACGGTGTCTTGCAAGGAGGGTGCATTGATGATGGACATTTCAAGATTCCTTTCAGTTGGGGGTCGAAGCCCCCGTTATTTACTCAATCTTACCGTGTTCGTCGAGATTAACTCGATCAGGAACCCAGCAGCGTGCGGCCAGCAGCAGACGCCGGATCGGGCGAGTAACTATCGACCACGGCCACGCCGAAGTCCGTATCGGTGCCGTCGATCTTGAAGCGAATCTTGGCCGAACCGGTCATGGATGCAGCGACGGTTTCGATGCTGTTGCCGTGATCGACTTCCTTCTCCGACCAGTCGTAGAAGTAGTCCGATGCCGACTTGCCGTAAGCCTTGGCCAGCGCCTGCGCACCGACGATGATGGCGCGATCCACCGGTTGCGCGGTCTGCACCGTGCTCTCGGTATAGGTGCCGCCGTCGCTGCCGCCCGTGTCGATAATCACGTTGTCGCCCGTGTCGAAGCGAATAGCGTAACGGTTCATGCGCTTGATGAGCATGCCGTTCCACATGATCGTCTCGTAGGCATCGAACAGCGGATGCTTGAGGCCGCCCGACTTGCGCTCGAAAGCGTTGGTCACGGCCTGACGCCAGGTGGTCTGGCTGGTACGGCTTTGCAGGTAGAGCCACTGGCGTTCGGTGACGAACATCACCCACAGCGGATCGTTCCAGGAGCGGTCGTCGCCCTTGATCTTGACCGACTGCATGACCACTGGCGATTCGCGCAGTTGCGCCACGATACGGTCAACGTCTTGCAGGGTCAGCGCATCGTTGGTGCCGATGTTTGACGGCGTGGTCGCGTCGTTGGCCGCGAAGTAGCGGTTCTTGGTCGGCGCCTTGACGGGATTGACCATGATCTCGCCGAAGTCCGGGTCGGCCTGATTCGGCACAACCCAGTCCGTCGTGTTCTGGGAGCCGCGAGCGCCAGCCAGTTGCACGATGGCGGTCTGATCTTCGAGGCGCTGCATCCAAGCCTGCAAACCGGCCATGGAGATGTTGCGCAGGTTATGCACGGTGCGCTTCTGGGTCATGCGGCCACCGGAGTCAGCACCGCCTCGCACCTGGTCGATACGCACGTCCATGCTGGAGTAGGTAAGCTGCATCATGCGGCCCTCGATGCGCTTGTCGCCCATCACCGGCTTGCCTTGCAGGATGTTAAACAGGTCGATACTGACAGTATCGCCCGCGCCCTTGGCCAGATCTCCGGCCTTGACGATAGGGTAGTCCGGTGAGGTCTGTCCCTTCGACTTGGCGGCAAAGCTGCCTTCCTTCGGCATTTCGCCGGAGATTAGATTCATGAAACCGGGGGCGTGCTGAACACGGGTGAACAGGCCCACCGAGTAGATTTTCCGCGCGAGGGCGGAACCGACTGGGATATTGGTAGACATTTGAGTCCTCGTTATTGGTTACAGGGTTCGGAAATACGCATCCATTTGGTCAGGCGTCATCCCTGAGAACTTGTCGGCCAGTTGCAGAGAACTCATGTTCTCTGCGGCTTCGCGTTCGTCCTGGGCGGCGTGCTGCCCTGCCGGGAATTCGGAAAGGGAGGTCGGCACGTTGGTGCGACCGGCCTTGGCGTCTTGTTCCGCCTTGGCTTGTGCTGCCTTCTTCAAATCCACGGCACTCGTTTGTGAAGCTGGCTTGGCTGTACTCGGCAAATCAATCGGCCCCAATGCGCTCTCAACCATTTCGGTGATCTTGGCGAAGCGTTCCGACAGAGGTTTTTCAGCCCAGGCGGTTTGTGATCGCAGCGTGGCGTCGAACTGTTTTGCCAGTTCAAACGCTTCGGCGTTGGTCGCCTGGATGTGCGCCAGTTTCGGAATCGAGTCGATAGCGTCCTGCACCGTTTCGGTGTCGGAGCGCGCACGCTCGGCCTCGTGGCTACGCACACTGTCCTCGACTGGCTGCAACTTCGATTCAAGCTGCGCGGCTCGCGCCATCGTTGCTTGAAGCGCCTTATAGACGGTCGGGAAATCCTCTTTCAGTGCTTCCAGATCCTCCGGGGAGAGATCGCTTGCAATCGGCGTTTGCGGGGTGGTGCGGGCGCTTTCACCAGTTTTCGCCCCTTGATTATCAGACTGAACGGTCTGCTCCAGCGCGGTTACACGGTCGGTCATTTCCTTCACCAATTGCTCGGCTCGGGATGCCCGGTCACGTTCGCTCTTGAGTACCGAGTACGGAATGACATGCTTCCCGTCCTTGGTGGCGACACCAGCGGCGTCACTCTCGTTGTCAGACTGGCCCTGCTCTGCCTTCTGTGGTTCCTTGTCTGCCGGCTCGTCGTTGGCTTGCGCCTTGTCCGCCTCCTTGGCTACGGGTTCGGGTTCCTTCGCGGCTGTCTGCGGTTCTGCACCGCTTTCAAGCTGATCGAAAACCTTCTGCAAGTCCTCGGGGTTGTCGGAAAGATTGCTCAAATCAAGTTCGATGCCTGCCATTTGCTTCACTCCACTTATCGCGTTGGTTGCGAGGGTTCCGACAAACGCCAATAACCCATGACGGGGAACTGCTTGTCGTGGAGTGAAGGATATGGTGGCTAGAGCAATTCGACTTGACGTTTTTTCAATTGATAGTGATAGGCGAAAAAAAAGCCCGCCGAAGCGGGCCGGCGTGTGGCGCGTTATTGAATGACCGGTGCCGTCACGGCCATTTGCGGCGTGCGTACCATCGGCTGCTGTTGCGTCTGTTGGGCCTGCCCGGTGGCACGCTCGGATTCGGCATTCAGCTTGCGGATACGCGCGGCGCGTTCGGCGGCGTCCAGCACCAGCAGCTTGTCCTGCATGGCCTTCTGGTCTTGCGCCTGCTGCGCCTGGGCTTGCTGTGCAGCGGCCTGCTGCTCCGGGTCTTGGATGCCGACGGCGGCGCGCAAGCGGTCGGCCAGCGCATGACGGCCAGGCATATCGGTTGCCTCGATGACGAAATCCACCACGAAGCCCTGCAACTGAGGCGGCAAGCTCTTGGTGATCTCGGTCAGCATCTGCAACTGCTGCATGCGATAGGTCGGCGAACTCGGCACATCGTCGAGCACCACCTTGGCCTTGACCTTGGCCACGTCGTTCAGGGTGAATGGCTGGCCGGTCTGCTCGTCGATGGCTTGCTGGTTAAGCTGGATGACCTTCTTGTTCTTGCCCTCTCCGATGGTCACGCGCGCCGGCCCTTGCATCAGGTTCTGCTTGACCAGATCGAACAGCATTTCACCCACCAGGCGGCGTGAATAGCGGAAGTTGTCGTTGATTTCGGCCAGCGTATTCAGCCCCTGCTCAACCAAGGAGTTGATCGCCAGGCCGGAAGTCGCCCCCGAGGTCTGGCCCTGCATCGACTTGTGGATGCCGGATGCCTCGGCAATCTCCTGCTTGCTCTCCTGCAAGACCTGGAATTGCTGGCTAGCCAGTTCGCCGCCCGTATCGACACGAAACTGGCTGGTCGGCTTGCGGTTAGCGTTGAGGATGATGTAGGCGTCTGAGCGTGCCACCTCGCTGGCCGTGCGGTTGTGATCGAGCACGGCGTCGGCGTCCGTCACCACGCGTCGGCTGTTCAGGCTCCACAGCATCTTGGACTTGCGCGCATTGACTTCATCCTGCGGCGAAATCATCGAGCGGATCAGGCCATAGGGTACGTTGGTCAGATCCTCGCGGTAGCCGAAAAACGGCACATAGGGGAACTGGTTGTGCTTGTACGGACTCGGCACGTCGTAGAGGAAGTGCGGGCCGGTGTACCATGCCAGACGCACCTTCTGGAACGTCGCCTGCTTCACCTTGGCGATGCCGGAGACGATGGCCTCGTTGTGGCGCGGGTTGTTGAAATCGACCTCCATCACCGTACCGTTGGGAAGCGTCATGATGTAGCCACGTACCCACTTGCGATACCAGATTTCATACAGGCAAATGCGCATGCGCTGGATGTCGCGCCAGTCGGTTGCTGTTATGCGGGTGTCGCGCTCAATCTCCCATGACTGCACCAGTTGGGTATCCTGCTCGACGAGCGGATCGAAGCCCGCCCAGCCCCCGGTAGTCATGCGGAACAGCGAGGCGTACTGCGGCATCAACGCGATGGCGTGATCCATTTCCAGCCAGCGGCGACGCACCAGATAGCGCGCATCGGTCAGGTCGGGTTGTTCTGCCCGCCAATCCCAGAAGATTTCGCGGCGATGCACGTAATGCACGCGGTACGGACACTTGAACGGGTCATGCTCGCGGGCAACTTCCACCCAGCCCAGCCCTGCCTTGCACTGTGCGGCGTAAGCGTCGGAGATGGCGCGGTCGGCGCGGCTTTCGATTTCGGCGTGCTTGAGTTTGACCGACAGCGCCTCGGCCAGATCGTCTGAGCATTCCTCGTCGTCCTCGGGCCGCACGCGCCAATCAGAGCGGGTCTTGGCCTCCATGCCGAGAACCGTGTCGATGGTCGGCTTGATGAGGTTTGCAACCAGTGGCGGCTGACCTCGATCCTTGAGCTTTTCCACGGTTTCCGGTGAAAGCTGGTTGCCGTCGTAGTAGTCGGCCGCGCAGTCGGCCTCGCGGCGCCAGTGCGGCTGATGCTTGATCTCGTTCAGGAAGGTTTCGACCTGGGCGCGCGGCAGCGCGGAATTCTCAAGGTCTTCAGAAAACTGCCCGGTGCTGTCGGTCGGTTCCTCGCCCATGACAACATCGCCGTGCGGCGTCTGGTCGGACTGATAGCGAGCGACAGCCTTCGTGCTGCCAGAACCTGCCGGGTTGTCGATGGCCTCGTTGTTCAATTGAATATCGCCGATTGGCATAGAAATCCTGTCCGGTTATGCTTTGCCCTTAGGGTATTGTGGGCACGGCCCAGCAATTCGACTTTGGGTAATCAAGGAGTGGTATATGAACAAGCTGGTTTTCGCAGTCTCAACGGTACTTTTGTTGTCGGCATGCGCCACGCCCACCACGGGCATCGTGCCACGCGGTGAAGGTCTTTTCACGGTCACGCATCAAGGCAGCGGCGGCTGGGTCAGCACTGAATCGCTGAAAGTGGCAGCGATACAAGAGGCAGACGCCAACTGCCAGCGCAACGGCAAATCGGTCAAAGTGATGCACACCAAGGAGATTCAGGCTGGCCCGCTAGGGCGCTGGCCGGAATCCGAAGTCCTGTTCCGCTGCGAGTGAGTTATCCGGCACGCCAGTCATAGTCCCTCCGTGGGTTGAGCATTGATTTCTGTGGATCTGGCGGCACCTCGGCATAGCGCAGCATCATGTAGGCGTAGCGAGTCGCCGCCATCAGGTCGTCATGTAGCTTGATGATCTTCCCGGCCTTGCGGTGGTACAGGCGGAATTCTTCGAACCACTCGTTGAGGCTGGAGAACACCTTGAACTTTCCGGCCTTCATCAGCTCCAGCATTCCCAGCACACCGGCCTCAACGGATACCCGACTGATTTTGTTGCCCGACTCGTCGCCTGTCTCTGGAAACTGCGCCATCTCGTGCAGCATGTTGATGCCCGCCTGCCGGTACTGCTCGGCCAACTGGAAGCCGGAACCCTTCTCGTGCTGCAAGCCGTCGTGTGGCCAGGCCATCGGCACCCATGCCCCGCGCGACAGGATGGCCGGCGCCTGGGCGGCGGGCGTGCTCTCGCGCACGCGCACGCTGTCATAGACGTAGATCGTGTCCGTGTCTCGATCCCATGCCAGCCACACCGATGCCGACGGGTGATCCCAGCCGAAGTCGGTAGCGGCGATGCGTGGCCAGATGTCGGGCAGATAGAACGGCTCAACGGTGATAGCCGACTCGGCAATCGGGAACACCCGGCCACTGCCCAGAAGCGGAATGCCCTTGGCGCGTGCCTCGCGTTCGTGCTCCGGGTAACTGGCAACGATCCGGTTGCGCTCCTCCTGCGTGTAGTGATCCACGTCGTCGATGGTCATATTCGTGTCTGACCGGTCAGGCGTCGGGTTTTGCAGGAACATGCGCACCACTTCCGACATGCCCAGCAGCGGCGTGAAGGTGATCCAGACTATGCCGTTGGTCGCGTTGGTGCGGGTCAAGACCTCGGTGTAGATGTCCAGCGGCGGTTCCTCGTCCAGTGCGGCGAAGTCCAGCGTCTCGCCCTGGAGCTTTGATCGGCCCTTCTCGTAGGACTTGAAGTACAGGCGCGACACGCCACCGGACACGTGGCGCACGAAGATGCAATCGACCGAATCGGCGATGCCTTGCGCCCGCTTGATGTCGATGATCGAGGCTTGTGGAATGGTGCCGGTTCCCCACTCGCTCGGGCGGCCCAGCAACAGGCGTTGCAGTGTGTCTCGGGTGGATTCCATGGATTCGCCCAGCGCCCAGCCGGTAACGCCACGCGCCCACCGCTTTCCCGGCCACCAGTCGGGGTACTGGCCAGTCAGGTGAAACGCGATCTCATAGGCCGATGACCACGTTTTGCCAAGCTGGTTGCCGGCGCGGAACAGGCGTTCGCGGTGCGTTGCCCCACGGGCGTGGAATTCAACCTGCTTTGGGTAGGGTTTGTACCGTGCCAGCTTGTTCGCGTCCTGCCGGCGCTTGAGTTCCTGCACCAACTTCAAGTAGGCCAGTTTGGGCGGCAAGTTCGTAAGCGATTCGGGCAATGTCATCGTCTGAGAGGTTTTCATACTCGTCTCCCGGCTTCTTCTCCGCCGGCTTGAACATGCCCAGCGTGTCGCCCAGCGCCCGCAATGCCGCATTGGCACCGCTGGCATTGAACTGATATTCCCCGGTTGGGGTTCCTTCCTTGTCGAGCACCGGCTTGGCCTGCATGCAGCGTTCGGCCACCTGCATGAACCGCGTGATGACCCACTCCCGATCCAGCCCCGACTTGAGGATGGCGTTCTTCTGGGCCAGTGAGGTCAGCTCGTTGATACGATCTGCGACAGCCTGGTTGAAGTTCTTGCACGTCGAAGATTCCCAGTCGCGTGCCGTGCGCACGCTGACAGTGCTGTTCGAGGCAAGCAATGCTTCCTCCACCGACATACCCATGGCACGGCCACGGCAGTACGCCTCCTGTTCGACGGTCAAACCGCTGATCGTGAGGCGTGGTCGGTTGAGCTTGCGCGTTCCCTTCGGCAATCCCTTGGCGGGGGGCTTCTTTTTGGTGGATTCGGCTTCTGCCATCAGTGCTTGATGCTCGAGACAATGCCGGCCCACACAGCAGCAGCGAAGGCAGCAGCAACCACGCCGAAGAAGGCCAGCAATCCATGGTCAGCGACCTTGCGCATCTTCCTGCCGAAGCGCAGATCATCCCGGAATTCCTCAACCGACTCAATCCGGTCGATGTCCACGCCAAGAATGGCAAATACCTTCTTGACAGCAAGTTCGGCTGCATTCTCGGATATGTACTCAGAGTTAGAACACTGCACGCCTGGTGCGGCTGCATCGCAAGAATGTTCTCGTCGGATTGGGTGTTCTTCTGTCGCCATGGCGCTGGTTCCCTCGGTCAGTTCAAAAAGACAGCCTCAGCAGCACGTCGGCGAGTCAGGCCCGCCATCACGCGGCCTGCGGCCTTGTTCCACTTCATGATCTCGCGGGCAGCCTCGGGCCAGTCGCGCTGATTGACACGACGGCGAAGCGTGGAGATACGATAATTTCTCAGCCCGCAGTTATATGTGAACGAGATCAGTGCAGCGATGCGGCGGTCTGGCTCGGTGGCCAGCATGGGCGACAGCTTGAGCACGCCCATGGCCTTCTGTGTCGCTTCGGCACGCAGGGCGGCAAGCGCCTGATCGTGCGTCCATTGCGTGCTTGGTGTGATGCTCGGGCCGGTTGTGCCATAGCCAATCGTCCAAGGATCGGCTTTTGTCGCAGGATCTGGGTAGGCGGCGCATCCACCGTCGGACAAACGGCGGTGATAGCCCTCGAACGGGCGAATCAGCGCGTCAATCGCGGTCTGGATGGCGGTGGAGATGCTCATTTTTGGTACTTCTCGATAGCGCGACCGACAAACCAGAACGTTAGAATCATGTTCAACATAGCGAAGTCGTCAGCAGACCAGTTGGCAATCAGCACATCGCGCCAAACGGCGCCTGAGTTGATGGCATAGGTAAGCGCGGCGATCTTGACGGCGACGTAAAGCCCGAAAAGAACGTAAGTGATGCCTGGTCGAACCAGTGCGGATGCTGCGGCAACCCACTTGTAGCTGGCGCTTGCGGTTGCTGACTGCTCCCGAAACGCCTCTTGGATGGCATCAAGGGCGGCTGTGCTGTGATCGACATACTTTTCTTCAAGGTTGAATGTCCCGCGTTGCTTCTCAAGATCGGTTTGCAGGCGGAACATCGACAGCTCGTGATTACGCTCGTCCTTGCGGTCGAGCCACTTCAAAAACTCGGGGGCAAGCCTGAACAGGCCGCCGAAAAGTGACCCCAGCAATGATTCGAGCATGGCAATTCCTCCTGGTGGATTGGCGTCATGGTATGGACGCCCGGAGAATTCGACTCGAACCGCTACTCCTGACAGCGTTCCAGCAGGCGTTACTCACGTTACTCAAGGATTGTGGTCATTTGCGTTTCCTGTTATTGGCGAGGCGAAACATTAGAAGGTCGAGAAGATAAAACTGGGGCACGGGCGGCAATGGCTGCACACGACTCCAGCGAGCCGCGCGCTTTCGCCCCTGACGATGAACCCTGCCGTAGTTGTAGAGCGCGTTCAGCGCGTCGATAGCCTGCTTGTGGGTCAGGCCGCAAGCGTTGGCAATGTACCGGCCGGTTAGTGGCGAGGGGGAGGCTTCCACTACGGCCAGCACGCGCATTCGATAGGTCGGCTGGCCATCCATACGCTAGGCATCTAGTGCTGGGGCGGAATCAGTGGTGATGCCCAGGTATTCACAGAGGATCGTTCGCGCCTCTGAAGCCGATCTGGCGATGGTGGTTTCCCAGCCTTGGGCTTTGAAGTGCTCGATCCACTCCTTTTGGGCGTCCGAAGCCCTGCCGGTGTCCGACTTCATTTCGACGATGAGGCCGGTTGAATCGCCAGCGCGTGCCGGGAGGATTAAGTCGGGGAATCCCGGCTTCACGCCCAGGGCTTTCATCTGTGCACCGGTAAAGGCGTCACGCCTGCCGCCGTTCGGCGAGTGATGCAGCCAGCGCAGCGCAGGCATGAGCGAACGAACAGCGGGCAGATGCGACCAGCGCACCACCTTCGCTTGTTCGACTTCTTCTGACCGATTAACGGTCTTGCGGCGTTGAGGAAAACTCATGCAGCAGATCATACCAGCGGGTTAAGAATTGCTCAATCAGAAAGCGTCGGCCAGCGAACAGCGCCAGAAAGCCGACTTCCCAGACTTCCCCGCAACTTCCCAAACCTTGGGAAGTCACTTTATCGTTACGCGACAATGACTTACACCATAAAAACGGCCAAACTTCCCAACTTCCCAACTTCCCGAGAAAAATGTCCTGAGAGATCAGGAAATCAAAAAATGGGGGTAGGTCTGGGAAGTTGGGAAGTTGAGGATAAATAAAAGAAAGAAATATATAGAACTATATATATATCAACTACTTACAGACTTCTAACCCGGCTTTTTTGACTTCCCAGACTTTGGGAAGTTTTGGGAAGTTTGGGAAGTCGCCGGAGTGCTGTGGCCCTCTGGCCACACGGATTGAGAAAAACTTAAAATAATCATTTCCCGTGAGAAAGTCTTGCTGTATTATTTCGTTGTGGTTGAGATTTCCTCAACCCGAACCATGACCGAAGGAGCGAACGAACCATGCTTGAGAAGATCACCAAAGCCGAATGGGATGCCATCCATCCCGACTACAAAAGCGTCTGGACAACAGAGCGCACCGACTGGCCGAACTGGGCCGAAGTCCGAGAGCAGTACATGGGCAAGCGCACGCTGATGCGTGGCGGTTCCCTTGGCGTCGAAGGCATCTCCTTAGCGTCAGTGAATCCACTCGTAGGCGAAACACCCAAGGAAACCGTCCAGAACGTAGCCGAAGCCATGTCGGCGCTGCTGGTACTCATGGCACCGCAACACAGCGACCTTTGCCGCCTCATGTCGCCCCTGCTGGCGGCACTCGAAACCGTAGCAAACGATGGCGATTAACTCGCCTATTGAGTTGAACTTTTCTCACACAAGGAACCGAAAATGACCAAGAAGCAATCGAAGAAGCCGGCAGCCGCCGAAACCTCCCTGGTGCTGCGCGTATGCCGCCCTGACTTGACCAGCCATAGTGGGTTCTCATGGCCCGCAGACGTGGGGGCCGAAGTGTCGGCGCCCGACTGGAAGAAGAACAAAGAGTGCGGAAACGGGCTGCACGGTTGGCTGTACGGCCAAGGCGATCATTCCTGCGTCTCGTACTGGGAGAATGACGACGCCAAATGGATGGTGCTCGAAGTACCCAGCGCAGAAATCGTCATGCTTGGCGGGAAGTGCAAATTTCCCAATGCGCGAGTGCGCTTCATCGGCACCAAGTCAGATGCTGCCGACTTCATCATCGCAAACGAACCGAAGGCGCTGAACGTGGCTGTCATTGGCGCGTGCATGAAGGTTGGCGACGGCGAAGCGATACAAGTTGGGGCACGCGGCACGGCGACGGCTGGCGAGAGCGGCACGGCGACGGCTGGCGAGAGCGGCACGGCGACGGCTGGCTATCGCGGCACGGCGACGGCTGGCTATCGCGGCACGGCGACGGCTGGCGAGAGCGGC
>Ga0210049_1004730_pt1 | contig 11843 bp, 12 predicted proteins | sample CryGeyCG2014_300_2_FD_183964 | JGI IMG/M metagenome (GOLD analysis project Ga0210049, IMG submission 183964) | Groundwater microbial communities from aquifer - Crystal Geyser CG06_land_8/20/14_3.00 (SPAdes) (version 2) | ecosystem: Environmental > Aquatic > Deep subsurface > Groundwater | place...
GCCTAAACGATAGGGTCATTTTATTTTTTCGCTCTAATCTCTTTAAACGGCAAGTATTTTTGTAAAACTTTTGGCACTAAAATACTGCCATCTTTTTGCTGATAGTTTTCCAAAACCGCGATTAAGATTCGCGGAGAAGCCAAAACAGTATTATTTAAAGCATAAACAAATTTTTTTTCGCCGTCTTTAGTTTTATATTTAATGTTAAGCCGCCGTGTTTGCCAATCAGTTAGGTTGGAATCAGAATGCGTTTCGCCATAAGCACCCCGCGATGGCATCCACGTCTCAAGGTCATACATTTTATATTTACCCGCGCCCATATCTCCAGTACAAATCTGTAAAACACGATAAGGCAATTTTAACTCTTCTAAAATTTCCCGTGAATATTGGCACATTTGGTCTAGCCATTTATTTGATTCTTCAACATCTGCCCGACAAAAAACCACTTGCTCCACTTTCATAAATTCATGCAAACGATATAGACCTTTGGCATCTTTCCCATAAGAGCCAACTTCAGACCGATAGCACGGCGAAAAACCGCAAACTTTAATTGGCAGATCTTTTTCTACCCAAACGCTATTCGCGAAATAAGCCAATAAAGATGGTTCAGATGTGCCCGCCAAATACGCTGGATCTTTGATCATTTCACCATCAGCCAATTTGCCCGGATTAGCAATTTGATAAACTTCATCCTTGCCAAATGGGAAGTGCCCCGAACCGACCAAAGCAAATTCACGAACAATCGTCGGCGTTAACATTGGTGTAAAATCTTTTTCAACCATTTTTAACAAAGCGTGCCACAACATCGCGAAATGCAAAAGCACGGCTTCGTTTTTTAAATAATAACCGCGAAAACCAGAAGTTTTAACCCCTCGTTCAAAATCAATCAAATCTAACGTCTCGCCAAGTTCCACGTGACTTTTTGGTTTAAAATCAAATTTAGTTGGCTCGCCCCATTTTTCAATCTCTTTATTACCCGAATCATCTTTAGCTTCGGGCGTGGCCGGATCATAAACATTAGGCACTAAATACATTAAATCATTATACGCTGATTCAATGTCAACCAATTCTTCAGCTAATGGCCGCACTTTTTCTTTTAACTCTTTGGCCTTTTCTATATCATCTTTACCTAATTTTTTTTGTTCAGCCCGCATATTTTCCGCTTGTTGAATTAACGTGCGTCGTTTTTCATCTAAAACCAAAAGACGATCAAGATCTAACTTGACATTTTTTGCTTGACACACTTTTTCAAGCAATTTTTTATTTTCGCGAATGAATTTTATATCCAACATATACTAAAATCAAAATGCAAAGTGCAAAAATCAAAATGATAATGTAAATGTCAAAAACAAGTATGGCACTATCATTTTCGGACACATGCGCTTTACGCAGTACCTACGGCTTGATCCGAGAATTTGATATAGATCTTCGAGGCAAGCCCGAAAATGACATTCCACGAAGTATTTACGTTTTACATTTTCATTTTGTCCGGCCTTCGTAGCCTAAACGGCTACTTCGGCGGAGGAGGCCATTCTGATTTTTGATTTAATTTTTGGTTTCATAGTTGGGAACAAAATCACTTCACGCAAAGAATGGCTATCAGTTAAGAGCATTACTAAACGGTCAACGCCCATGCCAAAGCCAGCCGCGGGAGGCATACCGTATTCCATAGATTCAATAAAATCTCTGTCCAGACGTTGCGCTTCTTCATCACCTTTGGCGCGCATTTTTTCCTGGACATCGAAACGCTTTTTTTGGTCAATTGAATCATTCAATTCCGAAAACGCTTTAACGATTTCCATGCCCGCGGCGACTAATTGGAAACTAGCAACTTTTTTAGGATCAGATTCTAAACGCTTAGCCAAAGGCAAAATTTCTACCGGATGATTTATCACAAAAGTCGGCTGAGTAATTTTTTGCCGCGCGATTTTAAATTCATCATCTGTTTTAGCTAATTTGGAAAATTCTACGCGCGGCCAAGGAGCTTTAAAATTAATAGTTTGACCTTGATATGTTATTTTAGTACTGCCAACAACACTCGTCAATAAATGAGTAAATAATTCTTCGGTAAATTCCATTAATTTTTCATAGTCCCAATATGCCGCGTAAAATTCAACCATCGTAAAGTCGGGATTGTGCGCGAAATCCATACCCTCATTGCGAAAACACCGACCAATTTCATAAACACGTTCAAATCCGCCAACTAATAAACGTTTTAAATAAAGCTCAGGCGCCACGCGTAAATATAAATTTAAATCAAGCGCGTTTAAATGGGTCTTAAATGGCCGAGCTGACGCGCCTCCGGCCAAGCCTTGTAAGATTGGCGTTTCTACTTCTATAAATTTATTTTCATCTAAAAATCCGCGAATTGACTTAATAATCGCATTACGCCTGACAAAAATATCGCGCACTCCATCATTCATCAATAAATCCAAATAACGCTTGCGAAATCGTTCTTCTTTATCGGTAAGGCCGTACCACTTATCAGGCAATGAACGCAACGACTTAGATAATATTTGGAATGCTTTCACTTCCAAAGTTGGCTCTCCAGTTTTAGTCGCGAATAATTCTCCGGTAACGCCGATAAAATCACCCAAATCAAAATTTTCCGTAAATAATTGATATAGTTTTTCGCCGACAGTATCTTTTTTAAAATAAAGCTGAATCTTAGCAGTGCTATCTTCTAAGTCAACAAAACAAGAGCCGCCGTGCAAGCGCTGTGATCGCATTCGGCCGGCCAAACTAATTTCGGTTTTTTCACCTTTAGCTGTCAAAGTTAATGCTTGGGCAATAGGCATTGTCCGCTTGGTCTTAGCAGGATAAGGTTCAATTTCTTGCTCGCGTAAACTTTTTAATTTTTTTATCCGCGCTTGTCGGATTTGACTTAATGACGACACGTTGAATTAGTTAATCAGTTAACGAGTTAACGGGTTAACGGGTTAATTTTACTAATTCACTAACTCGTTAATCCGCAACTAAATAACTAGTTAACTGATTTTAATTATAACATATTTTTGCCGGCCTTTGGGAGTATCCACGTTTACTTCATCATTTAATTTATGCCCCATTAAAGCTTTGCCAATCGGCGATTCCAAAGAAATTCTGCCTTTCATGGGTTCGGCTTCTTGACTGCCGACAATACTAAATTCACGCTTTAATTTTTTATTGATTTTTCCGCCAATTTTTAAAGCGACAGCTACCGTGGAACCAATACCCACCTGCTCAATTTGACCACCACCACCTTCGTATACGCGAGCACGACTAACAATATTTTCTAGTTCGGCAACTCGGCCTTCGTTAAAAGACTGCTCATCTTTTGTTTGAGCGTATTCTACATTTTCACTTAAATCTCCTAGCGCTTTTACTTCTTCCAAGCGCTTAGCAATGTCTTGACGCTTTTTTTTGCGCTCTTCTAATTCTTGTTTTAATTTTTCTAGACCTTGTTTTGTTAGATACTCCATAAAATCGTCCACAGACTACAGTCTACGAGCCACAGCAAAACCACTAATTGACGTGCGGTAGACCGTAGACCGTAGACCGTAGACCGTAGACAAATTTATTATCTATTGTCAAAATACCATTTAAAAATTTCTTTAGCCACAGGCAAAGCGGACCCGCCCCCCAAACCGCCAGCTTCTACTAAAACCGTAACTACAATTTCGGGATTTTGATAAGGGCCATAGGCAATTACCCATGCATGAGTTTGATCATCGCTACCGAATTGCGCGGTTCCGGTTTTGCCAGCCACAGGATATTTTAAATCAGCTAACGAACCTAAAATGCCATCAGTTACGGATTGACGCATTGCCTTATTAACTAAGTCAATCGTATTTTGGCTCAAAAAATCTCGTCGGATAATCTTGGGTTCAATTTTAGCTACTGTGTTTTTGTTAGCGTCAACAATTTCTTTTAGTAAACTCGGCTGATATAAAATACCTTTTTTATTAGCCAAGCCAGACATAGCTACGGTTAATTGCAGAGGTGTAACTAATAAATCCCCTTGACCAATGGCTAAATGATATGTATCTCCGGTATACCAGTCTTCGCCTTTGTTTTCTTTTTTCCATTGAGGCGTTGGCACAAGTCCCGTATCTTCCGGGGCTAAATCAATTCCGGTTTTCGCCCCAAAGTTAAACAATGATAGATATTTATCCAAACCGTCAATGCCCAATCCTTTAATATTGCCATAACCGCCGCCAGTAATATAAAAATACGAATTACAGGATTTAGCGATAGCAGAAAAAAAATCTATATGGCCATGAGGCTTAAAATCCTTAAAATAATAAATAATATTAGGATCGTATTGGTTGGGCACTGATATGCCGCCAGTGCATTCATAACTCCATTGAGGCGAAACAACTTTTTCCTGCAAAACGCCCGACCCAATAAAGGGTTTAATCGTCGAACCGGGCGGGTACAAGCCAGCGATGGCACGATTAAATAAGGGCTTCTGCGGGTCGTCTATCAAATCTTGATAGACCTTGTTTTCAATGCCCCCGGAGAACAAGTTATTATCATAACTTGGCAAACTTATCATGGCAAGGATTTGGCCGGTTTGCGGATCTTGAACAATTGCTACTCCATGTTTTATTTTTAAATCGCTAATCTTTTGCTGTAACGTTTTAGCGACGAACCGTTGTAACGATGCGTCTATGCTTACAACTAAACTTTGACCGGCAATACCTTGCTGCTGATTAAAAATCTTTAATATTTGGCCATGTGCATCAACCTTTAAATCTTGAGTCTGTGGTTGACCCCGCAAAATTTTCTGATAAGTTGATTCTATGCCGGAGTGGCCTACTTTTTCAAAATAGAAACAATTACCACATTGTTTTAATTCCTCGGGCCCGATCTGGCTGACATAACCTAAAATATGGCTAAAAATTGGACCATCGGGGTAACGCCTCATTATGTCTTCGCTCAAAATTAACGGAGAAAAATTTTCACCAACAGCTAACTCCTGACTAAAAAATTCGGTAGATTCTAAGATTTCTTCATGAGATAAATCCTCTTTCCAAAGCACGGGCGATAATTGTTGTTCATTAATTAAACTTCGCAGCTCTTTTTCTGTATCTTCCAAAGGACGGCTGGAAATTTTTGACAAAAACTGGCTAATTGGTTTTATTTTTTCTGGCTGATTTTTTAGCTGTTGCGGGTATAAAACCAAATTAGATTTTAAGACATTAAAAACCAATTGCTCCCCTTTGCTGTCATAAATGACGCCCCTGACGCTAGGTTGCGTCAGGGTGCGTAAGTAGTTATTCTGAGCGGCTAATTGATATTCTTGTTTTCCCCAAACCTGATAATAGCATAGAACCGAAATAAAGAAAAGTAAAGTTACGCTAATTAGTATATAAAATATTAAAAAATGAGCTTGTTTAACTGGCAGTTCAATTTTAGCATAATTATGGCTTTGTCCGTCTAATAAAATATCTTCGGGATTAATTTCTTGATCAAGACTGCCCAGTAATTGCTTTTGTTTTTTTTTATAAAAAAAGCTTAACATAATTTTAATTTTTCACCGCTATTTTCCGCCACAAAAAATAGATCGGACTACCAAAAATTAAATTCGCCAAGACCCCTCCGAACATAGCTGCGGCTAAACGCGTTGACCAAAAGACAGGAAATATCGCTGAATCGATTTTTATAACTATTAATACTAAAAAATTATATAGCAAACTAACAATGATTAAAAAAAATAAAAACGCGCCAAACCCAGATTTAATTGCTAATTTCCGTTGCAAAAATACTAGTAAAAAAATTATTAACAAAAAATATAGAGCTGAAAAAACGATAACATTACCGTTATATAAATCCATCAAAACACCGACAGAAAAACTATAGATTAATACCGTTCTAATCTGAGCGGTAAATAATAAATTGCAAACTAATACGCTTAAAATAATATTGGGCGCAAGATAAAATGGCAAAACAAAATTCAAAAAACTAAATTGAAGAATCAACAAAAATATAATTATTAAAATATGAATAACAACATTCATATTAAGGGTTGGCGCTGGCAACTACAATTACGCTATTTATGCCCGAACTAGTGGCCAATGGCTTGACCAATGCTTGTTGAAAAACGCCTAAGTCATTTTTAAATACTTGTTCCACTTTGCCCACCAACAAATCGCCGACTAATTGATCGGTTGGCGAGCTAACCAATAAATCACCCACGGATAATTCCTTGTCTTGAGGAACCATTTCCATTACTAAGATATTATTTTCCTGGCCTTTAATTATCCCGGGTATTTGTTTACCATTAACTACAACTTGAATCTGGCTATTGCTATTAGTCACCGGCCTAACTGACGCAAAATTATCTAAGGACTCAACTACTTGTCCAATTAAAATATTCGGCGCCAAAACAACTGCCTGCCCTTTATTGACGCCATTTTTTAGCCCCTTATCAATAGTAAAAGCTTGTTGACCTAGTAAATCGTATCGACTGATAATTTTGGCAAAAATCATTTTTTGACCTGAAGATTGCTCGGCATCAAGCGCTTGGCGTAAAAATTCATTTTCTCTAATGAGATCATTCAATTTTGCTGTTTGAGAAATTAATTGCAAATTTTCTGATCGAAGCCATTGGTTATCCTGGGTAATCTTTTTTAAATTGATGAAAAAATGGAATAAATTTGCCGTTTTTGCGCCAGCCGAACTAAACGCGCGACTAACTGGTGAAATAATTAAAAAGAAAATGTTTTTTGGTTTGTTTAATAAATTAAAATGGGAAGCTAATAATAAGCCAAAACCCAAAAATAACAAAAACCCCCAAAAAAAGATATTTTTTCTTTTTTGTCGTTTAGGCGTTAATTGCATAAGGCCATGTCTAACATCATCCTCGGGCTCGACCCGAGGATCTAAATTAGATTCTTGGATTAAGCTTGTGCTCGACTTGATCGAGTATCCGAGAATGACGATGTTCTTTAAATTAAATCCTGGGTGGATCCTGACGGCCGGGCGTGGTCAAAAATTCTTGTAAATTGTCTAAATTTTCCAGAATTATGCCAATCCCGCGGATAACTGTGGTTAATGGGTCGTCATCAACCCTAACCGGCATTTTAGTTTCTTGATGAATTAAAGATGCTAATTCTCTAATCATACTGCCACCACCGGATAAAGTGATACCGCGTTGCATAATATCTGCCACCAGCTCTGGCGGCGTCTGTTCTAAAGTATCACGGACAGCCGCGGCTAAAAGACGTAAAGAACGAGCTAAGGCCTCGCGAATATGATGGTCATAAACCACGATTTCTCGCGGAAGCCCTGAAACTAAATCTCGACCACGCATTACAACGTCTAACCGTTCCGACAATTCAACAGCCGACCCGACGCTAATTTTAATTTCCTCAGCCGTTCGTTCGCCTAAAAGCATATTAAAATTATCTCTGGTATAACGAATAATATCCTGGTTTAAACGATCTCCAGCAATCCGTAAACTTTTAGAAATTACGATTCCGCCCAATGATATAACCGCGACTTCCGATGTACCGCCGCCAATATCAATAATCACACTGCCACTGGCTTCATAAATTGGTAAACGAGCGCCCACTGCCGCGGCCATTGGTTCTTCTATCAAAAATACCTCTCGAGCGCCGGCATTTCGCGTGGCATCTTCCACTGCCCGACGCTCCACTTCGGTCACGTCTATGGGCACGCCGACAATCACCCGAGGCCTAGCCATAAATTTAAAACCTGCTTCTTTGTAAACTTTATCTATAAAGTATTTTAACATTTGTTGAGTGATTTCAAAATCCGAAACAACACCACCTTGAAGTGGACGTGTAGCTACAATATGATCAGGCGTTCGACCAATCATTTTTTTAGCTTCTGTGCCTACAGCTAAAACCTGACCGGTTTTTTGATTTATAGCCACCACTGATGGTTCGTTAATCATAATTCCTCGACCGCGGACATAAACTAATGTATTAGCAGTCCCCAGATCAATACCAATGTCTTTTGAAAAGGCATTAAATAATTTAAACATATTAGTTGTCATTCCCGCGAAGGCGGGAATCTATGCTTTGATAGGCGATTACCATGTGGATTCCCGCATACGCGGGAATGACAATGGCTCTACTCGTCAAGAGTTCTATTTTTAGGCACTCTATCACAATTTAACCTAAAATAAAAGTGGACAGGGCTTAATGCGACTATCCACTATTCGTCACTAAACTTTTTTATGGCCCAGATTGGCAAAATATTTGGCTATTGTTGCCTGATCGACTAAATTTTTAACCTCTGGTAGCCGATCTTCTAATTCTACGATTTTTTGAGCCACTGCCTTGGCCATATCCCTTATCTCTTCCCATGAAATATGGAATTCAGAAACAAAAGGATTCTTGGCCAATTCTTGCAACTTAACAATAGCAAAATCCTCTATGACCGCGCCACAACATTCTTAAATGATATCAAGGCCTAGAAGCCGACATATCACAACCCCCTGAGTGTATCTTGTAATTCCCAAGGCAGACCGCACCATTCGCAGGCTATTGTGCCCGGTCCATAAATCTTATGGTGAGTATTACACCAATCGTGCCCGCTCTGACTTGGCCCCGGCGGCCTAAAAACTCTTTTAGCATCCGCTTTTTCGTTATTCATCACTCTAATCTCCTTTAAAATTTTTTCATTAATTCATTAATTGTAATTAATTCTGTTTTTTGTTGATCCCGTTTTTTAAACTCAATTCTATCGCCGGTTTTTTCGCTAACTACCAAACGTACTGGAATGCCAATCAAATCAGCTTCAGCGAATTTGGCGCCAGCGCTAATGTTTTGGCGATCGTCGTATAAAACATCAATGCCTGCTTCTTGTAATTCTTGATAAACTGTATCACACTTTTGCTTGATGTCAAGACTATCGCTATTTTTACCAAATAACGCCAAAAGATGCGCGTCAAATGGCGCAATTTCTTTAGGCCAAATGATACCTCTATCATCGTGGCTTGCCTCCACTACTGTTGCCATTAAACGGCCTAAACCAATGCCATAACAGCCCATTTCAATAAGTTGGGCCTCGCCTTTTTCGTCAGCGAAGACCGCATTCATCACCGTGCTATATTTTGTCCCCAATTTAAAGACATGGCCAATTTCAATAGAACGTTTTTCAGTTAATTTAGCGTCGCAATGTTTGCAAGTTTTAGCTTCGCCAAGTTCTGTATTCATTGCTAACTGACATTTCTCACAAACCAAAATCCGATCTTCGCCAGAATCGGCAATCGCCATAAACTCGCAAGACTCACTACCGCCAATGGTGCCTGACGATGCTTCAGTCATTACAAACTCTAAGCCACATCGCTGGCAAATATTTTGATACGCGCCAATAACTTTTTTGTAATAATCATTTAAATCAGCTTTAGTAGTATGAAAACTATAAAGATCCATCATAAAAAACTCGCGAGTGCGCAAGAGCCCGTTGGTAGCCCGCATTTCATTACGAAATTTATCTTGAATTTGATAAAGATATAATGGAAAATCCTGATAAGATCGCAAGCGCTTGCGTACTAAGTCGGTAATCATTTCTTCGTGAGTTGGTCCAAGCGCTAATTCTTTATGATGACGGTCTTTAAATTTGAATAACGGAGGATCAATTGTGTCCCAGCGTCCAGTTTCCTGCCACAAATTTCTTGGCTGAAGTACTGACATAGAAATTTCTTGAGCATTTATTTTATTTAGTTCTTGCCGAATAATATTTTCTATTTTGCGATGAACGCGCCAACCTAAAGGCAAAAAACTATAGACCCCGCTTAATTCTTGATTAATAAAATCCCCGCGCAATAATAATTGGTGCGAAATAGTTTCGGCTTCGGCAATATGCTCTTTTTTTGTTTTAGCGAAAAGTTGAGACTGCAACATATTAAAACCATTTGATAATATCTCTAACAGTAATTGCTAACATTAGAATAATCAATAAGACAAAACCGATACTATGCACCAGGCGCTCAACTTTAGCGCTGATTGGCTTGCCATTAATCTTTTCAACTAACAAAAATAGCAAACGACCACCATCCAAAGCTGGAAAAGGTAAAATATTAACAATCATTAAATTTAAGGAAAGTAGAGCGGTAAATTGTAAAAGATAAACAAACCCTAATTTTACCATTTGACCGGTTAAGACATAAACTCCGACTGGGCCAGCAATGCCGGCCGCCGCCTGACTGCCGGCGCCAGACAACAACCGCCACAATAAATCAGCAATTGCCATTACAATCGCGATAGTTAAATTAAAAGCGGTTTTAAAGCCATAAAATAAAGCTGTATACCACGGATACGACACCATTACAGTCGCGGATAGCGCCACGCCCATAGCACCTTCATCATTTGGTGGATTTTCACGGGGCATAGTTTGAATTTCTAAAATTTCTTTACCACGCATAATCTTCAAAATAATTTCTTGGCCTTTATGCTGACTAATAAAATCCTGAACTTCGCTGACATTCTTTGGCGTTAATGTTTGAATTTGCCCCTGACAACCGCAACTTCCATTAATATGTCGCATTTCTAAAATAACATCTCCAGCTAAAATACCTGAATTTTCTGCGGGTGATTTAGTCGCCACTTGTAATATTTGAATGCGACTCTGCCCAATCTTCGCGTTACTAGAATAATTTTCTTCTGCTGGCGAAGGCAACCCCAAACCATGACCCAAGCCCAAAAGCATTGCGGCCAACAAAAAATTCATCGTCACGCCAGCGATAATCATTAATGTCCTTTGCCAAATTTTGCGCGAAGCAAAACTTTTTTTATCTTTTTTACCATCCCCATCTTCGCCGTAAATTTTTACAAAACCACCAAAAGGTATCCAGTTTAAAGAATAAATCGTGCCCTTAACTTTTTTGCCAAAAATCCGTGGCGGATAACCGAAGCCAAATTCTTCCACCCTTACGCCAAGTTTTTTAGCTATAATAAAATGGCCAAATTCATGGACAAAGATCAAAAGACCCAAAATTAGAATAAAAATAATAATCGTAATTAACATATATTTAACCGCTAATTTCTTTTTCTTTAAGTCCGCCCATTCCTTCTACTGTTTCGTTATATTGATCAATTATCTTTTGCAGTTCATCTTTAGCGCGAAATTTATCATCTTCAGTGATTTCTTTGATTCGCTCCATATCTTGAATTTCTTTCCATGCCAGCTCGCGCTGCCCCCTAATACTAATACGCGCTTCTTCTAAAATTTGATGTAATTCACGAATAAGCGCTTGCCGATTTTCTTTTGTTAAAGCCGGCGCTGATACTCGCACTACATCACCATCGGAAGAAACCGATAAATTAGAAACCGTGATAGAAATCGCTTTTTGAATATCTTTTAAAATGCTTTTATCCCAAGGTTCAATTACTAAAACCCCGCCCTCGGGCCGTCTGATAGTCCCTAATTGGATAATTGGCATTAACGACCCGTAGCAAGAAACCTCAATCTCGCCGATGGCATCGGCCGAAACCTGCCCCGCGTGGAAATTCATAAATTCTTTTCTCAAAAATTCTACTATTCGTTCCAGATTAGGTTTTATATTATTGATAATTTGTTTAATTGGTTCCATAAAATCTTAGAATTAAAAACCAAGAATGGAGAACAAAGAATAAGATACGTAGCGTGTCGTCGCTTAATTCTTAATTCGTAATTCTTAATTCTGTTTTATAATTCTAACATTAAAATTTCTAAGGCCAAACGATGATTCAAGCCACTTTGTTGCAAAATTGTTTGTGTTTTTTCTATAACCTGTATTTTATTTAAAAGATTATCGGCTGAAACTTTTTGCCAAATTGACGGTATTGCTCCGTAAATTGACAAATTGTCAGTTTTTACCTTTGCCAAAAGGCTATCCCGGGCAATTA
>Ga0210049_1004731_pt1 | contig 11843 bp, 6 predicted proteins | sample CryGeyCG2014_300_2_FD_183964 | JGI IMG/M metagenome (GOLD analysis project Ga0210049, IMG submission 183964) | Groundwater microbial communities from aquifer - Crystal Geyser CG06_land_8/20/14_3.00 (SPAdes) (version 2) | ecosystem: Environmental > Aquatic > Deep subsurface > Groundwater | place...
GTGCATGTGACCTGATGTGAATTCTTTTCCTTATTGAAGATCCTGTCAATAAGGTTGTAGAGAGGCTGTAGACAGCGTTCGCCACCAGCCGCTCAGGCCGAGGATGTGACGGACAGTAAGTCGGCCTAAGCGGACTGTGGCGACTTAATGAAAGGACTGTTGGTATGACTTGCCGAGATGTCCGCTTTCTAGTTCTCGGACCAGCTATTTCAATCTAGCCCAAGCCCAAAGAACATCAACCTCGTCTATCGTTGCTTGCCCCATTTTCCATCGGTGCGACAGACTAAACATTACGATACAATCGGTAGCACATTACGGTCTGTCCAACTGCATGGCGACTAAGGGGAAATAGCATGTCAATTGCCTTCGTGCATTTGTCCGATATTCATTTTGGCCAGGAAAAGGGTGGTGTCATTTGCATTCATGATGACGCAAAAAACCGTTTGGTAGATGACGTCAAGAGTGTTGTCAAAACCCTTCCCAGCGGGATTGCCAGTGGCATCATCGTTTCTGGCGATATTGCGTACGCAGGAAAGCAAAAAGAGTATGAAGATGCTGGCAAATGGTTTGACCGAGTAACGGAGGCTGCCGGATGTGCAAGAACGGATGTCCATCTTGTCCCTGGCAATCATGATATTGATCAGGATGAGATATCACTCGCAATGGCTCTACTACTAAAAGAGATCGCAGAAAAAGGTGAGGGTATACTAGATCAATGTCTAGCGTCCGAGAAGGATCGTGAATCTTTATATGACCGTTTCTTGGCATATCGGCCATTCGCAGAAGCCTATAACTCTTCTCTGGACGTTGGGGGGGGCAAAGCTGGAGATAGGACGGTAGAACTTGCACCTGGTCGAGTTTTGCGTTTCATTGGATTGAACACAGCCTTAATTTGCGCGAAAAAGAATTCGCAAGGCGAACTTCTTCTAGGTGCTCGCCAGCGGGTGCTTCCCATTGATCCTGGTCATGAACTGGTGGTAATTGCCCACCACCCCTTGAGCTGGCTTAAAGACTCGCAAGATACACGACGTTTCTTGACTTCTCGGGCACGAGTTTTTGTGACTGGGCATGAGCACTCTCCTTCAATTCGTATCGAGAAGGTTGAGGACGGTTGTGACTTATTGATGGTTGAGTCAGGAGCAACTGTACCTCCAACTGCCGATGACGACTATACATATACTTACAACATCATTGAGTTCGACTGGGATTCCGTGAATGATGCATTGATTGTGAAAGTTCACGCTAGGAAGTGGTCAGAAGATAGAAAATCCTTCATCGCAGATCCAGATCAGTTGATTAAAGAGTGCAACCTTGGATGTCCAAACTTCCGTAAAGCGGGACCAGTAAAGTCGGTTTCGTTAGGAGGGCTAGCCGAATTAACTCTATCATCGACACCCGTTCCAATTGTGAAGGAGACGAATGTGGTCGAAGTAAGAAAGGAGGCTGCGGTGCCAATGCAGTATTCGCTCTTGAGGCTTCGATTTTTTCGCGACCTGACTGCGCTGCAGCGACAGAGTGTCCTATTGAAGCTGAAAGTCATTCCAGATGGGTATCGCCAAATACTGACACACAGTATGGAACAGAAAGTTTTTGATTCGCTGCAGATGGATAACCGTCTCGACGAGCTAGAGGCCGCAATAAACGAAATCGATTTGCCAACCAAGGACGAGGATGAACAGAATGAGTGATATCGCAAAGTACGTTAGGTTATTCGATCCTTCTCCGTCTGATGATCTTGTGGAAAAAAGAACATCCGCGATTAATGCGCTTAATGAAGAATACATTTCCGAGATCGCGCCAGTCAACGCCATCCTCGCTTTGGCGAATGCCGTTGCAATTACCCTGGCAACCAATGTACCGTTGTCGGATGATCTTGCCAAAGAAGTAGAAGAAGCAATCCGAAAGTTCAGTCCAGCGTTCGTGCGTGATGAGCATGAAAATGAGATGCTTGTATGTTTACTGATTTCGCTGTTGTTGCGTGTCAAGAATGCTAAGCCAAGTTCGGGAACTCCATCGCGAACAGACGTCATGGCTGCGGGACTCTGGTCTGCTCTTTCATTTCAGCCTACGCTTCCAAACATAAAATTGGAGGCACTTCGCGAAGATATACTGAACTCTTGCCAGACTCTAATTCTCGCGTCGGCAGACAACGCCCGCAATAGATTGACTGTTCCGGACTTCTCTGTGTCTTCAACACCTGAAATTAGTGCTTTCGTTACATCCTTCAAGCCGGGAACAGATAAGACAATTGCTGCATTACGCACTAACGCTAAAATTGATCGAGAAGAGATCGATCTTCTTTGGTGGTTCCTTAGCGACTGGAGCGAATTGCTTGGGGAGCGTTTCTCGACTATGCATGCAGAAGCTGCGGCAGTGTTGAGAGGGATTGAAGTAGGAAAGAAACTGCTTAAATTACCCTCCGAGGCACACAAACACCTGGTACTCCGAAACCTGACAGCAGACACTCAGTTGAGCCTGCCAGAACTTGTCGCATCGTTAGGCGAACGCCGGATCAAAATAGCAGAGAAATTGGATGTTAAAGGTACGAGCATGTTGTCTCAGTGCCCTGCTGTTTTTTCACTGTTGTCTGCTTTACACACCGGGCAAAACAATGTGGCAGGATCTGAAGTAACACGATCTGTGCGTGAATGGGGCGCGAGGGCGCTTCTGGAAGCATCGATATTATTTATCAAGTTACCGGATTAAGGATGCGGCCATGGTAAACGCCTGCCGCAGACAAGAATGCACGGTCGCCCAAACGGGGATATGTCTTCTAAACAACGACCCGGCTAAGTGCCCAGAGCGCCTGGAGGATGTTGATAACGTAAAGAACGAGCTCCTTTCCCCAGGTGCGAGTGTTCTTACAGCCCCAATACCTAAACAAGGCTTTCCGGCCAGCTTGACATTATCTCAAGTCGAGGTGAATGAGATTATGTGCGCGCGGTGCTGCCACATCGTAGGTATTCTCGGAGCTCCAAATGCGGGGAAGACTGCCTCTCTTGTTAGTCTCTACTTATTGCTTGGTCGCGCGAGTTTAGTTGGTTATGAGTTTTGCGATAGCCGAACGCTAATGGCCTTTGAACAAATAAGCCGCGGTGCTCGACGGTGGAACAATGGCAATCCACCTGAGCAAATGACGGAACATACGAAACTTGCTGATGAGCGTACAGCTGGCTTCTTGCATCTTAGGCTTCGTCATACTGACACTGGAATAAAATTCGATATATTCCTGCCTGACCTACCTGGTGAATGGTCGACCTCATTGGTAGACACCAATCGAATAGATAGGTTGGATTTCTTGAAGTCTGTAGACACTATCTGGCTCATGCTAGACGGTCGAGAACTCATGGCGACAGATACTCGTATGCATGCAACTTCCCGTGCAAAAATAATGATGCAACGTATAGCTACATTTCTCAAGCCAACTATTCCAAACGTGACTTTCGTTATCACGCATCTCGATCTTGGCAAACCTACGATTCAGACATTGAACGAGCTTAAGCAGGCAGCCGCCGATTGTGGAATTAGGGCAAGCACCGTTCACATCGCTTCGTTCGCCGACAAGCATGGGGTTGATCCTGGAACGGGCATATCTCAGCTCCTTGATTCCGTTATAAGCAGCGAAATGCCAGTGATGGAGTTTTGGGCGGACAACGACGACCATCGTGGGCATCGTGCGATGTTGCGGTTTCGCGAATCAGGAGAGTCGATATGAGTGCTACTCATATAGTCCTTGTCGGTGGACCGGATTCCGGTAAAACAAACTATATTGGCCGTCTCTGGGCTGCGCTACTCGCCCGGAAAGGCAAGCTTCTTGCCCCCCAGTTACCGGAAGATATTCGATACGTGGAAGAAACTGTGGAGCACTTAAGGAAAGGGGATTTTGCTCCTCGTAATTCTAAGAGCTTTGAAGATAGTAGACGCGATTTTGTCGTGTCTATCGTTCGGGCAGAAGATACCTCGTCGAAAGTTATTGATATTGTAGTTCCCGATGTCACCGGTGAATTGTGGAAGTCAGCGGTAGAAACATTCGAAATTACCGCAGAGTGGATGGAACAATTACAGCACTCGGATGGAGCCCTTCTTTTTGTACGTGTGCATTCGGATCAGAACATTGAGCCGCTAGATTGGGTTAATTCAGAGAGATTATTAAAAACGATCGCGCCTGACACGAAGGATAACAGCGCTGTTCCCACGCAGGTCATGCTTTGCGAACTTCTGCGCTTTCTTGAAATAACGTTAAAGCGCGGCGATGATGGTGCAATTCCACGTGTTGCCGTCATTGTGACGGCTTGGGATTTGCTCGACAGGGAAGCGCAGGCAGCGGGTCCCTCGGAGTATTTGCGTACCCAATACCCACTCTTTGCAGGAAAACTACTTAATGCCGATAAGATTGAAGTGAAAACGTTTGGTGTCAGCATCTTGGGGGGGGATTTAATCGAACCTAGATTTCGTAACAGGTTTCTGAAATCTGGCTCTCTCGAAACCATGGGCTATTGTGTGTTCGAAAATGACTCATCGCTGCATAAGGATGACGATATGACGTATCCAGTAGCTTGGTTGCTTAATCGGTAACGATTTCAATGGCAGCAATTCGCATTCACCAACAGGAGCATGGCTATCGTTATGGCCATGAACTATTAGCTTCTTCATTGAAGCTGGAACGCTCCGATCAGGATGTCATTGATCGGTTGTCAGATATGTCTGGGCCACTTCGCCCAGGTGAGACTTTCGAGCCTTATTTAACTGCATATCCTCTCCCAAGCCGCAAATACTACGTATTGACCCGAACTTGGCAAGATATAGAGGCGCCCCGTGCTGGTTGTGTGCTAACGCGAAGCATCCTGGTTCCAATGAGCGACTGGGAGGCAACTTCATCGCCTGCTGATTTTGTGAGGTTATTACGTCCTGTGAATCGTAATGCCACTAGTGTCGAGGAAGTTGGATTTGAGCTAAGCAAAGATAGGCTTGCGCCTGTCGAAGACCCGCGCGTTGGCGAATTGGTAGAAGCGATCTTTTTGGAAGATCGTAAACCAATTGTCATGTTTGACGCGCCTCAGGCGGAACTAATTTCGCTACGCCTGCTAACCGCATTGTGGCCAAGTTTACGGCGTAATTTTTCAGTATGCACGCTTGCTCTGTCCCCTCGGACGTTGGCGGAAGCTCGTCCATTCGATCTCCTGTTCGCGCCGAGAAGTGCTCGCACCCAATTCTCGGAGTGGACCGGCCGCAGAATAGAAGGTGTGACTTCCGCCATTGCTGCTCCCCGGCACCGATGGACGAGTACGACGGCCCAGCAAATTTTTGTGTCGGCAGAGCCCAACCTTGTGGCAATTGATTCTCTTGGGGCATTGATGTCAGATGGACGAGGGGATGAATCCGCGTTACGCCTAACTCTTTTATGGAATGAGCTGGTCGATAAGTCATCGCATTCGCCAGCGGCGGTACTGGGGCTACTAGATATCCTCAATTCTCAAGGATATACGTTTGAGAAAGCCACAAATCCCCTGACGCTTCTTATGGAGCAAAGCGTTGGACGGGCAACATCGGAGCTTTCGCCAGGCGAGGCATGGATATTTTTGATAGCGCTAACCGGAAAATTCACTCAGTTACTCCCCCCTAGATCGGTAATTCGTCGAATCAGGCAGGGAGCGATTAACTTGACAAGAACTAGTCCAGGGATTGCTATTGATTTCGTTGCATCGCTGGCTAGGGAATCCCGTCCCATACCAGCTGTTATCTCAGCCGGAGTAGGAGAAGGACTGGCCTTCGTTGGGCTGGAAGGTCTAGAAGAATTGGTGGCGAAGTTCCCGAATTCTGCACTGCTTAGCTTTGTTGCATACAGTCGCGGATTCGCGGCACTAATCGCACGCTCAGTGAGCATGAGATCTTCGGGAAAGTGGGTGGAGGACATTGCCCACATTCTTAACACTCTAGAGACAGATCTGCGGTCGCGAGCAAGAAGGAACTTACTTCCCTATTTGGACAACGCGGCTCAGGAACGACTGTTAGAGGTCTTGTTGGTAGACGTCAGTCCTAAGCAACTTTCAGCAGCAGTCTTGCGGTCTTGGAAGTATACACAATTCGCCGTTTCCTCTTTTGATAGGATATTTCAGCGGGCCGCCCGAAGCGAGCAAGGAATCATAATGCTTCGTGATGCAATACTGTCCGTAGATGAAACGGACAATTCCAATCGATTCCTCCTTAGTACTTTGCGCCTAAATGAGTCGGATGTCCGTTGGTTATGCAGTGAGAGCGGCGTCGATTCTGAGCGTGTCGTTAGCTTACTTATTCAAGTGATTAAACAGGCTGACGACCAAACATTGCTAGCAATTGCACGACAAAGTTCGATCAGCAATTTGATCATCGATACCCTAATGCCTTATTCTTCAGGCGCTGCGACGCAGATCGCACGCGTGCTCGTCGCCGGACGGTTTGATGTAGAAAAACTTCTCGACGTCGGACAAAAGGTGCTCGTATACACTTCTGAACCAGTTAGGACTTCTCTCGCTAATACGATGTTGCTCAGAGGTCTGGCCGAAGGGAGTCAACAGTCTAAGCACATCTTGTCTGAGGTTGTGGAAACCTCGTCGGCAAACGTTGAATCTTCCCAAGTCGTGTACGCCGCAATTCCACAAACTGCAAGTTGGAGCAGAATAAACGACAATGTTGCATTGCTCGCTCAGTGCAAGGGGAAGCTTCGCGACGGGGTACTCTGGAGTATCGATTTACTTACTGATCGCTTGGTTAGTAAACGTGGTGAAGGATTGAGTAGCCAGGCATTTGACGCTTGGGCCGAGCTTCTGGCAGAGTCTGGCAGAGTCAATAAGAATGCACAATTCGCTGCCTCAGAGGCCGCGCTACCATACGCGCTAAAGCACGCCAGCGCGCCAGCCAGTCCCGTCGTGATGGTAACGTTCCCTATTGTATATAAGCAGTTAAGTATGGGCAACGAATCCCACGGTTTACTTTCCATTTTTGCGTTTCGGGATTGGGATCGCTGTCGCACTGCTCGTGAGAATCTAGTGCGTGCGTTCATGCAATCGTCGTGGCCACCAGCTGATCTTCTGCTAACTGCGATAAATACTGACGATTCTCAGGGTATTCTGAAATGCGTATCTAGAGAATTTCGTGGGCGGCAGTACATAGATGCCATAGCTGAAGACGTTATAAGACTTCCAGAATCTAAGCAACATGAGCTGATGGACATCCTGACTTGTTTTGAACCTTTCTGAGCGTCCGCTCTTCCATATTACGCATCAACTTTTTTTATCCCAGGCAGGAAACTGGCATTTGAGGATGTATTCTTGGAAACAAAATTAAGTTGACTATCGTTACGGCACACATATAATGCGTACGACACATTGCGTAACACATTTATAGAGTGCGGCAGCCATGGGCGTAGATAATCCTCATCCTTACAAGCTTTTCGGCAAATTAGTTATGCAACTACGACTAAAAGCTGGCCTTGCCCAGCAAGCCGATTTTGCGGGCTTAGTAAAGACAAGTCAGCAAACAATTAGTCGCTGGGAATCAGGTGCTTCCCGCCCACGAGATAAGCAGATGCCATTGCTAGCGAGCGTCTTAAAAGCTGATCTTGCCGAGCTTCTCGCTGCAGCGGGATATACGGCACGAACTCCGGTAGCAACGTTCGATCAACCGTTTCCGATTGACGCGCTCAATCCCGATAGTTTTGAGCGCTTTTGCTTCTACTTCTTGCAGGAAATGTATCCGACCGCCAAAGTGCATCGTGTGGGGGGGCAAGGGCACACTCAAGATGGCCTTGATATAGACGCGATCTTTCCTGACAACACCTACTTCACCTTTCAATGCAAACGTGTCGATGATTTTGGGCCAGTAAAAGTACATGCCGCAGTTACCAAGCATACTCGGGCAGCAACGAAGAAATTCCTGCTTCTTACCCGCCCATCCGCAAGTCCACAGGCTAGACAAGCGATACGTGAATATGAAGACTGGGATATCTGGGATAGGGAAGACGTATCAAGAACCATACGACAACACCTATCAAAAGATCAGCAGCTACGTCTTGTTGATACGTTTTTTCATGGTCAACGACTTGCATTGCTTGGCGAAACAGAGGCAGGCCCGTGGCAGACTACCGATCAATTCTTTGAGGCATTCACCGGCAAACAAAAAGTCTTTAGCCATCAATGGCAGCTTGTCGGAAGGGATAAGGAAACAGAGGATATTGTTAACAGCGCGTCAAACCCTACAGTTCGCGCCATCTTTCTAATCGGTTCAGGGGGAGGCGGGAAATCGCGTGTACTCAAACAGGCGGTGGAAAACTTAGAGCAAAAGAACAATGCTGTTCTCATCCGTTTTCTTTCGCCCACAGAAGAGGCAACCAATAAGAGCCTGGAAGACTTGGGGAAAGGAGCTAAACTATTGATCGTCGATGACGCACATGATCGAGACGATCTCCAGCTTTTATTCCAGCATGCATCAGTTCCGGCGAACAACACAGCACTAATGTTATCTTTTCGGCCATATGGTCTCGACTACATCAAGGGTCAGGCAAGTAATTTCTCGTTGGTTGGTGAGCGCATCTCGGAGATCAAACTTAAGCCGTTGAATTTAGATCAAGCCACGCAACTTGCTACTCAAGTACTTAAAGAATTTGGTGGCCCAGCCGGCGCAGCGAATGATATTGCTCGGCTTACACTCGACTGTCCACTCTTCACAGTTATAGGTGCGCAGGTCGTCGCCAAAGATAATGTACCTATTGAGCTTGCAAAGAACGAAGATATTTTTCGCGATACGCTTTTTGGAAAATTTCGTGACATCATCGCTGGGCATGTTGGCAACAAAAGCGATACCGAATCAATCAAGAAACTGCTTAATGTGCTCTCGCTCATTCAGCCGTTTCACCCAGAGGATGGTTCAATCGCGCAGACAGTCAATCAAGTTGAAGGACTCGGTATTCCAGAAACAAATAGGCTCATTCGCCTGTTGACTGATGCGGGAGTTTTGTTCAAGCGTGGCGGCAAATATCGGCTCTCACCTGACTTGCTGGCTGATTACATAATCGAGAAGGCATGTATAGGGATAAACGGAAAATCAACAGGTTATGCGGAGCAGGTTTTTGATGCGGTAAGCAATACACATATTGAGCATGTCCTCGTTAATCTTGGAAAGCTCGATTGGCGTCGCGCGAATGGTGACCCAAGCAATAGCAGATTGCTTGACGGTATATGGCAGAAACTGAAACCATCATGCGAATACTCAGACCCGCACATCAGTGCCGTCACAGCTGTCGCCTACTATCAGCCGGGGCGTACACTTGAATTTGCCGAGCATCTTATTCGCGAAGGTGTATATCTCAGCGAACTGCCCAATCTCATCAAGCATGCGGCATATAATTTAGAGCACCTCCCGCGTGCTTGTGAATGTTTGTGGGAGCTGGGCAAAAGTGATGATCGTGCACTCCACCAGCATCCTGGTCATGCGATTCGCATTCTCTCCGAGCTATGCGCGGTAGAACCCAACAAGCCCATCGAATATAACGAGGCAGTTGTTGAATTCGGCCTTTCACTGCTTGATCAAGAAGCCTCTTGGAAATATGCATACAACCCGTTCGATGTGCTTAACGGGATTATGAAAACAGAAGGGCATACAACTACATCAAATGGTAAGAGTTTTTCGCTTGAGCCGTTTCTAGTTCTATCCAGTGCTGTATCGACCCTTCGTAAGAGGGTCATTGATGCCACCATCAATTTGCTCACACATACCAACACAAGAATTGCCGTGCTTGCAGCCAAGTTCGTTCATGAGTGCCTGCGATACCCGATGGGGATGCTTAATATGAAGATATCCAAAGAATCCCATGATGTTTGGACGGTAGAGTTTGTTAGTACTCTGAAAGGGATTGAAGTGGCAGCGCAAGCCAAAGAGCTTGACCCGCTCGTTCTCATTGAACTCATTCGTTCAGTGTCGTGGCATGCCTACTATGCAAATGGTGAGACAACGCCACTTGCAAAGCGGCTAGTTGACCCACTTCCCCAATCGCTTGGGTTTCGTACAACCCTCACCTTAATAGATGGATACGGGCAGCTTCGTGAGCGCCTGGACTATGAACAGCACAAACAGGAGTGGAGACAGCATTTAGTGACACTCACAAGCGATCTCATTTCTGCTTATCCAAACGGTGAGCAACTCCGTACCTTCATGGAAATTATACTCGCCAACATTGAGCAAAACTATGCCGGTAGAAGTGCATCACCTCATGTTCTCTATGGGATGCTCATCCAGTCTTCTAATGCTCTTGCTCAAGCGACGGTAGAAAATGTGCTCCAAGATGCCAGCTCAAAGACAAAACAGTTTGCGGGTATTGCACTCTCGAAGCTAATGAGTGATGACCATGCTTACGGATTAGCTGTCGCTCGAAAGTTCATCGAAACAGATTTGCCTGAACTACTTACAGCGATCGGTCGAGCCTACAGCACACTAGACCTGAAAGACGATGGGTATACAGAAGAAGACTTGGCACTGCTTCGGGGAGTTTTGTCGTCTAAAGATCAGCGGGTTGTACGGAACGGTATTGTAGCGGTCAGATCTGTAGCCCAAAACAACAAGCCACTTGCCATTGACCTGCTCAAATGCGTTGATGTTGGCATTTCCAGCAAAGTCGCTGACGAGGTTCTTATACTCTTCCAGCGAGATGAGATGATCCCGTTTCGCTTGCTCACAGATACTGACATTATGTACTTCCTCAATAAGTTGATGCTGATACCGGAGCTGGATGGGTATTGGATCGAAACATTCTTGTCAAAGGTGTCTAGGCATCACGCGAAACTTGCCGCTACGTTTTTCATGGCAAGGGTTGAACATGCGGTAAGTACAGATGACTGGCACTACCGCCCATGTAATCATGGCCCATATCTTCATGTACCTCTGCGCTTCCGAGAATCAGATGAGTTTGGTTTACTTCTTCGACTGGTGGCTCAGTGGATGAAGACCCATCCCGAGAAAGACTATCAATTCAAACATCGAGCCGGTGAACTATTTAGTGTGATGTTCAACCCCTTAGATGACGAGTTGCTTGGGTTCATTCAAGACTGGATTGATGTAAGCACACCTGACGATATGCGAATCATCTCCCAAGTGCTTAGCGAGAGCCGTCCGAACTTTGTATTTGAGCAACGTGCTTTCGTAACTCGATTTCTGAACAAGGCAAAGCAGCATGGAAAAGAGGTTCTCGATAATGCAGTGAGTGCACTATACAGTTCAGCTATTTCTGGCTTGAGATCAGGCATTCCAGGGGAACCGTTCCCCCAAGATATCATGATGCGCGATGAGGCAGAGAAAGCGCTTCAAGCAATCCCGAGGTTCGCGCCAGCACGTCGCCTATATGAATCACTTAAGAAAAGCGCAGAGGCTGATATCAACCGCTCTCTTAGGGAGCGTGAAACGTTTGAGGATGAATAACGCAGCCACTTCGCCAGCGGCGGCTTTCTATCAGCAAATAGCCAATGGCAAACTGGTTGTGGGTAAGATCAAAAGCGCCTACTCCATGTCCGAGAAAGCAGACATTCACGATAGCCTGAATTAGATCGGTCGCCATTGTCTGCTTAGGCCGAATTACTGTCTTTCAGGTAGGGTATTCAACCAATATGCGTTTTCGATGGATTGTACTGCTCGGCAAATTTTCAACCACGATGATTTAGTTTCTGAGCAACCAGAAAGAACACGATTCCAGCCTCGGATTGAAATAGCCCATGCAACCTGTGAACGGCGATTGAAATCCGCGTAAATCTGGGCGCAAAGCCAAACCGCTTGAGCACGCGCTCGATAAACTGATTTCGTTCCGCCTTGGGTACTCGGAA
>Ga0210049_1004736_pt1 | contig 11833 bp, 10 predicted proteins | sample CryGeyCG2014_300_2_FD_183964 | JGI IMG/M metagenome (GOLD analysis project Ga0210049, IMG submission 183964) | Groundwater microbial communities from aquifer - Crystal Geyser CG06_land_8/20/14_3.00 (SPAdes) (version 2) | ecosystem: Environmental > Aquatic > Deep subsurface > Groundwater | place...
AAATAGCAGTGGCAAAACAACTACTCCCAAAACCGTTGATATTACCATGGAAAAGCCAACACCGCCACTTACTCCAACCGATGTGCAAGGGCAGTGGAATATAGAAAAAGAACCATCTCAACTCCAAATTTCATGGGTTCAGCCCTCTTCCAAGATAGCAGTTGACCAATATATTATTGAGCTTATATCTGACGATGTAATAATCTCTTCGCAAAAAGTTGCCGGTAGTTTGCGATCTTATGATTTTGCGGTTGACCCAACAAAAATATATTCTTTCAAAGTTATGGCAATTGGCAAAGACGGTTTGTTTTCCAACTCCGTTGAAGTCGGAATAAAGCCGATAGTTACTAAACCTCTGCCACTTGAAAACGGCGAAGCAACATGGCTCGAACGGTCTATCCTCGACCGAATAAACGGCAAACCGGCGAAGCTCGAACTTGCTTGGGATAGACCAAACGACAGATTTTATACAATTGATAATTATGAAATATATAAGCAAAATACCGATTCTAATTCATCAAACCTTGTCGGTACAACAAAAACTAATCAATACACCGTTGACTATCCTAATGAAAATGGAGAGATTTATCAAATTGTTGGTGTTACTTCAAAAGGTGCAAAAACCGATACATTGAATATATATATATATGCCCAAAAACCAGATATTATTCCCACCCCGCTTACTATTAAAGTAGTACCGGCGGATACGACCGCAGAGATATCGTGGACATTTGATCGGGATTATCCTGTCTACCAAGATATTTTGAGAAAAAATGTTATTACTGGCGAAGAACTAATTGTAGCAACTCTAAAAGACGGAGCGCAAAAAACTAATAGCTACACTGATACGAATATTCCTGCCGGAGAATACATTTACCAAGTAATTACTAAAGAAATCGGCGGGCTTGGCAGATCCTCGCAGCCAAAATATTCTGAAAATGTTGTTGTTGCTCCGGCTCCCAAAACGCCCATAACGACTGCTAAACAAAATGAAGAAGGCAATGTTTCAATCATAATTAATAAACCGATTGATGAGGATATTATTACACTCGTCAAGATTCAAAGATCTGTGGACGGTAAAATCTATGAAATAATCGCTGAGTCGGTAAGTATTATTGAAGAGTTTATTGACCAAGATCCTATCATTACCCAAGGTAAGGAAAAATCAGTTTGGTACAAAGTAGTTTACGAATCATCTTTTGGCAAAATAAGCGAAACCCAACCACTAGAAGTTAAGATTGTTCCCATAATCGGTTCTGGCGGTATAGAATCATTAAAGGCAACAGGTACATGGGTTGCTGGCAAAGACGAACCACAAGTTGGATTTTTCAAAAATCTCTTTAGAGACATACCCGATTATCAAATTCCGCCAGAGTCGGGCAACTATGCAGTAAAAATAAACTGGCAGACTGAAACGACAGCAGATATTTATCGAATTGAAGGCAACCAGAGAATTAAAATAAACGATCAGCCCCTTGACAGCGGTTATATTTACGATCACACTACTTCGCCGATGATAGACAATACCTACGAAGTTGTGGCTTTGGCAGAAATAAGCCAGAGGACTTTGGTAATTGTCGAAAAAACGAAGTTTGACGAAAAGCCCGACGAACCGAGCGACGGAGGCAGTGATAAAAAACCTGACAAACCGCAAGAGCCCGACGAGCCAGTTTTGGAACCAAGAGACTCCGACAATCATCTTATTTTAGATTTGTACGACACTCTCGATTCTCTCCTGCCAAGCAATGATTCGATAAAAACCGAAAGTGGCGGACAAAAAGACAAAGTACTTTCATTTAAATGCGATAAAACATCGCTTGATGTCCCGGTGCCGGAAAAGCTAAAAGGCGCCAAAAGTTTTAGCGTCGAAGCGTGGATGTATACCAATAGAGATCACGATGGTATGTTCCCTATCGCTCAGCCCTCTTTAGATTGGGCGACTTACGCATGGGGACTGTATCACCCGTTTGCCAATAAAAACCCCGAAGGAATTAGCTTTTATGTATTGCCCGAAGGAGCACAGGATATTAAAGATAATGCGGATTATCAAAAACTGGTTCGCTATATCAATTACACTCCTTACGAAATCCAAAAGTGGAATCATATTGTTGCTACATATGATGGCGCAAAAAGTACGCTTTATGTAAACGGCATAGCGGTGGCGCAACGCACAGATGAAAATAAAGCGGTTCTTTTTTCGGCATTTCCAGTTCGTTTAGGTGGCATGCAAAATGGCAGATGGTCAGGATGCTATGACGGCAAAATCGACGGGTTCCGCCTCTATGATAAAGCGATTGATGGTCAACAGATAAATGATCGGTTCGATATTTCAAAAGATAAATACAATTTAGCGACGACAAACCCTGTATTGCCAAAACTAGAAGTTGAACGGGGTTTAAAGTTAACTTGGAAAAAACCAAATTCAAGTGTTGACGAATATATTATTTATGCGTCAGAACAAACTCAAAATCGAGGTACAGAAGTTGGGAAAGTTGATGGTAAAGATGATTACTATTTATTGCCAATTGAAATTGACAAAGATTATATTATTACAATTGTGGCTGTTAAAGATGAAAAAGAAGTAGTGATCAGTAGTTTCGACTACAATCCAAGTATCGATCAACAAATTAAAGAGGAACGAATAAATCCGCTTGGGTTAAACGTTATTAACGGGGTAATTATTACACATCCAGATGAAAAAAATCAGAAAAAGGTCGAAATTTACAGAAGCTACGATACTAATGATGATATTAAGATTGAAGAAAAATTTGACAAAAACGGACAAATTTTTGATAATCAAGCGCCACTCTATTTAAATATTGAATATTATTACATTTTTAGTGAAAATGGTGAAGAAAAAATATCACTTCCAGCAGTTGTTAAAAAAATTGATGAATTGCCAAGTTATCCTCCACCCCCAACTAGTACCGAAATTCCTATCAACTCATTTATTCCAATAAAAATTGGTGAATACCAAACGATATTGGGTGTCGACTTTAAACTTCCAGACGAAAAAAGAGTTTTATCGAATATAATTTCAATTGTAGGCGCAAGATTACCGACAAAATATTTTGCTGTTATAACTGCTACCAGTCAGTTAAATTTTGTTAAAATTTCTGAAGCTGGAGTAGCCAGTCAGCCAACAAAAATTACTGATTTAAAGTATCCTTTAACAGTCTCAACCAATACTTGGGAAAATGGAGATAATCTGCGCCAAGACCAAGATGGTTATTGGCATATTGTTTTTGCCGATGGAAATAAAAAATATTATGTTAAATCGGAAGATATTTCTGGTGAAAAATGGAATGTACCAATATTGATTGACGAGAATAGCGATACAGAAAACAGTGCTACAACTTCATCTGAAGAAGCCTGGAAAATGACAGTCTTGCCGAAAAAATTAGATGTAGAAGTAGTTATCCCAAGTTCAAAAGAAGCTCACAGCAATTTAAAGATTAAAAAAATTTCTGGAGATAAAGTTGAAACAAAAGCCGAAATCAAACCAGGTGAAAAGGCACATAATAATAAAAGTTCAAATCGATTAAACGGAAGTGTGACCGGGGCGGTTTATATTTCAAATGATTCGAACGACCCACATGCTAGTCCAAAAAATATTGTCTTTGAAAATATTGATCAAGCTGGTGTAGTTCAAAAAGAAAATATTACTGAAACTGGCAAGGCTGATTTAGCTAAAATTTTAGAAAAGTCAAGCAACCAATTTGTGATTGTTGGTTGGGATAATTCACTCGATATTGGTGGAATTTTCTATCAAGAGGGTTATTATGGATCGTGGTCAGACAAAACAATTATTGTCAACAATGCGGATCCCAAAGCGTTAGTTGGAGGAAATAATATTGATGCTAAGATTGATGAAAGCGATAATGTTTATATCTCATGGGTGGGCAGAGATAATAAAATGCACTATCGAATTAGATATAGTAACGGAACATTAAGCGATATAGTTGATGTTTTCTCAGATGTTAACGGATTCGTTCCTAAAATTGCAACCAATTCATTAGCGGTTGTGGCTGGTGAAACTGTCGCTATATATGACAATAATCAGCATTCAAAAACTGTCTCGCCAACACTCTGCGGGGAAGAGAAAGAAATTAAAAACTACGAAATTTGGGTAGATGGAGAAAAATATTTAGAAAATGAAACTATCACAGAGATTGATGACATTGACGGATTAGCGGGTGGCAAGAGTTATCAGATCTTTATCCGAACCAATTATTGCGACGGAAGCTATATTGACAGCGAAACAAAACAAGTTTCGATTGAAGAGAAAAAAGTAGCAAATGGTGAAGTGGCTTTACCAATCGTAGACATTAATCAACCAATTCTTGAGATTAAACCCGAAGATAAAAATGAAATTAGATTACAAAACAGTCAAAGAGCGAATAGTGAAAATATCGCTTTTGCTTCGATTACTTTGTCGGCTTTAGCATTGACGGTAAGTGCAGTTGGATCGGGGTTAGCAAATAGTTTGATCAATGGCGCAATTGGTACAGCTACTTCGACTATGACGGTTGGATCAGTTGGAGTAATTGGTGCAAGTAGCGTAGTTAGCGCTTTATCAAATGTAGCTATGGCAACTTCAAGTTCGCTAAGAATATTTTTCTTTGGTTGGTTGCCCAAAAAAAGGAGAAAGGGTTGGGCGAAAATTAAGAACAAAGATGGTAAAGCAATTTTGGGAGCTATAGTTAAACTATTTTCAATTGAACTTGAAAGAGTAATTGCGCAGACTATAACTGATAAAAATGGTAATTTTGATTTTTCAATCAAGAAATCAGGGAAATACCAAATAATCGTTAGTGCTACTGGTTTTGAAAATTATTTTAGTCAGGAAAAAACTATTTTAGAAAACAGTTTTTCTATCTTATTTGAAGATATTATTTTAAATTATTCCGCTATTGCGCTGAATAAAAAACACCCAGTTTTTGTTTGGATAATTATTATCCAGTCAATGGTCAACATTATTTACAAATTGCGTTTGCCAATAATAATTATTGGTACGATCGTAGCGATTTACAACGAGGTAAAATATTATGATTTTTGGTCTTTGGTAGTGGTGATTTTGTACATTTTAGTTTGGGCAATTGAGATTATATCAAAAAAACAGACTAATTCTAAGGGACTAATTTTTGACAAATCGACCAACCTACTCTTAGAAAAGGTGATAGTTAGGTTGCTTAAAGAAAATACTGACAGTGAAAAACTAATCTCAACTACCGTTACAGACAAAAAAGGTGAATTTACTTTTATTGTATCAGCTGGAGATTATCGAGTAACAGCGATTGGCTTTGGTTATAAACAATTTGTTTCGGACATTATTAAGGTTAAAAAAGAGAAAAAAATATCGATAAAAATTGCGCTCAACAAGTCAAATTGATATCAATTTGACTTGCAAATCCTAAGCACTAAATTCTAAACTCTAAACAAATTAAAAATTCAAAATAATTAAATAAAAAATTAGAGTATAGTAAAGTTTGGAGAATTTAAGAATTTGTGATTAATTATTGTTTAGTAATTAGAAATTAGGATTTAGAAATTAGTGAATTATTATGTCAGGTCATTCTAAGTGGTCAACAATCAAGCATAAGAAAGCTCTAGTCGACGCTAAAAGAGGAAAACTGTTTTCTAAATTAGCCAATATTATTTCGATTGCGTCAAAAAACGGAACAGATCCAATTTTGAATCCTAGTTTGAGGTTAGCAATTGAGAAAGCTAAAAAAGCTGAAATGCCGACTGTGAATATTCAAAGAGCCATTGATCGAGGGAGTGGAAAAAGCGGAGCGATTGATTTGAAAGAAGAAACCTATGAAGCGTATGGATTAGGAGGAGTTGGATTAATTATCGAAACTATCAGCGATAATCTGATCCGAACTATCGCTGAAATCAGAGCAGTATTAAATCGTAATAACTCAAAATTAGCTGAAAATGGCGCTGTTTCGTTTCAATTTGTACGAGTTGGGCAAATAATTATTAATAAAGATAGTTTGAGTAATGATCTAGAGCTAGAATTAATTGATTATGGAGCTGAGGATATTTTTGAAAAAAATAATGAAATAATTATCTATTCTAAAGTTGAAGATTTGAATAAAATGGTTAAATATTTTGAAGAAAAGAAGATTGAAATAATTGATTCTGAAATAATCTATCAGCCAAAAAATATTATTAAAATTGATGAAAAAAAGCTTGAAAAATTAAATAAATTAATCGTCGAACTAGAAAATCTTGACGATATTACAAACATATATTCAAATTATTGTGTTTAAAAATTTAATCATTGAAAATTTAATAAAAATTGATAATTAAAAATTGTAAATTATGAAGATATTAGGCATTGACCCAGGAACGACCAAATGCGGATGGGGATTTTTTGAATACGATGGTAAAAATTATTCCCAAATTGATTGGGGAATTTTTGAAACTGGCAAAGAAATTAATATTGGTGATCGATTAGCGGTTCTGTCAACTGAGCTCAAAAAAATAATTCAAAATAAACGACCGAATGTTGTGGCAATTGAAGAAATATTTTTTATGAAAAATATTAAGACCGCTATTTCAGTCGCTCAGGCAAGGGGCGTGATAATTTCGGTCTGTCGTATAAATAAACTAAAAGTTTACGAATATAAACCAACCCAAATTAAGTTGGCATTAACCGGTTATGGACACGCTGACAAAAACCAAATTCAGCAGATGGTCAAAATAATTTTAAAGCTTAAAAACATTCCTCAACCGGACGATGCCGCTGATGGTCTTGCTACTGCCATTTGCTTTGCTCATTCTGAAAAGTTCTAAATCAAACCTGACCGCTCCGCAACCTTGAAGGTTGCGGAGCCTGGCTCAAGAGATTTTGGGTTGACAAATTGTAATTTCGAGGTTAGAATTAAAAGATTAAAGTTGGTATAATTAAATCAGGTAAATTACAGGTTATTAAAAAAATGGGGTTGATGATGAAAAAAATGCGAATCGGAATATTTTATTCAAGACAACATAGTGGCTCGTTTAGTTTAAAAAGATTGAAAAAAGAAGCCATTTTGATGGGGTTAAAACCAGAAATAATTGAAGGTGAAAAAGTAAATGTTTTAATGGCGTCACCTCGAAGATTTAGAGTTTATGTCCAAAACGAAAGATATGAATTACCTCCAGTAATTATTTCTCGACTCCATGCCACTTCATCGGAAACAAACTTATTAGTCCAAACCCATATTCAAAGAACTAAATCAAGCCGGATTATTAATCGATCTAATGCCATTTCAGTGGCTCGGGACAAATTTAAAACCATGCAGATATTAGCTGCTAAAGGATTTAGAATCCCAAAAACTGTATTGGTCGGTTCAAGTAAAAAAATTGAATGGGCAATCGAGGCAGTTGGCGGATTGCCAGTAATATTAAAACTTTCCAGAGGATTAAAAGGAGTCGGAGTGGTAATGATTAACAATCTAAGTACGGCTCGTTCGGTTCACGATCTGGTTGCAAAAGATAATATGATAATTATTCAGGAGAATATTGCAGTTGAACCAGGTGTTGATTATCGGTTCTATATTGTGGGAAATAAAGTGGTGGCGGCGATGAAGAGAGTATCAAAGTCTAAAGAGGAATTTAGAGCCAATATTGCCCGTGGAGGGCTAGGAGTTGCTTTTAAACCATCTGAAAAAATTGCTAAGTTAGCGGTTTCAGTTGCCAAAGCAGTTGGGTTGGAAGTTTGTGGTGTCGATATGATAAAAACTGAAAAAGGCTTTGTGCCAATTGAAATAAATGTTAACGCCAGTTTAAAAAGAATTGAAAAAGTAACTAAAATTAATATTGCAAAAAAAATTATTAAATATGCCAAAAAACAAGGGGAAGTATATTTAGCCCACAATAAATAAGATGACAAAGAAAAAACAGATTATCGGTGTTATAGAAAAAATAATCATTGCCGGTAGTAATGGCAAAAAGAAAGAAGTCTTTGCCCGAATTGATACCGGTGCTGATTATTCTTCAATCGACAAAACTATTGCTAGAAAAATTGGGTATTCAGAAACCATCAACGAATTTCACGATAAGTTGATTAAGTGTGGTAAAAAAATATTCGAGATGAAGAGAGTGGACAAAGAAGAATATTTCAGTGGCATTCCTTTCTTTAAAACCTGTTTTAAAATAAAATCGGTTCATGGGTTTAGTTATCGACCGGTGGTTAATATTTTATTTAATATAAAAGGTATGGAAATTAAAACCAAGGCAACAATAATTGATCGTTCACAATTAAAATACCCTGTAATTATTGGAAGAAAGGATTTAAGTGGGTTTTTGGTTAATATCATTAGTGAAAAAATGTAACCAAAATGATTACATATATTTCAGGAAAAATAATTGAAGCTGGACCGAATTATTTGGTAATTGAAACCAACGGAATTGGATATAAAATTTTTTCCGATTCGAAATCAATTAAAATTGGAAAGAAGTTAGAACTATTTACCTATCATCACATAACTGAAAATCGACAAGAGCTTTATGGTTTTTCAGATAAAAATAAATTAAAATTTTTTGAGTTACTACTGTCTGTTAATGGTGTCGGTCCCAAAATGGCGTTGGCGATAATGACACAAATTTTACCTGATCAAATCAAAGAAGCGATCACAAACAACGACTCGTCAGTGTTAACTTCTGTTTCTGGGGTAGGTAAAAAAGTTGGACTAAAAATTATTCTAGAGTTAAAATCAAAATTAGATAAATTAGAAAATTTTTCTTTTGAAGCAATTTCATCAAATCAGGAATTATTTGATACACTAAAATCAATGGGTTATTCAGCTAATCAAATTTCAACCCAAATTTCAAAAATTCCTAAAGAGTTGGTAAAAGTTGAAGAAAAAATAATGTGGGCAATAAAAGCGTTAGGAAAAAATAATTAAAAGGAGATTTATATGAGCGAATTTATTTCGTCAACCATCGAGGGTCAATCGTTGTTTAGAGATAGAATGTATCGATAAGTTGATGGGTTCATCGAAGAGATTGATCAGACAATTAACGATTCAAAAGAAAAACCTCCTTTGTTTGAAATTGAGAAAAAAGAACTTATTGAATTTGAAGCTATGTTATTTGAGCAATTATCTCCAACGGAAAGCATTGTCCTTACAAAGATTATTTTGCATCCTGATTACTTAATGTCAACTGAAGAACAAGCATTAATAAATGAGTGTGAAATTGATTTCCCCGACACAATTAATATAGACGAAATCCCTAAATTTATCTATGAAAACACAGAATTATTTTCTAAAATTAAAATCGCATCAAGAAAAAAGCTTGAAGGTCAATCGACTCGATTATTTGAAGAATCGGTGGTTAATAAAATAGCTAGTAGTATTGAAGGTAGTGACAATGAAATACAATTTGATGGGCTAGACAGAGTTAGTATTTCATTAAAACCTGAGAAAATATTAGAAAAAATAATTGGGTTAAGGCAATGTAACAATCATTTAAGGAGTTATATAAAACCTTAAATCAAGAAGATCTTTCTGAGCAGAAAAAAGAATTGTTAAAACTTTATATTAAAAAACAAATACTTTAATAAAAAATGTGGCAAGCTTTGTAAGAGGGATAGAATTAAAAAAAGAATTTATGGTGGAATACGACGAGACTGGTTCAATTGGCAAGCGTTATCGCAGACAAGACGAAATCGGCACACCTCTATGCGTAACTTATGATTTTGATTCAGTCAATGATAAAATGGTAACAGTAAGAAATCGAGACACTATGGAACAAGACAGAGTGTTGGTCACGGAATTGAGTAAGTATATTTCAGTTGAACTTGAAAATTGGTGAAGATAGAATGTGGTATGATATAATTATACCAACAGAATATAGATTTTAGGTTTTTGATTTAAGAATGAATTAAGAATATTGAATATAGAAAGATCTTCGTTTTTGGTTCCAATTTCATTCTAAAATCCGACATCAATAATTAAAAATATAAATAATTTGGAGGGGAAATGAAATTATTAAATAAAATTAAGCTTAAATCCAGACTTACTTGTTTAGTAAAACATAAAGATAAAAGATTAAAACCAATAAAAGCTTTCACCCTTATCGAACTTCTCGTTGTTATCGCCATCATCGGCATCCTGGCTGGTGTGGTGGTTGTTAATGTGGGATCAGCTCAGGCAAAAGCCAGGGATGCGAAAAGGATTAGCGATATGAAAGCAATTCAAACTGCGCTTGAAATGTATTATGACGATAATGGAGTATATCCGATATATTGTCCCACTAGTGGGGGCTCATATTGCCTTGCTACTTCACTAAGTACATACCTCAGCGGATTTCTTTCGACTTTTCCTACTGATCCAATCGAAAATAGACCATATGCTGGGCTCACATATAGATATTCAAGTTACAATGATGGAAAAGGGTATCGGATTTTTACTCGGATAGAAAATAGCATTAACAGCAATGTCGTAAATATTTTTACTGCAAGAGATGGAAGCGGAAGTTCAAGTGATTGCAATACTTATTATCCTTGGGAGATATATTTACTTTCGTCAAATGTTGCTGGCAGTGATTTAGGCAACTGTTCATATCCTGGTTGGGATAGGTAATAAGTAGTGGGGGGATGTTTTAAAATATTTCCAACCAATTGAATATATTATGAAATATAAAACTTATAACAAATTATTCAAAACCAATCGCCAAAAACCAAAAAAAGCTTTCACCCTTATCGAACTTTTGGTCGTCATCGCCATCATCGGGATTCTTGCGAGTGTGGTTGTGGTGAATGTGGGGAGTAGCCGAGCAAAGGCACGAGATGCGAAGAGGGTGAGTGATTTAAAAAGTGTTCAAATAGCACTAGAGTTGTATTATGATAAGAACTCTTCATATTATAAATCTGGGGAGACATGTGCTGGAAATTGGGAAGATTATACAAAAAGAATATTCCAAGAGCTTGTAGATGCTGGTTATCTATCTCAAATTCCACAAGACCCCAAGCCGGTCACGAGAGGATATTTTATAAGCTGTCCAGATCCAAATTATTATGTTTTAAGAACAGAACTTGAAAATAATAATAATCCGGCGCTTAGCTCATCCTATAAGGGTTATTTCCATATAGACTATGCTGGGGATCAATATTATAATACATTTTGTATTGACAATCCTCCTGTTGGATCTAGCAGGGGGTATTGTATCTCAAATAAACCAAATTAATTTCATCTACAACAAACTTAAAATATCGATTTTAATAAAATAACATGAAAAAAGCTTTCACCCCTATCGAACTTCTTGCCTGCCAGCCGAAGCCTTGGCGAAGGCAAGCGAGATCAGCGTTTACGTTGATTGAGCTGTTGGTTGTTATTGCCATAATCGGGATTCTTGCGAGTGTGGTTGTGGTGAATGTGGGGAGTAGCCTAGCAAAGGCACGGTATTCCAGAATAGTAAATGATATGAAACAAATAGCAACTGCGACTCAACTTTACTATGACGATCACGGGTACTACCCAGTCAACAGAGTAGCAGGGACGCCAGATTATAATTACTGGTATTACACTGATGCTAACCGCCCTGGCGATTTCTTGAGTGATGACCAAATGCGCAACACACCGTGCGGAGGAAGTTCGTCTTACGGTGTGCTTATCACATCTGGAGAAGCCACAAATGAAAATGCCACCATCGGGATTGTTTATTATCCGCCAGCAACTCCAGGGAACGCCGTATATGGATTCCCAATATACGGAACCTCAAGTTGGAACACCGATCGAAGTATTTTAAGTAAAAGCACTAAATCTATTTCCTGCAAGGAAACTGGGGATCCAATAACACCTATGACGGAGTGAACCAATTAAGATGGTACACGACA
>Ga0210049_1004744_pt1 | contig 11817 bp, 11 predicted proteins | sample CryGeyCG2014_300_2_FD_183964 | JGI IMG/M metagenome (GOLD analysis project Ga0210049, IMG submission 183964) | Groundwater microbial communities from aquifer - Crystal Geyser CG06_land_8/20/14_3.00 (SPAdes) (version 2) | ecosystem: Environmental > Aquatic > Deep subsurface > Groundwater | place...
AGGAATGTCAAGTTCCTTCGCTCTTTGTTGATCATTTTCTGGGGGTAATGTCTTTATTCATTCCCGTATTCATAATTGCTCCAGGGGCAAGGGCATTGACGCGAATTCCATGAGGGGCTAATTCTAGAGCCCAGGATCTGGTCGCTGCGGCTAGTCCTGCTTTGGCTGCCGTATAATAGGCTCCCTTTTTTGCTGGAACTTGGGAGTGGACAGAAGTAATATTGATGATGTTTCCTTTCCAGTCATGTTTGACCATTTCTTTAACTACCACTTCGGTCATTAAGAAAGCGCCAGTTAAATTAGTGGCCACTGCTCGATTCCATTTTTCTTTGACATCGTTATCTAAAAGAGTAGCGTGTTCAGTAATACCAGCATTATTAACAAGAATGTTTATTTGACCAAACTTTTTTGTGGTTTTTCTTATGGCTGAAGCTATTTGTTTAGGATCGCGGACATCAACCTTGATGGCTAAGGCTTGTTTTCCAATTTCTTGGGCAACCTTTTTTGCTCCCTTTGCATCGATATCAAAAATGGCCACCTTGGTTCCTTCTTGAGCAAAACGAATAACAATCGCTCGGCCAATGCCTGAAGCGGCGCCGGTAACAATTGCTATTTGACCTTCAAGTTTGCTCATAGCTGAATGATAGCAAAATCCTTACTTCAAATCAAAATTTTATGTTAAAATGAAGATATGGGTAGGCTTAAAATTTGCGTTTCTGGCCGCTGTTTTTTCCCAAAGGGAGCCTATTTTAATTCCACCGCCGAGATGGCTAAATTGGCCAAAGAGGTAGGTTACGAAGGAATTGAGTTTTTGCCCACTTGGCGTTTTGTTTGGGAAATGAGGCGATACGGGAAATTACTAGCGCCAAAAGAAATGATTGCCTCGGCTCATCGTGATTGGCGATTTGATCGGGTAATGGAGGCAAAGATAAAAGGAAAACCGTGGTGGTTTTATCAATTAAGAAATAAGGAAGATTGGTTATTTCCGCCTTCAAATTTTTGTCTTTCTGCCTTAAAAAAATTTCAAGAAAAATATAAAGTTCCAGTTTCTACTGCTTGGTTTGCGGATACTGAAAATTTTTCTCCGGTAATGCTTGAACTTTGGAGTAAAGCTCAAGGGATTGATTATCAAGGACTAATGAAGTGGTTAAAAGATGATCACAAAAATCACGGAGTAGTGATTGATACTGCTAAATTTACCAGCTGGCTTAAGGACAACAATCTTTTGAAAAAGAAAAGGCAGATTTTCCGCCGGCTTCTTCCTCATGTTTTTGAGGTCCATTATCGGTCGAAAAAGAAAGGCTTGGATAAGGCAGTAAACTTGGGGGGAGAACTTAGGGATGACAGCGACGAAAACCTGAAGTTTATTTTAAAAGAAGGATATCAAGGAAGAATAGTAGTTGAATTTGGCTGGCCTGATTTAGAGCAAAATTTGCTAAAATGGAGAGGTAACTTAGAAAAGTTTCGAAAATTTCATCAATCATTAATCAATTTAATCCGGCAAATTTCTTAAAATGTGGTTAATATACGCGGCAATCAATGCCCTCGGTTCAAGCCTTAATAATCTTTTTATAAAACTGGCCACAGGAAAGATTTCCTCAGCCCTGGGGGCTTTGTTTGTTTATCTTGGAGGGTTGTTTACTCTTTTCCTTCTTTTTCCCTTTTTGGGAGAAAAAATAGTGATTGAGAAAAAAGGAATATTGCTTGCTTTAGCGGCGGGGGCGGCATCTATTCTGGCTTCAATCGCCTGGTTTAGGATGTACAAATTTGGAGCTCCAATTTCCACTGCCACCATTGTTACCCTTGTCAGCATTATGATACTTTCGACGATTTTTGGGGTTATCTTTTTCCAGGAAAAGATTACAATTAGATTTATTTTAGGAATATTTTTTGCCATTATTGCCTTATATTTCTTAATTACCGCTAGTAAGTAATTAATGCATGATAAATTTTTTGACAAAATTTTAGAAGAGAAAGAGGAAATTGAAGAACTATTTGGGTCTTGACTTTTTTACCTCAACTATTATGCTTTAATTAACGGTAAAGTGGTTTGAACCATTTTACCAAAAGATGCCGCAAGTTTCTAAATATCCTTTGAGAAAAGAAGTTTTTGAGCGGGTTTTTGAACTTCTGTTGAAGACAATTGCTGATTCTCATACTCAAAAAGAAGCCACCCAACTAATTGACGACTTGCTGACTCCCACAGAGAAGATAATGCTTGCCAAAAGGCTTTCGATTGCTGTTTTGTTGGCTAAAAATTATTCCTACAAAGATATTCAGGAAATTTTAAGGGTGAGCAAGCCGACGATTGCCTTTGTCAATTTATATTTAAAACATGGCAGGGGAGGGTATAGGAGATTTGTTGAGAAGGTTTTAAAGGAGGAAAAAATGGAGGGGTTTTGGGCAAAGGCAGCCGATTTGACTTTGAGTGTTGGTTCTAAAGGAAAGGGAAGTGGGGTTTGGAGGTATCTAAGACAGGAACTTAAAAAGAAAAGATGGAAAAAGAGGACGGAAGTCTAGGTAAAGTGGTTTGAACCATTTTACCAGTCTAACATGTTAAAAAAGGAGAGAAATAAGACTAAAAATATGAGCAAGAGAAATATGAGTAAGAGAAAACTGACTAAAAATCTCCTGGTTTCTTTGGGGACTCCGGCAGTATTTATTCCGGGATTGATTTTGGCTTCAATTTTGGGTTGGAACTGGCAAAAAGATTTAGCAAGGGTAGCTGAAAGAGGCGGATTTTATCAAACCCTACGGCTTTTTCCTAAAGAGGCAGTGGTTGATGAGGTTGTTGATGGAGATACCTTGGAGCTTGAAAATGGAAGAACAATTAGGATGGTGGGAATTGATGCCCCAAACAGAGGAGAGGAACTTTATGGTCGGGCATTGGAGGAGACGATAAAACTTACTGAAGGAAAAAAGGTAGTTCTTGAATACGATGAGTATCAAGATGATAAGTTTGGCCGAATTTTAGCTTATGTTTGGATTGAATGCCAGGAAGAAAAGGGATGTCAGGAAGGAAAGTTGATGTTAAATAAAGCTTTGGTTGATGAGGGATTGGCAAAAGTAGTGATTTACGAAAAAAGAAAGAAACTGAGATATCAGGAGGAGTTGATAAAGGCGGAAGAAGAAGCAAAGAGGGCAAATTTGGGGATTTGGAGGTAAAAATGCTTGAGAATTTTTTTGACAAAATTTTAGAGGAAGATGAGACAAAAATAGGACGGGAGAGTGGGAGAGTAAAAGAGCAGGAAGGGGAAAAGGAGAAATTTAATTGGAGAGACCTGCTTTTGCCAGCAGGGATTTTTCTTTTAGCTCTTATTCCTCGGTTGTATCTTCTCTTCTTTGCTGGCGATCCCCAAAGCCCTGGTTGGTATAACGATACTTTTCATCACTGGCAAGTTGCTTATCTTACTAAAACCGTTGGTTTCAAGCATGGCTTTTTGCGCCTTTGGGATTTTAAGGGGATGGAATATTTTTGGGGACTTTTACACCCTTTGGTTTTAATTATTCTTTTTGCCTTAACTGGCTCAGTCGATATTCTTGTTCCCAGATTCTTAAGTGTTTTCTGTGGAGCTTTAGCCATCCTTTTTTTATTTCTTCTGATACGGCGTCATTTTAGCTTTGCCTCTGCTTTAGGAGCGGCTATTTTTACCTCTTTTATGCCAGTGGTTTTGTATTCCGACACGGTAGGGATGCAAGAGCCGCTAGGCTTGGTACTGATTTTTGGCGGGTTATTGCTTTGGCCCAAAAGACCAGCTTGGGCAGGATTTCTTTTGGCCTTAGCAGGAATGGTGAGGGCTGAGTATTGGCTTTTTGGTGTTGGGTTATTTGGAACAGCCCTTTTTTCCAAAGAGAAATTTGACCAGAAGGTTCTTTTCAGCTTGGGTTGGACACTGCCGACAATTTTTTATATGAAATATCTCTTAGATCAAACAGGAAATCCTATTTATCCTATTTATTGGAACTTTCTCGCTAGTGTAAAAGGAGAATGGTTTACTGATGTCCCTTTGCCTCCGGGAACACTTCAGGCTCAATTTATTTCAAGAATAGTCTTTGTTTTTGGTATTTTAGCTGGACTTTTGACCCTTTTTAAAAGGCCTCGTTTTTATCTTTTATTTCTTTTTGGTTTTGCCAATGTTGTTTTTCTTGGATTTATGCTTGGTTTTAGCGCTTACATCAGGGGTTATCTTCCCCGTTTTTGGATTGATCGTCTCTTTGCTTGGCCTTATGCTTTTATCGGAATTTTGCTTTCGGTAGTTTTTTTGTTTTGGCTTCCTGCTCGTTTTCGTTTCTTTGGAAAATTAAAACTTGGCTGGCTGGTTTTAATCGGAGGACTTTTAATTTCCCAGATTGCTTGGAATCCGATTGAAAAAAATGCCAAGATAGGAATTGAACGCTTCGAAAAAGAGAGAGAATTAGCTGAAGAGGTAGCGAGTGTTTATCAAGGAGGGACAATTCTTATTCCTGAAGATCGGCCGCCTTTTGTTTATGCCTTAGTTAATAATCATGGGATAAAAGGAGATAATCTTTTGGGTCAGATGTATGACCCCTTTTTCTATTTTAAGGAAGAAGATCCTTTTTTGAATTGGTCAAATTATCGCCAAGAAGTGTTTAACTGGTTGCGTCAATATAATGTTCGTCTTTTGGTTGTCTACCAAGATCGTGAGAGATACCAAAAATTGATTAAAAAAGAGCCTGAAGCCTTTCATTTAGTCAAAAAGACCAAGATGGGAATTCAAATTTATGAAGTTAAACCAGACTAAATTTTTTGATATCCATCCTCCTGTCTATCCCTGGCCAAAACTTTTAAGAAAAGAGGGTTTTGTCAAGGTTTACAAACCACGAGATGTCAAATTTAAGAAAATTCTTGATTACTTGAAGATGAAGGAGGGAGAGCGGGTTTTAGATGTAGGATGTGGGGAGGGGGTTTTGCTGGAGAGAATTGTTAAAACTTACCGGGTTTTAGGTACTGGGATTGACATCTCACCCTTGTCTATTAAACGGGCAAAAGCCAATTCTAATCAAGCGATTAAATTTTTAGTTGCTGAGGCCACGAATTTGCCCTTTTCTGACAGAGTTTTTGATATTGTTTTAAGTTTTGATACATTGGAGCATATTCGAAATAAAGAGAAAGCCTTATCAGAGATGGCTCGGGTTTTAAAGCCAAAAGGAAAGCTTCTTATCTATACTCTAAATAAAAACCAAAAATTTACCTGGAATTGGTGGTTGAGTAAATTAGGAGTGGATGTTTACGAAAAATATGCTCATGACCCAAACCTTTTCCTTGATCCTTATCAAACCAAGAAGCAACTAGAGAGGGCTGGTTTAGTTGTTAAGAGACTAGAATTATTTAACTCATTTTTTACCCTTACGGTTGACGAAGCAATTATGATTTTGGTTAGTTTGTTTTCTAAACTGGGGTTATTTAAAAGAAAAGGAAAAATCAATATTGTTTTTGGGAAAACTTTTTTAGTTTTAACCGATTTTTTTTCCAGAGTCTCTTTAACAATTTTGGAGTTTTTGGATAAACCCTGGATAAAAAGGGGTTATTCTAACAGTTTTTTTCTCGTTGCTCAAAAGCAATGAAGCTCCTACCAACTTTGAGTCCCAACTTCTGGCGTGGTTTCCCAAAGGAGGGGGTCAACTAACCTGCTGTCCTAAATCCAGTGTTTAAGGAGACGAAGAAAAGCTTTGGTTTTACTCCAAAAATCAAAAAAAGAGCGGATTTTAACTAATTCTCTGAAGATATATCTTGGTCTTAAATAAAATTCAAAATGAGCTTTTTTTTCAAACTCAAGCAGGGTTTTTTGGTTAAGACCAGCCGGAACATAAGAGAGGGAGGTAGGATAGTAGGGAAGATAATGACTAAAGTCAACCCTTTTAAATTGGGGGATGTTTTTTACTTCCTGATAAATTTCTGTTCCTGGGAAGGGAGTAGTAATTGAAAAGGTGGCGATGTCTATATCTAGACTTTTGGCAAAATTAATTGTTTGCTGGATAGTCTTTTTAGTGTCGCCAGGCAGTCCAAGCATGAAGAATCCTTTGACCTCAATTCCGGCTTGATGGGTTTTCTTAACCACCTCCCTGACCATCTCCAAAGTCAACCCCTTTTTGATTTTATTTAAAATTTCTTGGTTGCCTGACTCCATGCCATAGGAAATCTGCCAGCAGCCTGCTTTCTTCATCCAGCGCAGCATCCTAAGATTGACAAAATTCACTCGGGCAAGGCAGGTCCAGGAAAAAATAAGCTTTCTTTTTAAAATTTCCTTACAAATTTCAATTACCCGGTTGGGATCGAGATTAAAAATATCATCCCAAACTCGGATTTCTCGAGCACCGTACTCTTTAACTAACATTTCTATTTCATCAACTACATTTTTTGGACTGCGGAAACGAACTTGGTTGCCAAAGACTGCTCGGTCGCAAAAGGTACATTTAAATGGACATCCCCGACTAGTAATCATGCTGACAGCCGGGAGATTTTTATAAGTACCAGGATTGGGATGATAAAAAGATAAAGGAGGGAGAAGTTTGCGGGCCGGAAAAGGAATTTTGTCTAAGTTTTTAATATAAGGCCGAGAGGCGGCGATAATCACTTTCCCATTTTTCTTAAAGGCAATTCCCGGGATTTTTTCGTCTCCCTCTTTTTTTCTTTTCAAATGCGAAAGAAGCTCAATAATAGTCTCCTCACCTTCTCCTAAAACGGCAAAATCAAAAAAGGGATTTTTCATGGTTTGAATTGGGGCGGCGGTGACATGGGGACCACCGATGATGGTCACTATCTGGGGAAACTTTCTTTTTATTTTCTTAGCAAGAGTTAAGGCTTTAGGAAAAGTTGGCGTGGTGGCGGTAAGACCGATGAAATCTGGGGCAAATTTTTTAATTTCGACCAAAATTTGAGGCGAACTTAAATTTTGCGGAACTGGGTCGATTATTTTTGTTTGCCAACCATTTTCTAAGAGCATAGCGGCAATATAAGCAAGACCCAGCGGAGGATAAGAAAGTCCTAAAAAATCTTCTGTAGGAATTGTTTTTTTTCCTATAAGATACTCTGGCGCCTGAATTAAAAGAATTCGTCCATTCATCGACAAGTTTATTATATTATACATCAATTATATGGTAAAATTTTTTTAAAGTGAGAATACTTCTAATTATGCCCTGGATTAAACAGGGCGGGGCGGAGTTGATTGCAGTTCAAACTGCCTATCAACTGCAGAGATTAGGTCACAAAGTTCGAGTGGCAGCGCTTTTTGTTGATACCTCTTTAATGGGCGAAGAAGCGAAAAAGATAAAATACGTAACATTGAAGCCCAAAATTGCCAATTTTTTGAAAAGAAATAAATTTTTTCTTTATTTTTTTGGACCCTTTTTTCTTCTATGGTTGGTCTTAAGACAAGCTTGGTGGGCTGATATTTTGTTTCCTCATAGTTTGCCTGCCTATTGGATTGCTCCCGTGGTAGGGAGATTTTGCCGAAAAAAAGTGGTTTGGCTTTGTAACGAACCGCCGAAGAGAAGAAGAATTAGTGAAGTGAATTTTTCTGATTGGTTAATGTGGTTTGTGGCTGATAGCTTTTTAGATAGGCTCTTTGTTCAAGGAATTGACAGGATTATTGTTTATTCAAATGGAATCGCTCAGGAAGTAAAGCGAAGGTATGGGAAAAGAGCAACAGTAGTAAGATTAGGAATAGATTTTGATTTTTTCTCAAAAAGCGATAAAGAAGAGATTTTGAAATTAAAAAAGAAATATCATCTCAATGGCAAGTTTGTTCTTTTAATGGTTGGCAAACTTCATCCCCAAAAAAACCAACGGTTGGGAATAGAGGTCTTGGCTAAAATTTTACCCCCAATTAAAAACGCTGTTTTGTTTTTGGTTGGAGAAGGACCAGATAAAGAAAATTTAAAAATGCTCGCTGCGCGAGATTCCTTCGGAATGAAAAGTGAAAAGTCAAAAGTTGGTGATAGAGTTATTTTTGCTGGGTTTTGTCCTCCAGAGATTGTCCGGGCTTGGTATAGTCTGGCTGATTTAGTTCTTTTTCCTTCTGTTGGTCAGACGGCTATGGTTTCTCAATCTTGGGGTTTTGTTCCTTTTGAGGCTTTGTGTCAGAAAAAAATTTCAATTGTTTCTCAAGGCTCTGGAGCGGCAGAGATTTTAGAAAAAGAAAAAATCGGTGTTGTCTGCCGACTAGGGGTGGAGGATTATTCTAAGGCAGTTTTGGATTTTTTTAAAAATAAAAAAGAATATAAAAAAACAGTTATGAAGGGATTTAATTATGTTAAAAACAATCTTCCTTGGGAGAGATGGGGAAAGGAAATTGAAAAATGGATAAGAGAAAAAGGAAATTAAAGATTGCTATCTTTCATTTAGGCTTTTTCTTTTCCGGTGGAGGGGAAAAGTTAGTTTTGGAGGAGGCCGCCGGTTTAACTAAGCGGGGACATAAGGTTGTTCTTTTTGCTCCGGTGGTTGATAAAAAAGCTTGCTTTCCTGACTTAATTAAAAAGACAAAAGTTCACTCTCTTTTCTCCCCTTTTTCTTTTAATTTTCCCTTACGAGATTTTTTGGCGATTGCCGGGGCTGTTTTTTTAACTCCTTTTACTTTTTGGCGGTTTGCCAAATTCGATATTTTCTTTGGCGCCAATCAGCCAGGACCTTTGATTTGTTTTTTTCTTGGCAAAATCCTGGGCAAACTCTATGTTATCTATTTGGCTCAGCCAACAAGACTGATTTATCCTCGGAAGGTAGACCAAGAGGTGGGATTTGGCAAGGGTTCGTTTAATATCTTCTACTTCTTAGCAAGAGTTTTTAAACCATTAGTGGTTTTTCTTGATCGGATTTCCATTCAAAATGCTCAAGCAATTCTGGCTAATGGTGACTATATGGCCCAAATTTTAGAGAAAACCTATCAAAAGAAGGTTATTATTTGTCCTGCTGGTTGTCATCCCAAGAAAAAACTGCCAAGTTATAAAAATCGGTGGCAAGGAAAAATTAGAATTGGAAAAAGAACGATTCAAAAACCATTTATTCTTTTAACCAATCGACACTATCCTCAGAAAAAAATTGAGGATGCTATCCAAGCTTTATCTTTAATAAAAGACTCTTTTCCCAACATTTCCTTAGTGATTACTGGGGCGCCAACTGCCTATACAGACCATCTTAAAGAGATAGTTTCTCACTTGGGTCTTAAAAAGAAAGTTGTTTTTACCAACCTTATTTCTGAGAAAAACCTAGATAAGCTTTATTCTCAGGCGGTTTTGTATGTTTATACCTCACCTGAGGAAGATTTTGGGATGGGAATCATTGAAGCAATGGCTTGTGGGACGCCAGTAGTTGCCTGGAATCATGCTGGACCAACGGTAACGGTTAGAGACGGGAAAACCGGTTTTTTGGCTAAGCCTTATAATTTGGCTGATTTTGAGAAGAAAATCCTTCATCTTTTGTTGGATAAAAATTTGAACGAAAAGATGGGGCAGGCAGGCTACCGGCGAGCAAAAGGAAAATTTTCTTATGAGAATCACAACAAGATTTTATCCGATGCTCTTGAAGAGGTAGTAGAAAAGTATGAACAAAGGAAAATTTGATTATGAGACCAAGCTTTGGGGAGCGGGTAAAGTTAGGCTTAAGCCAACTTATTTAGGTGCTTTGCGCTTAAGCTACTGTTTAGAGGACCTAAAAGGGAGAAGAGGAAAAGTGCTTGAAGCTGGTTGCGGCGGGGGAGGAATGGCAAAGGCAATCAAATTCTATCGTCCTGATCTTGAAGTTTATGGCTGTGATATTAGCAAAAAGGCAATTATGATAGCTTGCAGGAAGCCAGAAGGAGTTAAATTTTTACTTGGCGATATTTACAATTTGCCTTTTAAGAATGAGTCTTTTGATGGGGTAGTAAGCTTTGACCTTTTAGAGCATCTTGAGGAACCTCCAAAAGCTTTAAAAGAAGTTTACCGTGTTCTTAAACCAGGAGGGATTTTTCATTCTTATGTTCCTTGCGAAGGTAATCTTTTTACTCTCCATGGAATTTTGGCCGTCTTTGGCTGGCAAGCCAAAGAAAAATACGGAGGACATCTTCAAAGGTTTACCCGAGGGCAATTAAAAGATATACTAAAAACAGCCAAACTGCTGGTGGTTAAGATGCGCTGGAGCGGACATTTTTTTAATCAACTAGTTGATATTGCCTATTTTAACCTACTAGCCTTACGAGGAAAAAACGTGCCTTTTTCGATTGAAACCTATTTAGAAGAAGCAAAACCCGGTTTTTATCGCCAAGGACTAAAAGCTCTAAAAGCAACAATTGCCTTTATTAGCTATGCTGAATCAAAATTTTTAAGTTGGCTCCCTGGAGCAGGCGTCCACTTTTTAGCGATAAAAAAATATGAGAAGACAGACAACTAAGTTAGGCAAAATTCTTATCATCTTGGTAAAATTTGGCTACTTTGTTTTGGGAGTTTTTCTCATCTTTGCCCTTGCTTATCTTCTGGGCTATAAATTTTTAGGCTATAAAATTTTGATTGCTGAGCCAACTATTAGATGGGTGGAGGGGCGCTTGTTGGGCAATGACAGTTCTAATGCTCTTACCTTTATTTCTTGGCTTAATCACTATTTTCCTAAAATTCCTGTTTGGTATCCTTTTCAAGGCGGAGGGGTTTCTTTTACCCAAGGCTATTCGATTTTGGCTCATTTTTTAGTGGTTTTGCTCCATCGAATAAGTAGTCTTACTTTAATTCAGGCTTTTAGGCTTTTAGGCTTTCTAAGCATTCCTTTGACTGCCTTGGCTATCTATTTATTTTGCTGGACGAGGCTAAAAAACCAAACCATTGGTTTGATAGGAGCAATTTTTTATCTTTTAACTCCTCTTTCTTGGTCTTGGCTTTATGATTGGGGATTTTTTTCTTATAATCTTTCTTTTCCCTTTTTTGTTTTTACTTTTATTTTCTTTGATTTTTACTTTTCATCTTTAAAGAGCAAAAATGAGCATTCTCGTTTTTGGTTTTTTCTGACAATTTTGGGTTTTGGAGTAACCACCTTAACTCATGTCGCGACCGGAATGGGGTTGGTTACTTTGATGGCCCTTTATGTTTTTCTTTCCAGTCTTTCTTTGCCATTTTTTTCTCGATTAAAAAAAGGAATTTTAGCCTTACTTACGGTTGGAGGAGTAGGTTTTGCCCTTCTTCTTTTTTGGCTTGCCCCTTTTTATCGCTATATGACGTTGGCCAATCGAGAAGGATTTCTTAACCTTGACCCGTCTCTTGGTCCGCCAATTTTCTGGCAAGGCTTTTTAAGTCTCACTAAAATTACTCTTGATCCTGCTTACGCTGCTTATCGGAACATTTCGATTCCCATTCTTATTTGGGGGCTGTCTATTTTAGGGATTCTTCTGGCCTTTAGATATTCTCGAAAGATACCAGCCCTAGGAATAATAAGCTGGTTAGGGATTATTAATGTTGGGTTTTTGCTTCCCCTTACCTTTTTGGCCAAGATTTCCCCGTCTCTGGCTCAGTTTTTTTCTATCCGGGTTTTTCTTCCAACCACCGCCATTTTTCTTCCAATTGTTGCCGCTTTTGCCCTTTGGGCAATTTTCAAAAGCGCCTTTTTCTTTTTGAAGCAGGAAAAGCTTCGTTCCTTTTTGATTTGTTCCTTAAGCTTTATTTTAATGGTTTTTTTGGTTGGCTTTTTCCGAAATGTTTCATCTGACGATGAGTTTTATCTAAACTACGGACCTGACCCAGTCCATTTTGACATTCGTGATATCTGGGATAAGAGAGCCGATGATCCCTGTTTAATTGAGGATACCGACTTTTCAAAACCCAAGTTGTGTCAGATTAAAA
>Ga0210049_1004748_pt1 | contig 11810 bp, 13 predicted proteins | sample CryGeyCG2014_300_2_FD_183964 | JGI IMG/M metagenome (GOLD analysis project Ga0210049, IMG submission 183964) | Groundwater microbial communities from aquifer - Crystal Geyser CG06_land_8/20/14_3.00 (SPAdes) (version 2) | ecosystem: Environmental > Aquatic > Deep subsurface > Groundwater | place...
GGTTTTTAATATTTTATATTATTCTTAATTTTTTGCTTAAAATCGTTAAAAACTGGGTTCAAACAATAATCCAATGCTTTTTCTATAATTTGTCTTACTCTTTCGTCTTCTTGTTCCTTCCAATATATCTCTAACTTGCCTCTGTATTTTTTAAAAAATCTATGCCAAATTTTATCTTTGGTATCGCCGGGCACTTCTTCAAAAGAAGACCGATAATGATTCTTTAACCTATTATATAGGGGTTTACCTTTCCCAACATAAATTATCTTGCCATTTCTTTTATAAACATACAAACCATTCCTATTCTGAACTTTGCTTTTAATGTATTTACAGCAATTATTTTTCTCCGAATTATTTTTAGGCGAGAGATGTATAATTTCAAATGAATTCCATTTTTCTAACGGTAAATAACCGATTTTTAAAAAAAATTTGCTAATTTTTCTTTTCATGCTTTTAAATTTTCTTTAAATCTTTTATTCATTCTCAAAAGGATTCTGCCCCTTCCCCCTTTTTTAGTATAACATCTCCAAAAGACCACATTACGAAATCCAATATTTTGATATCCGATATTTTACTATTGTCAACCTTAAATTTTTTTCTAAATTTTAATATTATTTTTTTAATTTCATTTTCTTTGATTAATGATAAATATAATTCATTTAAATAATCGAATATTTCAATACATGAATTAATTTTTTCTTTCTTGTTTATGCCTAATACATTTTTATTTATTATCTTAGCGACATTTCTATCGTAAATAGGCTTGGTATTATCTACGGTATGAATTAACTTAGTAGCAAAACTAAATTGTATTGAATATCTACCATCCCTTCTCGGAATCTTATATAATTCAGACAAAATATACTTAATGTTGCTTTTTTTATTTGATAATAATTTAAAAAACTTCTCTTTTTGTTTATCAGACAAACCAGCTGAATTCATTATATAAAATACTTTGAATTTTCTTTGAAACTCTATATCTTTTGCGATATTCTTATCTTTATCAAATTCCTTTTTAATCCAACAATAGGTATTAATGTGTTCTTGCTTTAAATTCAATAAAACCCTATCTTGATTTCTATTAATTTCATTAAAAAAAAATTGTTTTTTGATTATTCATAAAATAATTATTCCAAAACTCCCTTCAAATCTTTTACTCATTTTTTAGAATAATATTTTCAAGTCCGTCTTCTATTAACTTAACAAGTTTATGAATCTGTTTCTCGTTTTTTACAATCCTGGGAAAATCTTTTAATCGCTTAATAATCTCGGTTGACGATAATAATTTAGTCCAATCTTCCATTCCGAAAGCAATCCAACCACCCGACGGATTAATTTCTACTAATCCCATTGCTTTTGGCCTTAGGCCAACTAGGTATAAGTATTCTAAGCCAATTGACTTACTTCTGTATCTAATTCTAACATTATCGTTCTCTTGGGCTATTCTATAAAGTTCTTCTTTGCCTAAAATCAAGGCGTTATAAATTTCTTTTGGATAATTGTTTGCCAACTCTACAAAATCATCATCAGTAATTACTATTGACTTGATTTTAGATTTAAATCCCGAACATTTTTTAATAAATTCTTTTTTAGCTTTATCTATATTTCTACCTTTGGGTAAAAAAGAAATAATAGATTTATTCAATTCTTTAGCGCCATTAAATAAACTATCTTTGCTTATTAATGAATAAAGATTAGATAAAATAGTTTTAGCATTTTTATTTAATAAATCTTTAAAGTTAAATTCTATTATAGGTTTAGTTTTAGCAAGATCGTCTGAATTTATTAAAGATGAATATAAGGCCGTATGTTGTCCTGATGTGATTACTATAAAAGGTATCCGGATTTTAAAAGTATATTCTAGACATTGATTTAAATAATTTTTTATTTGAGCCTCCCAAGCTTTAGTTTCTACAATTAAAATTGGTTTTGAATTGTCATCAACTATTATTATATCGGCGCTTAGTTGCTCAAAATCTAAATGTTTAACAATGTCATATCCTAAAAACTGAAGTAAGGGCAATACTATTTTAATCTTTACATTTTCCTCTGAGCCCCTTCTGCCGGCAATGATATGTTTACTTGGCTCAATTGATTTTATAATTTTTAGAAATTCTGAACTGGTCATATTTTCATTAAATCTCGCAACAATTTCAACACCTCGCCGGCGCTAAATCCCGATAGAGCGAAAGAATCTGCTGATAAATTAGTTTTAAGATATTTTCGCTTTCCTCCGGCTCAAATCCTTTTTTCAACAACAGCAATTTAACATTGGCGTGTATCCTCGCCTTAATAATATCATTATTCATCCAATCAATCGATAAATCTCTTTTTATAATCTTAACCAGCTCTTTGACGAGTTTTTTTAATTCCCCATCGCCATCAATAGATTTTTTCCCGGTCGATATCGCATCGTAAAAAGCCAATTCCTCTTTGGATAATCCTAGATTATCGCCTAATTTATCAACCTTTTTTATCTCTTTCGCCAACTCAATTAATTTTTCGATAACTTTGGTGGAATTAATAATATTATCTTCATATTTCTCAATAATATCTTCTAACATATCAAGCAATGATTTGTAGCGAATCAAGTTTGTTTTCATCCGAATCCTTAATTCATCGTTTAAAAGTTTACGAAGCACATCCACGGAAAGATTTTTGTACTTCATATTCTTAATTTCTTCCAAAAACTTCTCATCAAAAATCGAAATATCGGGTTTGGTTTTGCCCTTCATATCGAAAATATCAATTACTCCTTCGGCCGATATCGCCTTAGAAACAAGCTCTCTGACCGCCGATTCAATATCCAAACCAATACCTTCCGGCCTGATAATAATTCTTTTAACAATCGCTCTTTTGACGGCTTGGAAAAACTCCACTTCGTTTTTAATCGCATTAGCTTCTTTATGCGGCATAACAAAAGCGAAAAGCCGCGATAATTTTTCGGTTTCTTTGGCGAATCGTCCTTTTTTCTCGTCATCAATTTTTTCGGTTTTTTCATTCGTAATAATATTGTTCATCGCCGTCTGAAACAATCGAGCCAACTCCGCGCCTTTCGTTTTTTTCCAGCCGGAATAATCAATACCAGAAAAGAACGCCCGCACAATGTCATATTTCTCCATCATTTTATTCACGATTTCTTCAATCGGTATCATCGCTTCTTTTTGGATATTAGAACTATAGACGCCTAGGGCCTTTTTGAGATTGTCGGCAACGCCGATATAGTCGACAATCAATCCGCCCGGTTTATCTTTAAAAATCCGGTTGACACGGGCAATGGCCTGCATTAAAGTGTGATTTTTGAGCGGCTTATCAAGATACATCGTATGAAGCGGCGGTACATCAAACCCGGTCAACCACATATCGCAAACAATCACCAACTTAAGCGAATCGTCCGGGTTTTTAAATCTTCTTTCTAATTCTTTGGTATCTCTGCTTTGCTTAAGCTCCGGAAAATCCTCTGGTTTGGAAATAACCACCGCTGTTTCCGGCGCGTCCTTAATTTTTGAAATGATTTTATACATCTCAACCGCCGTTTTCCGGCTGATAGTCACAATCATTCCCTTTCCTTCAATCCCGCGATTATTAAAATGCTCTACAATATCATTTGCCACCTGTTCCAAGCGGTCTTTCGCGCCGACGGCCTGCTCTAATCGTGCCCACTTCTTTTTATAGACCTCTTTTTCTTCAAAATCTATTTCGCTGACTAAATCCTCAAATTCCTCGTCAATAAACTGATTGGCCAGATGCAACGGCACCAGCCGTCCTTCATAATAGATCGGCACCGTCGCTCCATCCTCAACCGCCTGATTGATTTTATACTCGCTGATATGTTCGCCAAAGACCAGCCGCGTCTCGCGATTGCGTAAACTTATCGGTGTGCCGGTGATACCCATAAAAGAAGCGTTAGGCAAAGATGCCCGAACATTAGCGGCAAAATTAGCGTACTGCGAACGATGCGCTTCGTCCGCGATGACAATAATATTTTCTCGGTCGCTCAATTCTTCATATTCGGTGGTAAATTTCTGAATAGTGGTAAAAATGAGTTCTCCGGCTGCTTCTTTTAATTTTTTCTTTAAATCCTTAATCCCCTCGGCTTGTTTGGCGGTGGGATAGCCGCATCGTAGAAATGTTTTGTAAAACTGCCCGTCAAGGTCATTTCTGTCGGTCAAAAAAACAAAAGTCGGGCTTTTTAATTCTTCTAAGCGCTTAACTTTATTGGTATAAAACACCATAGAGAGAGATTTGCCCGACCCCTGCGTATGCCAGAAAACGCCGATTTTTTTATTCCCCCGCGGCCCTGTCGCCCGTAATGTCTCGCCGACCGCTTTATTAACGCCAAAATACTGATGATGCAAAGCCATCTTCTTTGTGTATTTGCTTACCTCTTTTTCGCTGTCGGCCTCAAAGATAGTAAAATTCTCAAAAATATCCAAAAATCGGATTTTATGGAAAATTCCTTTGACCAAAACCTCCAACTGGCTTTCACCCGGCCGGCGCTTCTCATTTTCACTTTCAATTTTCTTCCAGACCGAAAACCACTCCCAAGGAGAAGAAATTGTCCCGTGCTTCGCTTCCACTAAATCGCTAATGACAAGAATTTGATTGTATTTAAAAATCTCCGGAATATCCTTTTTGTATTCCTGTAATTGTTCGTAAGCGGAATAGAGCGTTGCGTTTTCCAACGCCGGATTTTTCAGCTCAAAAATCACCAACGGGATTCCATTAACAAAAACGACCACATCCGGCCGGCGGACTTTTCCCATTCCCTGAATAGCGAATTGATTAACAACCAGAAATTCGTTATTCTGCTGATTTTCAAAATCAAAAATTTTGACTAATTTCCCCTTTTCTTCGCCGGACTTGTCGCGGACGCCAATCCTAACGCCCTCCGTCAGCATCTTATAGACCTCCCTGTTGGCGATTTCCGGATTTGGATGTTCAAATTTGACAATCTCTCTGGCAACATCGTCAATCGCCGCCTCTGACAAATCCGGATTGAGCCGGCGAATCGCCCGTTTTAATCGCCCAGTCAAAACCACCTCGCGAAAATCCTCGCGCTCGCCCAAAATCTGCCCTGGCGCCAAATCCGGGCCAAACTCATAGTCATAGCCCATTTCTTTGAGCCATTCTATGACCGGTTGTTCTGTTAGTGAGTTTTCGTTAAGTTTTTTTGTCATTTTTAGATCTGTGGATAAACCATTGCTTGACAGTTAATTTTATGCTATAGTTATATTATCTCATCTACCATGTGTGGAAAGAGTAGCGGAACCGTCTTTCAATAGGCGGTTTTCGTATTTTTAAAATCTTTATACTGCTTTTCTAATTTTCGTTTAGTATTATTATATTCAACAGGATGAGCGGTAATAAGCAAAAACCCTTTCTTTATTCTTCTAAGAACAGCTAAATATTCCCAATTACCATAACATAGACAAACTCTCGTCCCGCCTTTTTTTATTAGCCATGCTTTTACATCTTGATGTGGGTAACTCTCAATAATCGGCTTAATCCACGCAATTCTCTCGCATTTTCTAATATCCGGCGTCCTTTCTGATTCTATTTTACCCTTGGAGGTAATATGCCAAAATGTTGCTTCTTTATTTTTGAATTTAGGTTCTTTTATAATAAAAACCTTATGTTTCTTGAGTATTGGTTGGCTATTTAGAAAATCTCTCTTAAAAACAGCGTATAAAACTTCTTCGTATTTACTCCAATCTCCGTTATACAAAATTAAAGCAGGTAAATTTAACATGATTATTCGCCGGAAGGAGCCCAAATGAAAATGTTGAACTTTTCTTCCTGATATAAGGTGGATTTTTTTAAAGAATAATTCGAGCGCTCTTGTATCCTTTGAATAATTTTTTGTTTCGCATCACTGGAATCTATACCTCTGTGTAAATGACACATAGCGCCAACTAAAAGATCTGTTATCTGCATGATTTCTATTTCGTGCGACCTTACTGTTTGAACCCTATCAATAATCCTACGATTAAAATCGTGTATACTATTACATAAAATTGAATGTAAATTATCAATCTTTCTGGCACTTTTAGTATCCTTTATATCTAAATAAATTCTATATTTAATATTTGGATTCAAAATAACTTTCAGCATTCCGAAATACATCTTATAATACCAGTCGTCGTGACCATGTTGGAATTTTTTATGGTTTAATCCCTCTTTAGACGCAACTAAACAACGAAAATGTAAATCATCATCATCAAAAAAATAGTCAATGATATCTATATAAAAATCTAATTTAGCGGGTGAGACTTTTATCCACTTTATTTCAAAACTATCGCCTAACTTGTGCCTTTCCTTTATCTCTTTTATCCTTTTGCTAATCGCTTTTATTTTTTCTAAAGGACACCAAAGACCCCCTAATACCATTATTTTTTGTTTGTCATTTTCTAAATGACAACTTTCGTCACAATATATGTTATAAATCTGACTCATAAATTTAAATTTTATTACATTTTTATCTCTTTATTTATTAACTTCGACGAAAATAAATCTGGCCCAAATTCATAATCATAGCCTATTTCCTTGAGCCATTCTATCACTGGCTATCTGGTTAGTGCGTTTTTGTTAAGTTTTTTACCCATAACTTTCTATTCGCAGATTTTTTCTTATATTATTGATATTTTCTAACGCCCATAAAATCGATGTGGTTTTTTACCACCGACTTCAATTGAAAACATTCTTTGACCAGTTAAATTGTATAAAGCAATTAAACTTACAGCAGAATCTAAAATTTGTTTCTTGCAACTTACCAAACTAAATAAATGGAATAATGATTTAAATGGTATTGCCTTATATGTTGCCTCTAAATCACAAGAGAGCTCTCTTAAAACATTTTTTGCTTTCCCGTAACTTTTTAAATATGTCTCGTATCTAACAATACCACTTGGCGGATTTAAAATAACATCGGAATAAAATTTTAACCTATTATCAATTTTAGCGATTATTTTCTTGTGTTCTATAATTGGAGCTAAAATAAATTTCTGGATACATTCACCGACAAGAAAAATCAAAACGCCCGATATAACCGTTTGAAAAACAATATTATTTAGAATGTCCTTTAGATATTGCAATAATGTATTCATACTTCAACCTCTCCGCTCATTAACTTTGGTAAAAGCAAATCGCGAAGAGCGGCTAATTTTTGGTTTTCAAAAACATTTTTTGATATTTCGTCAAAAATTGGTTTTACAATTTTACTAAATTTAGAATTGACCTCTAGAGAAGGAATAAATATCGGATAATTCTCGATTATCCCCTTATTGATGTGTTGTTGCGCCCCACCGGCGGCCTGTTGAATAATTTCCAAGATTTCTTCTTTAATAAATAAATAGATAAATTCCGGTGATAATAATTCTGAACCAAAGATTCCAATTACCGACTGATTAGCACAGGCGTCAATTTCTAATAAACTAACTTGTCCTAATGTTGCGCCAGTAATAGCAATAATCGTTGCCCTTTTAGGCATTAATTGGGTATTCGATTTTATTAGTCCTTCACTTGTAATATTTTCGCTCGCGGATATAATCCTAAACTCATTTGCCTTTCCGGAATTTATCCATGGAATATCACCATCCCAATATTCTTTTTTTAACCTTGATGGTGTACCGCCTAAAACTACTTTTGCAATATTGCCAATCCTTTCTATTTTTAGTTTTTTAGATTTTTTATCTTTGACAAACCACTCCTTAAAAATCGTTTGAGCCATTTGCTCCAGCGCCGCGCTGATTTTATTATTCAATTCTATTTTATCATCAAAAGCGGAAAGAATAGAAGCGATTCGTTTTTGGTCATCGGAATTTTCGGGGACTAAAATTTTGATATTTTCTATTTGGTCTTTATTGATTGATTCATAAGTCGTACCGCCTGCGACACTCTTGAAATATCTTTCATAATTCTTTAGTAAAAAATAGAGGAAACTATTATTCCCGTTTTTCATTTGTAAAGCCGCCACTCCGCGACCGATACAACTTTTTTCAGTGGCTATATTTACGCTCCCTACCGGCGCTCTCACAGAAAAGAAAATATTGTCTCTTTCCGCTATTTTTTTTGCTTGAGAACAATACATCGATTTTTTGGGATATTTTTCGCCAAAATCTGTAACTCCTTGATAAAATGGTAATCCTCTCCCCTGTGTATTATAAAACTCTGAGTGTGGCGATTGACCCATAGTAATATTTACGATTTCCCCCAACTTCACCTTCCGCCAAATTTTAAATTGTAAATTTTTACTTAACATATATTAATCTTAAAACTCATTGTGCTCGACACATATCAAATCGTTAGATATAGGAATATCCACTTTTTCGCCTTTATCATTTAAATAGGAAATTTTATAAACAAATTTATCTCTATGCCTTATTAAGCAAAGGGCTTCCTCTTTTGGATTTTGGCAGTCAATAATTTTGTTATAATATTCTTCTATGTTTTTTCTCTCACCAGCCATTAGATATACTGTATTGGCGAAAATCTTTTCTTTTTCAAATAATTGTAAAGCTGCTAGAGTTTCTGTGGCCGACTCTTTTGTTTTATAAATGCCCCCTCCGTAGATTTTTTGGCTTCGTGGACACGTTACAATTCTTGTTTTATCACAATCGGGACAATATATCAGTAAATCCGGTTTTTCTATAGTTCCAGGACTAGCAGATTTGTTTATTACAGAATAAGTCAGAATAAATCTTAAGCTTATAACTATAACATTACCTCTCTTCTTTTTTATTTGTCTGTCTAAGCTAACCATTAATTTTTGGTTTAATAAATTTGTTTGAAGATTTTGAATTTCCACTTGAATGTCTGATAAAACTTGTCTATAAACCAATTTATTGGTTTTATAAGTTTGCCAAGCATAAAAAGCAGTAATCACAATTAGAAATACTGTTGATATTGCTTGTATTGCTCCGCTATTTGTATTCAGAAAATATAATATTATTGTCGAGCTACTAGAAACCATTATAGTTTTTTTTAATCGTTACTTAATTGTATAAAGATAAAACCCACAAGATTGACAAGTCCCATTAATATTTCCGCCAACATTAACATTGAAGTGAAAAATTTCTTCCTTACATACCGGACATCCAATTGTTCCGCTTCGTTTATTTTCGCTTTTATCTATATCATTAAGGACTTTTTTGCATCTATCAACGTATTCGTCTACTTTTTCTTTATCAAGATAACCAGGAACCCATAAATCTATTTTTATTTCTCCTTTGGAAATTTCCCTATACGGGATTTTTCCTTCTTCAAGAAGTTTCTGCCAGTATTCTTGAGTTTTTGCGTAAAAAAAAGAATTTTTAAATGATAAATATCCCTTATCTAGCATATACTTATAGGATTGGACTAATCCTATAGATAGAGCCCCTATTTTTTCTTCCTCGGTTTCGGCATTGGGAAAAGATAAAGCGAGATCTAAAGTACCCATACTACTAACATGGGCATTCCAATGAAATTCTTTTCTCTTTTCAGAACTACCTAATTGTGATTTTGTTTCGCACATATTAAAAAATTTTCGGAAAATATGTCGTAAACAACGCTGACAAAAAAGAAGCAAGAACGGCAATACCAATAGCAAGCCAGAATTGTTTATCTTCTTTTATCTGTCCATCGGTTTGATATCCTTGTTGCTTAAAATGAATAAGTCCTGGTTTTATTTCAATATCCCAGTCGTAGGATTGTTTTAATTTTTCATGATAAAAAATAACCGCTGGGATTTTCTCAATATCGCTTCCTATTGGTATCTGGAATATAGTAGGTGTTGTATTGCTACGAGTTTCCTTAATTTCAATCAATCCTTCTTTTTTCAGAAATTCCAAAGTGTAAAAAATTTTATCGAGTTGATCAGGAAGTTCATCAACGCTTTTCATACTCTTTGTAATATCTAGTCCGCGATCGCTAATAAGGTCGCCCAATGTAGCGCTGTATTGTTTTATTATTTGATCAATAAACTCTTTGTGAATAGTCATATTCTGATTATATTTGCTTTTGTGGATAATTCATGTGGCTTTTAATTTTAGTTGATATATATTATAAAAACCTGTTCGTGAATACGAGTTAACTATTCGCGGAACTCGGCTTAATGCCGGGTTTTCGCTTTATTCGGCGTTTTTGTTTCGCCGCAACTATACCCCCTTTTGTCTGGCGAAAATTAATCATACCACGCATCTTCTCTTTGGCGATTTCCAAAGATTTTTTATCTTTAATAATTACTTTTGCCATATTTGTAATATTTTTTAATATTTTTTACGACTTTTCGATTATTTTTAGTTATCCATAATTTCATTGACTTTTAATTTTGGCTGATATATACTTTAAATATAAGAGCGTGTCCCAGGTCTGGGTGCCCGCTTTTTTATTTAAAATACTTATCCACCTGTAAAATATTGACAAAAAACCAATAATTGATATATACTGAAAATGATCGAAAGATCACAAAAACGATAGCTTAGGGGCTCCCTTGGGAGTCCCTTTGGCTTTTTATTGTCCATCTATTTTATCTTTTATACCCTGTGGCAAATCTTTAGGCCAACAAATAAACTCTTTTATTTTCTTAATATCAAAAATTAGAACACCGGTTGCATCAAGTTCAGGAGAAACTCTACCTGAAGTTGCGAAAATAACCGCTCTTTTACCACCCGAACTGATTTGTGTTATTGGGTCAGCAAAGTCGCTATCAACACTCCATAAAATATAATTGTCTAAGCCGTCGGACTCAAAATCACAAGACATCTCCCTTCCAATTTCAACATCAAAATTACACTTTTGGTCTTTAATACTTAAAATTCCTCTTTGATTCAATTCAGCCAATTTACTATTTAAAAACTCTATAGATTCTAAATCTAACTTTTTCAGTAATGATTTTCTAATAAAACTTTGCAGCAATGCCGGAGAATTTTTAGGAATACTGGAAACATCTATAGAAATAGGCATAATTTTGACCAGTTTTGTTTTGACATCATATCCCATTATCTTTAATTCTGTTATCTGATTCTCCGACTGTTCGTTGCCCTTAAGCGTCCCAACATATATCTTAATAAATTTAATTGTACTAAAAGAATCAAAAAATTGTTTTATTCTTTTTAAATTAAATCTCCAACCTAATTTTTCTTGCCAATGTATAACATTCTGCCAGTCAAGATATATCCCAGAATCACCATCAAAAATATTCTCCAATTCTTTAATTGGTTTTGGAAATAATTCAGCTAATTTTCCTATTCTTTTTGTTTTAGGATTAAACATAGCGCTACAACTTAATTTTCCTTAAAATGTTTTCAATCTTTTTTTCTAATTTCTCTCCTTCTTTAAAGTATTCTTTTAATTCTTTCGTCAGTTTTTTCATTTTAACCGCAAAGGGAATCCCGTCGTCCACTTCTTCGGCGACGCCAACATAACGGCCGGGAGTTAAAACATACCCATTTTTGGCAATTTCTTCTTTTTTAACGGCTTTACAAAAACCGGCAATATCTTTGTATTTACTCGCTTCCTTTTCGCCCCGCCAGGCGCGGACCGTCTGGGCGATTCTTTGAATCTGCTCGTCGGTAAAAATGACCTGCTTTCGGGAAATCAGTTCGAAAATTTCTCGCGCGTCGATAAACAGCGTTTCGCCGACACGGTTGCGAAATCGGCCGTTCTTTTTGTTTTTAGACGCAAACCAAAGCGAAACCGGCAGCGCGACATTATAGAAAAGTTTCGGCGGACAAGCGACTATGACATCAATTAAATCTTCTTCTATAATTTTCTTGCGAATTTCGCCTTCCCGTCCGCTTACAGCCAGCGCTCCATTGGCCATTACAAAC
>Ga0210049_1004752_pt1 | contig 11800 bp, 13 predicted proteins | sample CryGeyCG2014_300_2_FD_183964 | JGI IMG/M metagenome (GOLD analysis project Ga0210049, IMG submission 183964) | Groundwater microbial communities from aquifer - Crystal Geyser CG06_land_8/20/14_3.00 (SPAdes) (version 2) | ecosystem: Environmental > Aquatic > Deep subsurface > Groundwater | place...
CGTCCTCCCACTTTGCCCTACAGTAGGAGAAATCAATCTCATACCATAATTATCAAAGTCATCACCCAATAATTGCCAAGTAGCATTATTCTGAAATACAACTATTGTGTCTTGAAAAGGAATAATCCCTGTAATGAAATCCTTTTCTTTAGTTGTCTTCCCCACAGCATAACCATATTTGAAATAGTTAAAATCATAATTGAATGGATAACTTTCTCCACCTTCATTTTTACTTGGATAGACTGTATTAGCATCGGTATAAGGGGCAACATCAGGACTGTCAGGACAACCTGCCAAATAAATCGTATCGTGTAGAGAGCAGATATGTTTTGCTGGAGGTGGTTCGTGATTACCTAAAGGGCAAGTGGGGTCTGTATCATCTTCTCCCATATCCAATCCCAATTCACTATTCTTTTTATTGTCTGTATAGGTGGTAGTTATATTATCCTCAATAGTAGTTACTTCTTGCCATACAGAGGTAAGGGGAGTATCCTCATCTTCAGTTGCACCGCCTATTCTATAGATTCTTCTATGTATTCCATCGGCTTCATTATCATCAGCAACTATAGGGATAGCGGATAAATCAACCTTCTTATCGGCAACTGTTATTTTTTCTGATATTATAGAAGGATGGCTCTCGTGTTTTGTGTTAGAATTAAAAAAAGTCACCCTGTAATAAAAGTCACCAGTCAAGACGCCTGCTATTCCCCCTGTTAATGTAGGTGCAGTAGCAGGTCTTTTAAGACCCATATTCCAAGTTTTTGTTCCATCGAAACGCATACAAAGATCATTTCCATTAACCATTAAAAAATACTTTCCATACTGTTGAAAATGACCTCTTGCATTATTAGTTAAGCCTTCTTTAATTATTGTAAATGCTCCAGTCTCATCATCACCTTTATAAATCTTTGTTCCTGCACTGACTATCTGTAATTTGTTGCCAGTAGGATAATAATATCGTCCGAGCCCTGAAACTGCCTTAACTACATCTCCTTCTTTTATTTGCACTGGAGATGAGCCATAAGCAGAAGAACCAAATCGTTTGATAAGTATTCCTTCCTGAGAGTAAGAAAAATTTGAAATGTCTTGGCACTCTCCAGCATCTATTAAAAAACTCGGGCTCTTTGTATTTAAGCCTGAGGTTAAATGTGAGGTAAAGGGTATCTCAGGCATATTAACCTCCTACGGGAGAAGGAGTTAGGGGATAATCTACTTTAGAAGCCCCACTCATTCCAGAAACCAGCCCGTTGCAGGTTGCTTCATATTGCGACAAAAGAGTGCCACCTTGAGCGTCATTATGGATAAGAAAAGCCTGCCCAGATGTATAGAGCTCTAAAAGCCTATGATATGGGCGAGTTATCTCAGGAACATCTTCTCCAGTCACTAATGTTTCTGGCTCTCTAATCCCCATAATTTCAACTCCATTTATAGTTTCCAGAGACACTGCTGGTTTTATGATTATCTTCTCTCCCCAAACATAACAAACGGGGAAATCTGCCGTAGCATCATAATAAGAACTATTCTCTATCATCTTTATATCTTGTGTAAATATTTGATGACAAACCACACCATTTAACTTGGCAACAATAAGTCTCATTATCTCAAGTGGAGCTACTCTTACCCAGAAACCCCATTTATCACCTACAGTGTGACCAGTGGTTGCTCCAAAGGTAATGGTTACCCCATTATTTAAATCCATTGGTCCAGAAACAATGTCTGCCTCCGCCTTCCAAGTCGCCCCACCATCATCAGAATAAACAAACTTATCGGGGCTCCCCGTTGTGGATATTTTCACTCTATAATCCATATCAACGGTTCCAGTAAAAGTTCCACCAGAAGTTGCATCGTTTAGTCCTTTACCCACAAAAACCGCACTTTCTATCCCAGCTGAAGGTCTCAAAGAATATTCTGATTGTCCTACCACTGTATTGTGCTTCTTGGTAACCTGCAATTTAGGAAGACAATCGGCAGGTAATCGCATAGCCAGGTCAGCTTGTGCGTGGTTAATCTCTACAGTTAAATAGGCATCATAAAAAAAGTTCTCTACAGGCTCCTTAACTATAGCTCTGATGTTTTGAATTAGTTCATTTAAATTACTTGCCATCTTCCCCCTCCTCCTTATTTATTCCACAACGACGCATAAGTTGAAGAAAAGGAGGGCCACTTTACCCTTCTCATTTCTTCCCTTACCACTGACATTCTATTAGGCAACTTATCTCTAATATCCATTTGCATAGACCTTAACTCATTATAGTAAGAAGTTAAATCTCCACCACTAATCTTTTGAACTACATAATCAATTATAAGATACTGATAAGCTTCTTCAAAGTTAATTATATCATTCATCTCATCTGTTAATGTAGTAAGTTTATAGGGGATAGCGGAATGAAAAATCCTTATATCCATATCAGTTGATAACTTTGGATGCACACCAAATCTGTTTGATTCCCTTGTATAATGTTCAGGAGTGCCAGAATCGTTTTCCCATCTCCAGCGGCCTGCCCCATATTCTGACTCAAGGTCTCCTATTGATTTGGGGGTTAACTCATTATCTTTGTATTCTGCCGATAAAACCTTCTTTACTTCATACTTCCTTATCTTGTCAACTTTAAAATTATCAAAAAATACTGCGTTCCCGATAACAGCAGCAATACTTGGCGAATAGCCTATAAGACCTGCTCGTGCCTCACCCGTCAAATCAATGTCGTAAGTTGCTTTCTGAATATAATCAACTTCTCCTGTCTTTTTAGTGTAGAAAGTAAATACACCCTTATTATATTCTACTTTTAACTTAATGGGATTATATATGCCTAAATCTACGGGAAAGGTTGGTGAGCCTAAAAGTTGCAATCTGTCGGTTGATGTAGAATTAAACTTAGCTAAATACAATTTAAACTTTGTTGCTTCATAGCACCCTACATAAATAAAATATGTTCCATTAGAAGTTAGAAGGACTATCCCACCCCTTGTATCTGTGGCATCATTCCCATAAAAATTTGTATCTACCTCTACATAAGTATTATTAACAAGGAACGGAGAATTCCAAAGCATCCAATGTATTCCTTTAGCTGCTACCGCTTTCTTAATACTTAACTGCTGACCAGCTTCCTCTACTTCCATATAGTCATTAGGATTAGAGCCATCACCAAAAGTCCAATAACTACTCATAGAATTATCGTCAAAATCATCTGCGATAAGGAATAGCGGTTGTAAAGATGTCCAGTTCTGACTACCCTTAACCCTTAAAAAGGAGATGTCTTGAATAAATTCAGTCTTTGTAGACATCTCTTGTAATCCCCGATTTAAGTAATGGAATGCCCGAGCTGGAGAATATTCTTTTCTGGCTTTATCTCCAAGCAATTCATATATTTCGCTAAAGCAATCCTTAACTAAGATTGTTTCCACCCCCTTATCCGATGCAAAGAATCTCCAAACTACAAGTTGCAGCTCCGCTATCATCATTGACAAGATACATCTTGCTAACTTCAATTTCATCTCTATTAAAGGAAAGCGAATCGTTAGCAAGTAGACTTATTCGATCATTCGTGATAGCATTGATTTTCAAATAGCAAACCTGTGAGCTCTTGTTTCTCACCAAGAGAACTACTGCAGATTCCCCAAGGTCAGTATCAACATCAACCTCCTTGGACTCTCCCGCTGTTAAAGAAAATAGATAAGTCTTGTAATTCGTAAGCCTTCTTAGTCTCTTATATTCTAATGTTGCCGCTCCTTGCTCCATTTATATCGCCCCCTGCCTATTAAGACATTCACTATCAACTCCCAAAGTAAAAGTATCTGGCACTGGTTTATTCTTCAGCTCCTTCCCCCTATGGGGACATTTCTTATTCGTTCTCCGATGCATATTAAATGCCTTCATGTTTCCAAATTCCTTCCCGCAACAACTATACATACACACAACTTCTTCAGGTTGTTTCTCGGCCTTAGCGGGGATAAAGTCATTCGGCATTGCTTCTACTTCCCCCCTCCCCCAATTCACCACTTTTTTCTGACTCTTCATCGCCATCCCCTTGAGTGGCTTATAATCAGAACGAGTAAATGCCAAATCAACCTCTTTAACTTCTTCTGCACTTAAAAAGTCAGAACGACTTTCTCCAATCCCAGTTCTTGACTGTTCATCTGCCATTTTATCGCCTCCATTTATTCTGGTATCAGGGCAGAGAATCTGCCCAGATAGGAGGTAAAAGAGACAAAATTCCCTACCCATATAACCAGTTTTTTAGTAACCAGCTTTAATTAAAGCCGTAACTAAAGTCCCATCAGTATTATCGTCTTCCAGTGCCACGGCACAGACCGAGTCAGTTGTCCCTGCTGTCCACTTATTCCCCGCTCCCACATCACCAGCATCAGGCTGGATGAGGTCACCAGCCACAACATCACCATCACCATTAAGTAAGATTGAGTGGACTCCAGCCTTCTGCACCCAGCAGTAATAAGTATCAGTAGCAGTAGACTTAGGAACCGCACAAAGGGCAATCCCAGCAAACTTCCTTACCCCTACCGTATTGCACTTATTACTTGCAACATTTGCTGCTGTATCCTGAAAGACTGTTATTTGGTTGGCAGCAAGGGCATCAGCGGCAAGGTCGGTATGTGTCTTGACATACTTATATGCCTTACCATCAAGACCCCTAATCTCAAGTCCTAATTCGTTTTTAGGAATTTGTCCACTACCAACCTTAACCTTATCATACTCGGTAAGCTCTTGCGGCACAATTATCTTTGTTTCTACTCCTGGCATCTTTATCCCTCCCTTAAAAGAGAATAAAGGGCTGACATAAGCCAGCCCCTTTAACTACTCTGTAAAGCCATGGTCTACTCCCAGCCGTTGACAATTAGAGGCAGTTACATTACCCATCCACGCAACTATCGCCAACCTAGCAAGCTGAGTTGGTGTTGGCGTAAATGGAAGGGTGACAAAATCACTCTCCTTATCAACTACCAGTTGGAGGTATTTTGACTGTAGCCAATATGCAGAACCTTCAGGGCAGAAACCATCATTAACCATTTCTATCCCCTTATACCAAGTATCTACATATCCGGCATCAGCCATTACCCCCTTCTTGGCTTGCTGTATTTGCATCTTCCCTTCTAATACAACCTCGTAACCGTCCTGGACAATATCGCCAGTAACTATGAGGTCAGCCTTATCTGCCCCATTCTTGGTCTTCCGATACATTTGCCTAAAGGCGGTCAGCCCACAGGTAGCGAATTTGCCATTCCAAAGAGTTCCTCCAGCAGCAACATCCTGATATTGATTCCTCCACCAGTCCCATTCAGCCCTATCAATACCCGCCAAAATACCATCGGTAGGGAGATTGGCAACAATAGCTGCTAATCCAGTAATGTCCCTTCCGCCATTTCCTGTGCCATCCAGGTAAATTTTCTCTCCAAAATCTTGAGTAAAGCTATCCTGCGTTTGCAGGGTCTTTTGCTCTAAGAGATTGACAAGTCTATGTTCACCTGAATTCTTCCTCTCTTCCTCTCTGGAGATTGAGATTGTGCCTGCTTCCTCTTTCCAGTTCCATTTACAGGCTGTAATCCCTTCCTGGGGAGTAGTATCAATCTTATCATATCCCGCTATGGATCCAACAGTAGAGTTTAGTGCATAACGCAGCTGGATAATAATGTTTGCTCCCCCATCTTCGATTCTTTTTCTACCCTTTTTGTCCAACCAATACCAAAGAGGCACATCCTTCATTATCTGGTCAACTAATGTTTTCCGATAGTTGTCCAGAGTAGTTGACATTATCGCATTGTAATCTAATGGCATTTCAATTCACCTCTCTCCTTATTTAGTATGCTTCTTCACTGCCTGTCTGTAAGCCTCCTGAAAGGATGGGGAAGTTGTTTTTACTTCAGAAATGTTAGAGGGGGAACTACTTTCAATCTCAACTTGTGCCCCCTTTTTCTTTTTCATTTCTTCGTAGGCATCATTCCTTCCCTGCTGAAAGGCATCCTCAAAGGAAACAAGCCGAAGAGCGGCTTCTATTCCATCTGAAGAATTTTTAAATACAGGGATTGCCTCAAAAATCTTCCCTATTTTAGAAGCGTGCTTCTCCAAAAGCCCTGCATATTTAGGGTCAGCTTCTAACCTCTCAATCTCTTTCTGTAGCCGAGCATCTCTTTCGGGTTGAAGCTCCTCACTCATCTGTTGCCTTACTATCTCCTTAATTACTTCTCTTTGGTCTTCAGGTGAGAGTAAAGAAAGGTCCTCTAAGGAGCTCTCTGCAGTTTCAGGAATCTCCTCGCTAGGCCCTCCACCTTCTTCTTCCGCTTCTTTTTCCTGTTCTACCTCAGCCATAATCTCACGATAGGCTTCTGCATCTTTTTTTATCTGAGCTATCCCTTGAAGCCCCTGAGTGAATCTCTTATCCATCTCAGTCCACTTTGGTAGAAGTTCAGGAGGAACATCCTCTTTTCTCATAAACCTTACTTCTTCTTCTGGTTCGCCAATTTCTTCTGATGGCTCAGCCACTTCTTCCTCGACTTCCTCAGTAACTTCAGGAGTAGTCTCATCAGAAGCATCCGTGAGTTCAGTTGAAGTATTGACTTCTTCTTCTAGCATTGTAATACCTCCCCCTTTTTATTCACTCCTTGTGGAACATTCTACAAGGGTAGTGACTTAGTTAGTCTTTCTTGCCTTTTTTCTGCTCTAGCTTGGCAAGGGCATCTTGCATCGCCTTTATTGCGTTAGCTGTCCCAGATTTTGATTTTGTCTTAATTTTCTTAACCGCCCTTGCAATCTTCTCTTTCTCCTTTCCGCTTCTTTCAGTCTTCTCGTCTCCCCTTAAAGCCTCTACACCCCGAATTTCAAATTCATACTCAGCGGGCTTCCCTTCCTCATACTCAATTTCCCTTATCCCCTTTACAACAGCAGACACTTTTAATCCTACTTCCTGCTTAAACTTTAAATCTTTAGTAAAGGGAAAATCCTCAGCTCGCAAACTAAAAGAAGGCTTCCTTTTCTCCTCCGGCGCTACCTCATCTGGTAATATTCTTTTTTTGGCCACTTCACACCCCCTTCTTCCATATTGCACTGCCCAACCGAGTTGGAACCCATCCGTGCTTAAAGGCTTCGTGCATCTTCATTCCCTTTATTCTTGCTGCCGCACTGGTGTAACAATAGGTTTTACCAGTTTCCTTATTTTGCATGCAATATTTCCCGCCTCTTCTAAATTTACGATACGGCATAATATCATACCTCCCAAGGTTTCTTGTGTTTAAGTCTTCTATATTCGTCCGTATATCCAAATGGCAACCCCTCTTCGGCTCCTCCCTCCAAAGATGGTCCCATTACTCTTCCCATTTTCCCCCAAAGCTCCCCCAATGGCCCTTGTGTCAACCTAATATTGCGAGCAGCTCTCTTTTTCTTTCCCATCAGCTCTAAATACCTTTTAGGATCATACTCCTTTAAATAATCTTCCTCACCCCACCTCTTCTTTCTCCTTTTCTTCTTAATACTTTTCCCCAACATTGTTCCAAGCCCTCTATCAGAAGACGGAAGACCTAATAAGCCTGCTAAAAGCCCCATCTTATCTCCCCCTTTTTCTAAAATATGCCTCAGCTCTCTTTTTACTTTCTAATCCTACTTCTCCTTCGTCTTGTCGCATTCTTTTCTTTTTCTTCCTTTTTTCTTTTCTATTCCATTTTCTTTCTTCAATCTTTTCTTTTGTCCACATACCCACCTCTTCAAACCCTGCCCTTTGTAATGCCTTTGCCTTCTGACGATGACCCGTAAAATTGAGGTCTGTTTGTTCGTCATAAACAGGAATAAATGGACGAAAGACTGAGAGTGAAATAACTTGTTTAGCATTACCACCACACTTTGAGCATTTAATTATAGATGTATGTTCACTCAGCTTCATATAGCGTTCCAACTTTTCCCCACAAGTGCTACACCTAAACTCGTAAATTATATTACTCCCCCCTTCTATGTTCCCCTTGCCCTCCTTGCCAATGCACTCATAAGATGGGCTTCGTCAGGCACCCCCTTAGAAAGAAGCCTTGGCAGTAATGCCCTCCTTGTCTCCCCTTCAGCTAATGCACCTTTATATTCTTCTGGAGTCATCCCTCCACTTTGCATTGCAGATATTTCTTCTTCAGTTAGAGGTTGTTCTCCCATTTGAGCGGGTTTTAATATTTTTGGATTACCATCTGTTTTCTGTATTGTATCCTCCAATAACATTCCCTTATCAATCCACTGGTCAAAAGCTGGATGTGCATAAAGATTTAACTCATCAATAGCCTGCTTCTTTCTTGCCTCCTTGCTTTCAGGCAAAGTGCTACCCGCTTCTACCTTTATTTCATATTCTCCCTGCAACTCTTCTTTTGTATATTTACGAAACACAAATTCTCCGTTCTCCCCCTTAATCTTTGCCCATCTTTCTGCGCCGTAATTATCACGCATTAGCTGGATTTCGCAACGAGCTATTTGGGTGTTGAAATCCTCTACTCTGTTCAGCTTTTCATCAGTTAAAAGAGAAACACCCCTTTCTATGATGCTTGCCTCCGTTGCAGTAGAAACCCCGGGGATTGCCCCCCCTCGTTGTTGTTCCCCAATCCCTGAAATCTCACGCATATCTTCTTTCTGCACTCTGCCTGATTGAGATGCCCCCGCAGCGTATGGGACAGTGGGGATTAACTGTATCCCCTTCCCTCTTACTTTTACAACAGTTCCTCTCCCCCCTTTTTCAAATTTCTCTATCTCCAAGGGGTCAATTTCATCTTCTTCCCAGTATTGATATTTCTGTTCAAAGACCTTCAGGTGGGAGAGTTCAGCTGACCGAGCCCTATTCAATTCTTTTTGTTGTGCTTTAAGGTCAGTTACCATACTTCTACCAAATATAGAGCCAGGCACACCATCAAGACTTAAAACCTTAAAAGGGAACCCTTCCGCTCTAAACACTTCATCCATCCTATCCTCTCTTAATATCTTTTTATGCCCATCTGCAAGCACAATAAGTTTATTATTATAAATATCCCAAATTTCATATAACTTAACTCGCTTCAAATATTCCTTTTTCTCGTGTTCCGCACCCACCCCTTGTAATAACTTTTTACCAAGAGTTGCCGTAGCTTTTAAGTCGCTAGTATTTTTGTAGAGTTTATTTTTTTGCACTTCCTCCAATGGTTTCAATATAACCTGAAAAGCATATTTACAATTCTCTATCGCATAGGGTTCGGGGTCAAAAAAGACCGTATCGGATGGTATCCAACAACAAAAAATCTGGTCCTTTTTAATATACTCACTTTGTTTTTCTACTTCTGTCTTAAAACTATAACCTATCTTAACTACACCAAAGTCGTAAAGTAAAGCAGAAATTATTGCTCTTTCTATTTGCTCCTTCTGCATAATCTCATCTTGCTCATAATTTATAGCTCCCTCAACTAACCTTGCTACATCCTCATATTGACGCCCTCTTGGGGTTACAGTGATATAAGGATTTTTAAAGTAGACCCTGGCAAGAACTATTCTTAAAAAGCGAGGGATTAGATTAACTACTATCCTTTCCTCTTTTCCTACTTCATCCCCCCATTGGTCTCCACCATAAAAATCAAGGTTCTCTTGCCACTTTTCGTGAATAGGCTTCATAAACTTTTCGCAAATTTTAATGTTTGTTTCCCACTTACCATAGGTGCTTTCCAAAACTTAACCCCCTAAACTAAGAAATGTATTTCCAAATTTTCTCAAAACTTAAATTTTCGTTTCCCATGAGACCCCTAAGTCGTTTAGCTTCTTTTAGCTTCTTCCTTATGTTCCCCATAGTAAGTTTATTCTCGTCTTCTACTGCTCTTCCACTGCGAGGTTTCCAAGCAAGTTGTAATTGGAAAGCCAGTGCATCTAAAATATCATCAGGAACGCCAGCTTGTGGGGGAGTGCGGAATCTCATCATCTCATCTTCCAGCTCAATCATATCTTTTCTAATAAAAAGTTTCCCTGCCTCGTGGATTGGTTGAAGAGCCAATATCCGCCTCTCCTTCGTATGTTTTCTATCTGCCTTCAACTCTACCATAGGGAAGAAAATCTTCTTTCTCATTTGCTCTTTTTTAAAATCAAACATAAGGACATCCTGAAAGACAACTTTTTCCATCCCCGACTTTAATGGTTTGTACCTCTGGTGTTCCTCAAAAATAATATCTATCAACTTGTCGGGCAACCAATGTCCTCTCCTGTAATTTATTACATAAATGTTGTCTTCAGAGTCAACTCCACAAGTTAAAACAACCGACCAATTACTTCCCTCCTCCAACGAAAGTGCCGCATCTATCGTCATAAATCGGTTTAGGTTTTTGGGCAAGTCAGTGTAATACTTGATATCACCATCTTCCCCCATCTTAAAAATTGCATCCTCTTTACTTATCATCTCAAGGAAATATTGAAGGGAAAAATAGTAAGAACCTAACCTCGCTCTCTCCTTCTTTAATTCTTCCAATGAAAACTTTTCGGGGAAAATGGGCACGCCATCGTCTAGGTTCGGAGGCTCAGCTGCTGGACGCTCATAAATCTGAAACTGATCTCTTGCCTCTTTTCTTATCCAAGCATACATATCTTTAGGTGCCCAAGGGGTCCCATATACATATTCCTGAAAAGTAAAAGAGGATAAAGAATGAGATGCCCGATACCAATTGAGCGTCTTTTTGCACAATGTCAGAGTAGCGCTGTTGAGCATATCAACGAGGTCGTCATAAAAGATGTCGTCGTAGTGAGCAGATACTAAATTCCCATCAGCACTACCGACGCTTATAGTTGCCTCCTTTCTCCCTCGTCCTATAATTATCTCTTTCTGAGTGACTTTTAGTATGTCAGAAGAAAAAAGCTCGGGGAATAAATACTGTAATTTAGGATTATATTGCAAATGATACCCAATCTCCCTTAATACCTCTATCGCTCTGCCAAGCGTTGCCATTGCAATAAGCATCTTTCTTGCCGGATCATTTAATATCTTTTGAATGGTAAGAGAAACCGTGCCAACGGTGGTCTTAAAATTTTTTCTTGGAAGAAAAACCGCTTTAGACTTGCCCGGGGAGAGCAAAAAACGAGCCAAGTCACGATGAAGTGGAGTATCTACATCGGGATAGCCCAAAATGTCGTGAGAAAGAAAAATTAAATCTGTTTTACAGGCTTCCCTCAATTCCCGCCTCAACTGTTCTCGATCTAACTCTTCTAACCCAAACCCCGAATAGCCTTCTGTAAGAATTTGTTCCACTCCCTGTGTGCTAGGCATCTTCTTCTTTCTCTCCTTTACCCCCCAATACCAACTGATTAACCTTTTTGTCCTGTAATTCCTTGCTCTTTTTAGCTGCCTCCCTCAACACCTTCAGCTCTTTGTCTGGAATAGCAGTAATATTTGCCTTTATCTGCTCAATTTTTGAATACCCTGCTCTGTCAAGCCAATCATTTATCTCCGCAGCTCTTATTCCAAGTGGAGTCCTCTCGCCAGTAATTATAGCCATTTTTAACAAAATCATCTCTAAAGAGTTTCTTTCTAAAATCTCCCCAACAGTGCCCTCCAAAAACTTCTTCCTGTCCCTCAATACCCTCTTTTTAGCCTCGTCAGGGTCAAATATCTCCTCTGCCATCCTCTCCACTTTAGCTACCCCACTAAATGGCTGGCTTATCTCCCCTTCTTCTTCTTCCTCTTCCCTCTCCCTTATTTTCGTCTCCTCACGAGCCTGCTTCCTCCGAACCCTTGCATTCTTTCTCTCTTGCTTCATCTGCTCCGGGGTAATCCTTTCCCTCTCAAGGGGCCTTACTTCCTTCGCAGGAATATAGTCCCCA
>Ga0210049_1004758_pt1 | contig 11792 bp, 2 predicted proteins | sample CryGeyCG2014_300_2_FD_183964 | JGI IMG/M metagenome (GOLD analysis project Ga0210049, IMG submission 183964) | Groundwater microbial communities from aquifer - Crystal Geyser CG06_land_8/20/14_3.00 (SPAdes) (version 2) | ecosystem: Environmental > Aquatic > Deep subsurface > Groundwater | place...
TTTGGTGATTTTAATGAAAGGATAACTCTTATCGTCCTTGTACGCTGTGTTGAACGGCGGCCTGTACCTTTTGATGAAGCCGAGTTCAAGGATGAGCGCGTCCACCTCGCTCTTCGCCGGGTAGAATTTTATGTCTTCGATCTCCTCTGTCAGGCGCTCTATTTTGGGTGCTTTCTTGCTGCGCGTAAAATACGAGGAGACCCTTTTCCTGAGGGAACGCGCCTTGCCCACATAAAGCACTTCCCCGCCCTTGCCGAACATCACGTACACGCCCGGCGCCTCAGGCAGCGTCTTTATCTTCTCCTTAATTTGTAATTTCACATTTTTCATTTAAATTTAATCTTTGATGTAACTCAAACCTTTTCGAAGACCCGCCAATTTTTAAGGAGGGAGGTTTGATATCAGGGCTGAAGCCCTGAGTTACAATAAATTCCTTGCCTTTGCTTTGACACGTTGACACGTTGACACGCCTTAAACTGTGAGCCGCAGACTATGGACTAAACAGGGCGGCTTTTTTTCCTGAACACGATCCGCATAACCTGCCCGGTCTCTTCGATCCTCAGCAAAGCCGAAAGCGCGAAGAAAACAACCACGGAAAGGATTATGCCGGAACAAACCTTTACATACGGGTTCACGCGCCACAGCAATGCCCCGGCGCAAACCGCTGCCACAGCCGCTCCGGTAAGGCACATCTTCCACAGAGAAACAAACATTTCGCCCGTAAACAGCCTCCCCAGTTTCCTTTTCAGGAAAACAAGCAGCAGGGCAACGTTAATGCTTGACGAAATAGCGGTTGCAAGGGCAAGCCCTCCGATATCAAGGTACCTCATCAGTATCAGGTTGAGCTCTATATTCAGTATCATCGCCGCAACCGAGACCTTTACGGGCGTTTTCATGTCCTGCATCGAGTAAAAGGCGGATGCCGCCACTTTCACCCCGGCGTATGACACAAGGCCCAGGGAATAAAAAAGCAGAGCCGAATAAGTGAGGTCCACTGCAAAACTGTCGAACTTTCCGTACCTGAACAGCACCGAGATTATGGGTTTGCCCAGGACCATAAAGCCGGCCATGGAAGGGATCAGCAGGAAGAATATCATCCTGAACCCGGATGCAAGCGTGTTCAGCAGCCCGTCCGTGTCGTTCCTCGCGGCGCATTCAGACATTCGCGGAAGCGCGGCAGTCGCTATGGAGGTCCCGAATATTGCCAGGGGAAGCTGGACAAGCCTGTTCGCGTAATAAAGCGCTGTCGGGGTTCCCTGGACAAGGAATGACGCGCATATGGTATCCACAAAGGCGTTTATCTGGTAAACGCCTGCGCCCAGGACTGCGGGCATCATCAGCCTGAATATCTTTCTCACCCCCGGATTCGCAAGAGTAAGCTTAAAATATCCTGCTGCCTTCGGCCACAGCTTCAGCATCTGCGGGACCTGCGCCATGAACTGGCCTATCCCGCCCAGCAGTACTCCTATCGCGAGCCCCTCTATCCTGCCGCCCATGAACGGGACGATCACCAGCACCGAAAATATCTCGCCCGCACTGAGCATGGCCGGGGCAAAAGCCGGGATGAAAAAAGAACGCATGCTGTTTAAAAGCGCCGTGGCAAGCGCCGCAAGCGAAATAAAAAGCAGGAACGGGAACATCAGCCGCGTAAGCGTTACCGTGAGCGCGAACTTTTCAGGGCTTGACGAAAAACCGGGCGCTATGACCCTGACTATTAACGGCGTGATGAAAATTCCCAGGAGAGTAAGGCAGGAAAGGACCACGAGAAGCAGGGAAAACGCTATCTTTGCTATTTCCCAGGCATCCTCCTCCTTTTTCACCATGTATTCGCTGAACACGGGAATGAATGACGTGCCAAGCGTCCCCTCTCCCAGAAGGTTGCGCAGAAGGTTGGGTATGCGGAAGGCGACGTAGAACGCGTCAGCCCAGGCGCCGGCGCCGAACTTCGCGGCGATGACCATGTCCCTTACATAACCCAGGATGCGGCTCAGCAGTGTGCCGAGACCTGCCTCAGACGCGGATCTTACGAGACCTTTTTCTTCCATACAATTTCCCTCTTGTCATCCGACGAAGTCGTTGCGAGCGATAGCGAAGCAATCTCTATTCAGCTATAATCTATTTAAGCTACTTTATTAATTAGCTTTTATTATAACATAATTCGCCTAAAATTGCAAATAAAATCAAAAGCCGTCTTGACGGACGGCTTCTTTTACTGATTTGGGACCTTAGCAAATACTTGGGATACCCAGAAACAGGATTTTGGGCTGTTATAGTTTATATCTCAGGCGGGCTGCAGGTTAAAACTTTGCAAGCTTCGATATGCGGTGGGTATACCCTAAATCGCCATAAGGATCGCTATCCCGATGAATAAATCGGAACGGTTTAGCGACGCCTGCAAGATGGTTGGCGTGTGAGGAATAACGAACACAAGCTTGCCAACGGACTCGAGTTGGTGAGAGCCCCGGAAAGCAGGCCGGATTCCGCCTGACATTCACTCGGCTGCGTTAGAATTTCGCAATGAGCGAAATTCGGCCCCCCTGCTCTGATGTAAAATCAGAACAAGAAGGGGGGATAGGAGTTTATTCAAAATTTGGCTAATAAGGAAACCCTATGAGTGTAACCCAAATCCCCGTAAGGCACAAGAGCGTAATCTATACCCAATATGCCGATGTTGAAGCCGGCGCCGCAAGTTAGGCCGGCAAGCGCCCCCAGGGTGTTGTTTATCGCGCTGTTATACTTATATCCTGCCCTGATGGCAAGCACAGAATGGACCCAGTATTCAATACCTGCTCCCACAGCCCATATAGAATCAAGGATGGAGTAATTCAGGTCAGCTGCAAGGGTAAGCTTGCTGTCAGGGGATTTGTTGGCAATGCCCACCTTCAGGTTCATAGGCAGAGGGCTTGCCTCTGTAATGAATGGGGCTTCATAACCCATATTCTGCAGGGCAAGACCCATAACCAGGCCTTCCTTGTTCAGGTTGTACTGCATACCAAGGTCTATGGCTGCACCAAGCGCGGATTTGTCATCCAGCTGCTGGTTGATGATCTTAACTGTTCCCCCAAGGTTAAGGCGCTCTGACAGCGTTTTAGCGTATGATACGGCTATCGCCAGGTCATTCGCAGGTACCGTAGTTCCAAGCAGGGTTCCCGCAAGGTCCCTTCTTTCAATGTCTGTGATATACAGATAGGTTATACCTGCTCCTATAACACCAAAGCTGGTCCCGAAGGGATCCCTTAGGGACTGGCAGTAGGCAAGATACTCGTATCTGATAGCCTGAAACCATTCTGTATGAGTGAATATTACCTGCTTTCCTTCCGCGAGAGACAGACCGGATGGATTCCAGTATAGGGCATTGATATCATCTGCTGCCGCTACAAAGGCTTCACCCATTGCAACAGGGCGGCTACCTACCCCGAGTTTCAGGAAGATTGCGCCTGTGGTGCCGGGACCTGCGCAAATACCGTGTAACGTGTAAAGTGTAAGGTGTAAGGTAACAACTAAAAATATAATCTTTTTCATTTTTCCTTCATTTTTAATTTTGCATTTTGCTCCGAAGGAATCTCCCAAGGGGATCCCGTTGGGACCTTTGGGACATTTTTAATTGATACAGTATCACCGTATGATCATGATTTTCCCAATCTTCCTTTCCAAAGTACTATCTGTCAGGAAGTAGATGTAGACACCAGAAGCAATCGGTTCACTCCAGTTATTGAGCACATTCCAAATGTAGGGGTCTGTGGTTATGCCTGTTTGTTCAAACACCAGTTCCCCTGATATGTTGTAGATCCTGAGCAGGACGTTCAGGGTGCTGTAGAGTTTGAAACTAATGGCTGTGTGGCCAAGACCTGAATTAGGCTTGAAAGGTACAGGGAATGCATAAGCATCTTTAATGGTCATCGCTGCTTTGGGCAGAGAGAACATACGCATAGCCATAGTTTCGTCTACTGTTGGAGCGCCTATCTTGACTATCCTGTTGTTCTCCTCATCTGCTATCCAAAGGTTGCCCTGGTTATCAAGGCAGATACCTGCGGGTTTATCAAGAGAAGTAGTGCAGGAGCCTGAATACTGCATAAGAAGCTCTCCGTACCTGTTGTATCTCTTTATCTTGTTGTGGTCAGTGTCAGAAACGTAGATATAGCCTCTCTGATCAGCATACACAGCCCTTGGGTCATCAAGACCTTTTATGCTGAAGGTTGGGGTAAGGGCTGAGGTGTAAACAGTGACGATATTATCATCAGTATTGGCCACATAGACGCCTGCCTGCGTTGAGCCCGGATATTGCAGATGATCAAGGGCAAACACTCCCTGAGGATCGTCAAGGTTAGATATTGTGGCAAGCAGGTTGCCTTCGTAGTCAAATATGGCTATCCTGTCCTTTTTGGCGTCTGCCACATACACTGCTTTTGTGCAGGCATAGCTGGTATCCTGATAGGTGTAGTATAAGCCCACAGAAAGCTGCTCCGGTCTCTTGATGTCGTGTTTTTCCCCGAAGGAGAACAGGAAGTTACCGAACAGGTCAAATGCCTGGATACGGTCATTATCTCTGTCTGCCACGAACACGCAGGCTGATTCAGGGTCAACGGCAATACCGGAAGGTTTCTTTAGCTTGTGGGATTCCCCGCTCCTGCCGTTGAATGAAAGCAGGAATTTGCCGTTTATGTCGAACTTCTGGACCCTGTCATTCTTGTTGTCTGTGACAAAAATACAGCCCGAATTATCAGAACCTTCCTGGGTTGGGGAGAAGGCTATGCCATAGGGCTCCTTGAAATCACCGTTGTCATTTCCGTGACTACCGAATACAAGCTTAACTTCAGGGTTGCCAAGATAGACTGAAACTGTGTCAATGGACGTGTTATTCACCTTGTCAGTTGAAACAATCCTAATATAATACCACCTGTTCTTGGTGAACTGGGTGGTGTTCCAAACTCCGAGTGACTGTGTTTCCTTCTGCAACTCAGCTTCGTTTATGGTTGTCCAGTCTGTGGGTGTATCCCCGTCTCTCATTGCCTTCAGTTCAATTCTGTAGAGCGAGAAGTGAATGTCTGTGGTGGTTCCTATGATTGACATCGTATTGCTGTTCACGATCTTGCAGATGCCTGTATCCTGTTTTGACGGATAAGCCAGCGCGGCAGCCGGGCTTGTATTGTCAAGGACTATTGTTATTGATTTAGAATCCTCAAAGTTGCCGGCATTGTCTACGCTGCGGTAATAAATTGCGTGCTCTGCGTCAAGATAGGCATCAGGAATTGTGAATATAAACAGCTGGGCTCCTGTGAGGGTATCTTCACCTGAATAGCTTGCAAGAGTCCAAGAAGCATCTGTGTCAACAGCGTATTCAGACTGCAGGATGCCTGACGGCATCAGACCGCTATCAAGGCAGGTAAGGACAAACGGCGTATGGGACGTCACAACTACTGGTGTTCCGTTAGTATAGTCATACTTCGGTTCTCCGATTGTCAGGGTAGTTGTTGTCGGCTTTGTATTGTCAATTATGACTGTTACCTGTGTACTTGCTGTATCCCCTATTCTGTTTGCAACTGTCAACCTGAGGGTGTAAATTCCCTCAAGACCTGTTGTATTCCATATTGTAAGTGTGGAGCTTTCAACAGGATAGCCGTAAACCGGTTCTATAAGGGTCCAGGTGTCAGGGAATGCCCCTGCTCCGTAATCAAACCTGTAATTGCCAAAGAGCATAGCATTTGCTGTTCCCTTGATCTCAACGTTATTAGCCACAAAACTCATATGTATTGGATCAGTAATTTCAGCTATAGGCGGAGTAATGTTGACTTCGGTCTTGGAGAATAAGAGCGAATAAAGGGAGAGATGGTCTATGTAAATCGTGATTGTATTGCTATCCTTATCTTTATACTGTGGTTCTACCTTGGCCCAGGAATTGCCTCCTTCGTCAAACATATATATCCACAAGTTATCCTCGCCCACTATTTCAGCATCCGCATCGGTGTAGCGGATAGTAAACCTGGCAGGCGGGTCAAAAAGAGTGCCTTCAGGCTGCAAATTATAAATTGAGCTTATAGGCGCAAGTCCCTGCGGATTGAACGTCGAGAAGGCTCCTGCCACGGCAGGATGCTGCGGGGTATACGGAATTATCTGAAGCTGAGGGTTACCGGGATTGTAAATACCTGCGCCTGACGTATCAAGGCTTGCCATATTCAGCAGGGTTATTTTGCCCATCTTATCAATTGCCTGCTCTTCTGCTGTCAGAGCAGTAAACCTGTAAGTATAGACTCCTTCTCTTGCCATGTTTCCCATCTCATCCATGCCATTCCATTCTACTTGGTATGGTCCGCTAATATTGTCATATCTAAAGTAATTTACCTGGTTTTGCATATCGTCAAAAAGAAATACGAAACCGATATAAGTACCCGGATTAGAGACGGTGAAGTGTATTTTCGCCGTCTGCTGGGGCGGATTGAACGGATCGGGTTCATCCCAGACATTATCAAATGAAAATTCTAAAGAAGGAATATTAACCATAAACTCGGACCTGGATGTGCCTGTATGCCCTGCTAAATCCTGCCCCGTGACCTCAATTTGCGCCTTGCCGTTATATCCTGCGAATGCCTGGTACTGCCCTGTCCACAGGCTATTGCCATGATATGCGAGAGGAACGATGCCCCAGCCTTCCATACCGTTCTGCGTGACCCTGACTTCGGGCGCAGCTTTTAATTCCTCGCTTGCCTGGACAGAAACCTGAACCGGGTCCGGGCCTGCCTCTGGGGGGACTGTGATAACAAGCGAAGGGGCGGTATTGTCAACGTTGAGGAATACCGGCTTTTCGAAGGACAGCTCATACGAATGCAAGACAGGCTCTGAAGCTGCGTCTGAACTAAGGGTTGTGCGGACCCTGTAGAACCTGTAGCCTGCGGGCAGCGTTTCGCCTGAATTAATTGTCGTCCACTCTGACCAGTCGTTCTGCCTTTCCTCTCCGTCTATTATCACTGCCGGCTCTGTCTGGGCGTATTTTCTTATCCGAAACCAATCAAGCAGTATGCCGCTACGCCAGATATATATGCGGGCGTTGCATGGACCCGTGGTATTGAAATCATAGCTATTGCCGAAGTCCCAGTCTATGAACTGGTCGTATATCCCGTCAGCGTCGCCCCTCCAGCCGTCAAAATTGTTTCCGTCAGCAAGTATCCTGTAGCATTTCCATACCCCGTAAGCATTGCCTCCTGCCCAGTTCTCTGCTCCCAGCCCCCTTCCAGCGTAGTCCTCAAGGTAGAAACCCCTGTTTTCATAACCGTTGTTTCCGAACCCGAGGATGTAATGGCCCTGTTTCAGGCCTAAGATTGACTGGGACTCATAGCTTTCAAAATGCAGCATGCGGGATTCAATGAGGATGGGCTGGGATAGGAAATCAAAGCAGGAGGTCAGGTTCTGGCCGCCGCCAAACCAGGACGGGATGTCAAGATAGCCGTAGTGCTCCGTGATCTGCGGCGCACCCGGGCCTGCCGAATCCAGGACCCATTTGTCCTGCCAGCTATTGTCGTTGAAGTCGTCAAACGCAAGGAACACGCTTTCACCGCTTGACTCGCTTTCCGCAGAAAGATTTCCATAGAGGATATATACAGATTTTGAAGAGTTGGCAGGGATATACGGAACCTTAACCCATATTCTGCTTATGCCTGAAGGGTTCCATGTATCTATGTAATACGGAAGGAAAGTAATTTTGTCTGAATCCTGGAAGCGTATGTCAGACCCGTCAGGTCTTGCCTTTGAATAGTCAAAATCAGAAGCGGTAAGCTCCACGAGCGCCTGGTATTCCTCAAGGGCAGAACCTGCAGGGTTATTTATGATTATTTCCTGTGCCCACTGCCAGTCCTGGGCTGACGTTATATTGGCATGCGAATATTCAAACTGAATGCCGTTGTTCTGGCCTGCCTGAAAGTCGGCGCTGAATAATCCGTCCTCTTCTGGAATTTTTCCCAAATCGATGACGGACGAAATGTGGTAGCCGTAAACTGCTGCGGGCATAAGCCTGACGTCTCCGGGGGTAAAGAACAGGTCAATGTTGTATGAATATGCCCCTTCTTTCTGCCAGTCTTCAAGAGAAGTGAACACCCTCTTCCCGGAAGTCGAAAAGTTACCCAGCTTGTCCCAGGCATACCAGCTTATAGAGTGCTTCCCGCCTGAAATGATTGAGAACGGCAGTGTGTAAGGCAAGATGGGCCCGGTGTCAACTTGGTAAGAAACCGTCTCGGGTCCGCACCCTGAGTCAGAAGGCAGCAAATAAATCTTCGTCAGGGGACCTATATATGTCTCTGCGTTTGCCGTATAGCTTGGCGTCCCTGTGCTGACGTCCACTGAAGGCGGTGTCGTGTCAACCCGCGCCGAATACGATCTCACCTGCTCTGCGTTTGAAAGGTTGTCAACGCCGTAAAACTCTATGGTGCAGCGGTCTGTGCCGCAGTTTTTGGGGCTGAACCCGTCTCTTGTGGGCCTGAACATCCCCCCGTTTATGCGGTATAAGGTGATAGCGGTCCCTGAAGGAGTGTCGATGCCCTGGTCTGCGCAACTCAGATGAAATACCGTGGCAGGAGTGATCCAGGTGTCTGCGCCGTCAAAGTACGCAGGGGAGCCGCAGGATATGGAGGTAGCCGGCGGGATGTCATCCACTATGACGGTTGTGGACTTATGCCCCGTGGGGTAAAAGAGCGTATAATCATGCAGCACGGGTGTAATACCCGAATTCTGCGAGGAAAGGATTGCCTTGATTATGCCGTATTTGTATCCCGGAAGTATGACCGCGCCGTTTCCGATTTCCAGGGCCTGGGTATAGGAGATGTCGTCCGCGCTGTACGAAATTTCGTATTTGATGTCAGTACCTTCAGGAACAGATCCGCTTGATCTGAATACTCCCTGATAGGAAGGTATTCCGTCCCACACGATTTTATTCCGTATAAAACCCTGGACTACAGGGGAGGGCGCAAAGGCACCCTTTGCTGTGTAGCGCACGTAATCCCAAACCTCTGAATGCTGTCCGCTGTCAAAAGACTCCTGATATGTGTAGTCACCGAAGAAAATAAACCGATCCGAATACCCTATACCGGGCTGGGTAAGGACCGGGACGGGATTGTTGTCAATATACAGGTTTGCGGTTCCCTGTTTCAGCGTAAGCCTGTAAGTATGGAAGCCATCGGTGGTATTAAAAGGAAGCTCTGTGAGGATTGTAAACCCTGCATCCCCGTAGCCCATGCAGACTGAGTTCGACTTGAAACCAAGGCTCATCTCACAAGAGCCGTCTATAAGGAATATGCGGATGTCGCCGGGATAATCATCGGTGGTAACTACCTTAAGCCTTGCTTCAACAGTTGACCCTATTTCAGACGAAAACTCAGGGACTATCCTGTACCAGCCTGTGTACACAGCAGGGTCAGAGGTCGAAAGATGCAGGCAATTTTCTAACAACTCTGCGCTATATTGTCCGTAGCTGATATATGAGTTCCAGGGCGGATCTGATTCCTCCGGCATTTTGTTGAACTCGCACATAGCCTGCCAGACGGGAATGCCGGCTATAGACACGTCACCGGGACTTGCATCAATGTCCACGCCGTCTATTTCTGTGAACGACTGCCAGTCAGGCAGAGAGGTTACGGTTTTGGCAGATCCCTCCATCTCCTCGTTGTTCAGGTTGTCAAAGGAACGGTAGTAAATCGTGTGCCTGCCGCCGGAAGGCACGGTGAATGGATCCGAGTACGCCTGCCATGTGGATTCGTCTATCCTGTATTCAATTGCTTTTAAGCCGCAGCCTGCGTCAGAGGAAGAAAGGGTTATGGGCGTGGAGGAAGTTATAAACGTATCTGAAATAGCGTAGATAGGTTTGCCGATATTCAAATCAGTAACAGGTGCTGAGTTGTCAACATAAAGCGTTATACTATTTATCTGCTCAATATTTTCAACGTTGTCAATGCCCCTGAACCATAGCGTATGCGTGCCTTCTTTTGTAATTTGTATTGCTGCAGGAGAGGTACTTATATTCCAGAGGGCTGTATTATCTGTTCTGTATTCAATCCTGTTTAAGCCTGACAAGTTGTCGGTGGACACAAGATTAATCTGAGCTGCGGAAGTAATCCAGGTTTTAATTTCTCCGTTTATCTCCTGCTCATATTTTGGGCCGATGATAGTGAGGGCAGTTGCCGGCGGAGAACCGTCTACCGTTACAGATATACCATAGACAGGCGATTCATTTCCAAAAGTGATAACGGGCTCGTTTTGTGTGTATTTGCGTACTCTTAACCAGTCAACCTTTATGCTGCTATAATTGAGAGAAAATGCTAAATTGCATAATCCTGCGGCATTGAAATCATAGTTATTGCCGAAATGATAGTCTATGGCTTCGTTGTATGCGCCGTAAGAGTTTCCTCTCCAGCCGTCAAAGTTATTGCCGTCAACTACTATCCTATAGTTCTTCCACTGGTTTAAACCGCTGGTTCCATTCCAGGATTCTCCGCCTCCTCCGGCATAATCCTCAAGATAGAATCCCTCGCTGTTATATCCATTATTCCCAAAACCAAACAGTAATCCCGGTCCTTCTTTCATCTTTACGGCAAGCTGGGACTCTAAACTCGTACCTCCGGGATGGTACATCTTTGACTCAATTATAATGGGCTGGGACAGAAAATCAAATGCAGACGCCAGCGTTTGACCGCCACCACAGAAAGGAATATCAAGATAGCCGTCATGCTCAGTAATCGTGATTGGCTGCGGCCCTGCCACAAAAGGCCATTTATCCTGCCAGACTCCGTCGTTAAAATCGTCAAACGCAAGAAATACATCCTCGGCCCTACTCTGCGAAAGGGCCTCAAGGTTGCCGTAATACAGCCGGATATTCTTGACTAAATCCGCCGGGATCTGCGGAATTCTTACCCATATCCTGCTTGTACCAGCGGGATTCCATGTTTCGATCCAGTACGGCAGATAACCGTATTGGCTGTCCCACAACCTTATATCAGATCCGTCCGGTTTTGCTTTCTGATAATTAAAATTAGAGACTGAAAGAATAACCGGGATCTGGTAGTCGATTAACTCATCCTGGTTTCCTGTATTATCTATTATGACCGGCTTGCGGTATTGCCATCCAGTTACCGTTTCGAATAAATGCCCCAGTTGATCAAAAGCACGATAATTAATGAAATGCGGGCCTTGCTGCGAAATGGTAAAAGGACCGCTGTATACCTGCCAGACTTCGGTATCGATCTGGTATTCAATATACGAGGTGCCGCAAGGAATTTTACCGCCGTCGGACGCGATGATCGAGACAAATGAAGAAGGCGAAACAAATGTCATTGTTTCTTCGCCGTCCCCCACTTCATATTTCGGGCCGCTAACCTGTAGGCTTGCGGTAGGCGGGCTATTGTCAACGTTTACCGTCAGTTCTTTTTGGTCTTCTGCGTTTGCGGCATTATCAATACTGCGGTAATAAATCTTATGTACTTTTTCCTCATTAAGGACAAAGGGTGCGGTATAGGTATTCCAGATAATTCCATCATCAAGCCTGTATTCCGTCATCTTCATTCCTGAGCCGGGATCGGCGTCAGATGCCTGCAGGGAAAAAGTAGTAGAAGAACTAACCCACACAGCGCCCGTTTCGTTTATGTATTTTGGCTTTCCGATCTCAAAAGTGGTCATAGGCGATATCCTGTCAACTATGACCTTTTTCTTCTGGGAGATGGTAACCGTGTGTTCTGTCCCAAGGAATTTTGCCTTGTATTTCACTGAAATCCTTAAAGTATATGTATTGTCAGCAGGGATACTCCATATACCAAGAA